>OWIO01000835.1_pt1 | contig 26431 bp, 25 predicted proteins | sample 1733011 | NCBI WGS metagenome assembly OWIO01 (sample SAMN05065779, study PRJEB22554) | human gut metagenome | biome: ENVO:2100002; feature: ENVO:00000062; material: ENVO:00002003 | host: Homo sapiens | place: USA | reverse complement strand
ACTTCCTTTGCTTTTTGCAGATAGTATAACAGGCAAATGTCCGCGAAATGTTACAGCGGACGGATTTTTTCAAAAAAGTGCTTTTTCTTTATTATAGTATAGCCCGCTTTTCCGTACAAGGCACAAAATATGAATTATAAAGTTTAATCTTCCTGCATATAGCAACATTCCATTGAGAAAATATGAAATATACAATGTAGATGGGTGGTGCTATATGGCAAATATCAAAGATTGTCCCGGCTTTGAAACTTTCGGCGCGGATGTAAAAGAGGCGCGGAAAGTCAAGCAGTTATCGCGTAAGACGCTGGCGGAACAGGTCAATATCGACTGGCGCTATCTTGCCAACATCGAAAATGACGGCACGATTCCCAGCCTGCCGGTTATCATACAGCTTATCAAAATCTGCGGGCTTCCCGTGGAACGGTATTTTAACCCGGAGATCATGCGGGAGGAAAGCGCACAGCGGCAGCGGGTCAGCCACAAACTGAAACTCTGCCCGGAAGAATTTCTGCCGATCATCGAGGGTGCGATTGACGGGGCCATTCAAATTCAACAGAAGAATGACGAAACGGAGGGTGCATGACAACCCTCTGTTTTGTTTTTGGGAGGACGCAAGCTGCGCCCTCTCTTTTTTTGTGCGGTTTTCGGAAAAACCGGGATTTTGCGGGTATTTCCTTGGGGGCAGAACGCTTTTTAGGGGAAGAAGAACAAAGACAGCAAGCATAGGGAGTGTAGCCACACTCCCGGCAAACGGCTTCCCGTTTGTATCTTGGGGAAGTCCCCAAACCCCTGAATGAATGGAGGTGAGAAAGTGGCAAACCGAAAACGGAAGTTTGTGCTGCGCGTCCCGGTAACGCCGGAGGAACGGGCGCTGATCCAGCAGAAGATGGCCCAGCTTGGCACAAAGAACTTTTCCGCCTACGCCCGGAAAATGCTGATCGACGGCTATATCGTCCATATCGACACCGGCCCCGTCCGGGCGCAGACCGCAGAGCTGCAAAAGATCGGCGTCAACATCAACCAGATTGCAAGGCGTATCAACAGTACCGGGACTGTGTACGCGCAGGACTTAGAGGACATCAAGGGGGCACTGGCACAGATATGGCAGTTACAAAGATCCATCCTATCAAGTCAACGCTGAAAAAGGCGCTGGACTACATCGAGAACCCGGACAAGACCGATGAAAAGCTGTTCGTTTCCTCCTATGGCTGTTCCTATGAAACGGCGGATATTGAATTTCAAATGCTGTTGGATCAGGCGTACCAAAAGGGCAACAATCTGGCCCACCACCTGATACAAGCCTTTGAACCGGGGGAAACCACGGCGGAACAGGCCCATGAAATCGGGCGGCAGCTTGCCGATGAAGTGCTGCAAGGCAAATACCCCTATGTGATTACCACCCATATTGACAAGGGCCACCTGCATAACCACATCATTTTCTGCGCCGTGGATATGGCAAACCAGCGCAAGTACATTTCCAACCGCCAAAGCTACGCCTTTATCCGGCGCACCAGTGACCGGCTGTGCAAGGAACACGGACTGTCTGTGGTAAAGCCCGGCAAGGACAAGGGCAAGACCTACGCCGAGTGGGACGCACAGAAAAAGGGCAAGAGCTGGAAAGCAAAACTGAAACTTGCCATCGACGCGGCCATTCCGCAGGCCAAAGACTTTGACGATTTTTTGCGGCTCATGGAGGCGCAGGGCTATGAAGTCAAACAGGGCAAGTTTATTTCATTCCGCGCGCTGGCAGACGGCCTCCGTCCCGGACAGGAACGCTTCACCCGCTGCAAGACCTTGGGGGAGGATTACACCGAGGAACGGATCAACCAGCGGATCAAGGGCATTGCCATCGACCGGGGGCCGCGCAGGAGAAGCGCCGGGGAAATCTCCCTGCGGATCGCCTTGGAGGACAGTATCAAGGCCCAGCAGTCGGCGGGCTATGCGCGATGGGCGAAGCTGCACAACTTGAAGCAGGCCGCCAATTCCTTAAACTTCCTCACAGAACACCAGATCGACAGCTACGAGGGCTTGGAAAGCAGGCTGGCCGAGATCAGCGCGGCAAACGACGCGGCGGCCTCCGCCCTGAAAGACGCAGAACGCCGCCTTGGGGATATGGCGCTGCTGATAAAAAACCTCTCCGCCTACAAGCAGCTCCGGCCTGTGGCGCTGGAACTGCGAAACGCCAAAGACAAGGCCGCGTTCCGGCGGCAGCATGAAAGCCAACTGATTTTGTATGAGGCGGCGGCAAAAGCGCTCAAAGAGGCCGGGGTCACAAAGCTCCCCAACCTGTACGCTCTCAAAACCGAGTATAAAAAGCTGGACGCAGAACGGGAACGGCTGTCCGTACAGTACAGCGAAGCGAAACAGAAATTGAAAGAATACGGCATTGTCAAACAGAATGTAGACAGCATTTTGCGGACAGCGCCGGGAAAGGAGCATACGCAGGAACGATGAACATACCGAGAATGAGTTACCCCCAATACCGCAAGGCCCGCAGGCTCACCCATGAGTGCTGCAACTACTATAACGGAAACTGCCTCCTGCTGGACGATGGGGAGGAATGTGTCTGTGTGCAGAGTATTTCCTATTCGCTGCTGTGCCGGTGGTTCAAGGTGGCCGTCCTGCCGCTGGACGCGGCCCTGTGCGCCGAGATCACCAAAGGTCGGGACGAAATCAAACGCTGCGCCGTCTGCGGGGCGGCGTTTACACCCAACTCCAACCGGGCCAAATACTGCCCGGATTGTGCGGTGCAGGTGCGCCGGAAGAAAGAGGCGGAGCGCCAGCGGAAAAGATACCTCCTGTCTACGCATTTAGGGCGGTAAAAGTCCACGGAAATCAAAGGTTTTTCCGCATGGTCGGCAGGCAGGTGGATAAAGTTATCCTGTTCGCCTCAAAACGGGGTTCTAAATGCGGGAAAATGGACAAAAAGAAATGCCGGACGCAGAGGCTTTGACAGCCCCCGTGCCCGGCGTTTTAATAGATTTTTGTCCGATTATATGTTAGACTTTAGATATTGAATAGTAGATTCGATAAGGAGAAGCCGTTTTATGAATAAATATGAAATTGAAACTGAAATACTGAAAGAACTAAAGACATTCTTACCTAAAATTAAAGAAGTCCCATTTGATAAAGCACTTCCTTTATTGCAAAGAGAAGCATGGCGTTTAGCCGATAAATATGATACTGATGGAGCTAATGTAATTAACATTATGATGAAAAGATTTAGGGAGATTGCAAATGAGTAGTGTAAAAAAGGGACTGGCACTTATTATTGCAAACGCAGATTATCAATCACAACCGCAACTACCATCTTGCCATAAGGATGGTACTGATATGAAAGCTAAGTTAGAACAATTAAATTTTGATGTCTTATATTATACTAATACCACTAGAAAAACTATACTTGAGGCTATTTCAGAATTTATTAAACTTGCTGATTGTTATTCTGTTCTTTTAGTGTACTATACTGGTCATGGAGTTCAAATTGATGGCGAAAACTATTTTGTTCCGATTGATTGTATATATCATCCAGTAAAGTCAGTGTTTATAGCTTCCTCATTAGTTGGAGTTAATACGATCACGCAATATATGAATGAGCATGAAGAAAAAACTAATATTTTAATTCTGGATGCTTGCAGAAGTAGTCTGTCTTTTGCAAAAGAGATGGGAAATATAGGACTTGCTGAAATTTCAGCAGGTAATGGAACAATAATTGCATTTGCAACATCACCTAATACCAGTGCATTTGCTCCACAAACTCCTGATGAAAATGGTTACTATACAAAAAGACTTCTTGAACATATAGACCATCCTAATATCAAAATTGAAGATATGTTTAAGCTCGTCAGAAAAGATGTTATAAATGATACAGGAGGACAGCAAGTTCCGTGGGAAAACACTTCACTGAATACTGATTTTTTCTTTAATACAATGACACAGGATGAAATTAGCGAAACTATATATCAGAGTGTTAGGAATTATTACTGTGCTGAAACTTTAATATGTTTAAGCAATCATTTTGGATATACCATATCTGATATTATGAGAATTTATCAGCGTCAAAAAAGTGAGAAACCGGGAGGAATCTATTTTAGAAACGAAACTTCATTTGAACAATTCGTCCTAAAGCAGATTTTAGAATTGAAGTTTGAAATTATAAATTATCGCTGGGTGTATAATGGAATCCCCGTATTGATGGGAGATTTTCAACATGACTATACTTGCGATTTATCATCTTGAAAGAAGCGCTGGACGCAGAGGCTTTAACACCCCCGCGCCCGGCGTTTTGGATAATTGCCGATTATGTAATAGCATGATATAATACAGTAAAACACAGCGGGAAACGGTGGAACTTATATGAATATTGAAAACTATATTGAATCACAGTACAGAGAATTATTGTCATGTAGTCAAATAAATGCGGAATACTCCGATTTATATAAATCATTTAGAAACCAAAAACTTCGAGAAATACTTATGACCTTACATCATGATCTGGTTGGGCTTTTTAGAACAATGAACGAAAGACTACCAACCGAGGAACATGAAGCGCACTTTTGGGCAGAACCGAGTAGAGATTTAATTAAGAGAATTGAAATTATATTCAGCTTAGTAAGTTCACTAAAGGAAACTCCTTTAGCCTTTCAAATAGACCCATACTATTTAGATTTACTCACGCGCTGTCGAGATTTCCTTAGTTCAAGCGGCGGAAGTTCATTGCCGCCCAATATGGCAAAGGTCGAATTATATTATACGCTTCCTATTTTTTTACCTCTTAGTAGCATAACCATTTCACATAAGCAACAAGATTTTACATTTGATTTGAAACTGATCGGAAGCGGTTCTTATGCTAATGTTTATAAATATAAGGACACTTTTTATAATCGGCCTTTTATTTTGAAGCGTGCAAAAAAGGAACTTACAGATAAAGAAGTCGCCCGTTTCAAAAGAGAATTTGATGTAATGAATGGTCTATCTTCTCCATACATACTTGAGGTTTACTGCTACAATCCAGATAAAAATGAGTATATTATGGAATATATGGATTATACACTGGACGGATATATCGCTGCTCATAACTCCACCTTAACAATTATACAGCGAAAAGGAATCGCCCAACAAATATTGCGCGCTTTTGATTATCTTCATTCAAAAGGACATCTACATCGTGATATAAGCCCTAAAAATATTTTGATAAAAGAGTACGACGATACCCTTGTAGTTAAACTTTCGGATTTTGGACTTGTAAAAATTCCTGATAGTACACTAACAACGGTTAATACGGAGTTCAAGGGTTATTTTAATGATCCTGCACTGGTTGTCGAGGGGTTTAACACTTATGGTATAGTTCACGAAACCTATGCTCTCACCAGAGTTATTTATTTTGTGATGACAGGTAAAACTAACACAGAAAAAATTGCGAATCAGAATTTACGAGCTTTTGTCGAGAGAGGATTGAACCCAGATAAAACCAAAAGATTTCAAAATATTCGCGATATGATTTCAGCATTTAAGACCATCTAAAAATGCCGGACGCAGAGGCTTTGACAGCCCCCGCGCCCGGCGTTTTTCTTATTCGTCTGTGAAGTGGAACCGCTGCGCCGCAAAGTCGGCGTCGCTCATGGCGTCCAGCTTATCGGCGGTCTGGCAGGCCAGCGCCGCCATTTCCTTGTCCATGTCCGGCAAAGCTGCCCGGAGATTTGCCGCCGTCCTGCGGCGGTCGGCGTTGTGGTACAGACAGATCAGGTTTTCTTCTTCCACGGTGAAATACATTCCTCATACCTCCATTTCTTTTGATTTTTCCCGCGCCGGGGGCTTCTTTTTCTGTTCCTCCTTGGCGGCGGCAAGTTGCGCCCGGATGGACGGTTTCTTTTGTTTCTGCGTCGTCTTTCGGGTCTGCTTGGGCTTTTTGGCCTCCGCCTTGGCTGCCTCGGCCACATCCAAAAGGGAAATCTGTTCCCCGGCTTTTGCCCTTGCTTCCAGTTCCTCCATAGACGGGGCATTGTTCATCATGCCGTCGATCATGTTGTAGTTCTGCTCGGTGGACATTTCCGCCGTCTTGATATGGCTTTCCTGCTGGGCGGGGATGGCAAAGGCCCTTGTGCCGTTTGCCATAATAAGATACCTGCCGTCCTCCGACTGGTGGTGGAATCCATACCCGGCGGCCTCCATCTGTTCCCGGCTCCTGTCGGTCAGATAGAAACGGCCTCTCGGTGTCTGGATTTGTTCGCCGGTCATGCACTCGTCTGGCGTGAGCTGCTTTTCCGGCTGGGCGAAGAACTCCGGCACCTGCCGGTAGTCGGCTCCCTCGTCCACATAGTAGGCGGTCTGTTTTCCATCCTGCCGGAACACCACAATATCCCCCGTAGAGAGGGAATGTCCCTTGTAATCGGCGGGATGTTCTATGTTGAAGCGGCGGTAAATCTCGTCCAGTGTGGTGTCCTTGTCCAACGGCGCGGTGTAGACAAGCTGGTAATTCTTCCTGTCCACCGAAAGCCCATCTGCCTGCAAGTCCTCATAGGAACGGTAGCGGAAGTCGCGTCCCTCCGGGCCGGGCGGCACTTGGTAGATGGAAAAGTTGGGCTGCGCCGGGGCCTCATAGTCAGAGGCAACATATTCCTCCACCGTCAGCCCGGCAGCGGCGGCCTCCTGTTCCAGCTCTGCCTCGATCTGTTTTTTGTAGTCCTGCAAGCTCTGGCCGAAGTCGGAAAGCTGCGGCGGCTCCGGCAAGTGGTACTGGCTCTGATTGAGAAGCGGGCGGCACTCCTTTACATAGTCCAAAACCGCGTTGAAATAAGCGGTCTGTTCCGGCGTCAGGGTTTCCCCGGATCGCAGGGGACGCCGGGCCTCCTGCTCCATAGCGGCCAGATTGCAATGCAGCTCCATATACGGAACAAACTCATGCAGCAGCATATCCCGCTGGGCTTTGTCCGCCTCCCATGCCTCCGGCCCCTCATGGTGCAGCACATGGTTTTTCCAGCTTTCATCCTGTGCGTAGTATTCGTGGTAGCCCCGGATATGCTGGATCAGGGAACCGTCCCCGTCGCCAAAGTCCTGCCGTCCCTCGTAGCTGTCCGGCTGGCCCTGCATGGTAAAGTCAATGCGGAACTTGGTCTTGTCGTACCAATGGCCCGTATAGCCCGGCTGCTCCCGTTCATGGCGTCTGGCACTGTCCAGCTCCTTGAAAACGGCCTCGGCTTCATGCAGCGGCATTTGCTGGCCGTCTTTCAGATGGGGACTTTCACTCCAAAGGATCGTGACAACCGGCTCCGCCGCCGGATTCTGCGCAATCTGCCGCTGGGCGTTGGCAACGGCAATCTCACTTTCGATCTCACTTTTCACAAAGGAATCCATCTGGCCGTTTTGCAGCTCATAGCCCTGTTCACACAGGCGGTTGATAAGCCCGATCACCTTGTCAGTATCGCCCACGGCCTCGGCATAGGCCACGATCAACTGTCGTTCCTCGCTGCCCAGACGCGGGGCGTTTTTCTCTGCCAGCTCGATCAGGGCGGCGGCCCGGTCAGCCGGGGACGCCTCCGGCATGAACGGTTTCCCATTCAAAAGGCCGTCGATCCCGTTCCATGCCTGCGGCTGGGGAATGGCGTTGGCCTGTTCGGTTGCTTCCAGAAAACCGTCCAGCCTGTCGCCGGTCAGGGGTTCCATTGCCCCAGCCGGTAGCTCATGGATGGCAAGGATTTCTTTTCCGGCTTCCACAAGGGACAGGTCGGGATTGTCAAGCTGACCTCCGTCCAGTTCCTTGTAGTCGGGGCCGTACAGTGTGTAATCATAGCCGGTTTCCGATGTCTGGATATACAGATAATCGCCACTTTCCAGACGGTAGGCGGCCTCCTGCGGGGCTTCTGCCTGTTCCAGCGTTCCATCCCCGGCAATGGTAAAGCCCTGCGCCTGTGCCGCCTCCTTGGTTCCCTGCGACACTTCGCCGGTGGATTTCAAATCCGCTTCAATCAAGGTTTGCAGCATAGCTTTTACGCTGTCGGTCATTTCCTGCTGTTGCTCCGGGGACAGCTTGGAAAATACGCTGTCCGGGTCTGGCTGCTCGGCGGCCCGTTCCAGCGGTGCGGCCTGCGGCTGCTCCTGCTGGGTCTGCCGCTGTTGCTGAAGCTGGGCAAGGTGGCCGTCAATGGTGGTAATCAGCTCATGGGCGGTGGCCCGGATGGTTTCAAGGGAGGCTTTCAGCTCTTTCAAGTCCTTGCCGGAACTCCAACCGGCCACATAGCCAAAGGAATAGTCGGAGGTGTCCAGCCCGTAGTGCTGGCAGACGGCATAGGCCACGCTTTCGGCCTGCACTTCGCGGGTGCGGCTGTCGGGGCGGTCGGCCTGATCTATGGCCGGGGCTTCCGGGTCGATGGCGTGGAGCTTGGAATGGGCGATCTCATGGATGGCCGTCTTTAGGGTCTGTAATTCGCTCATGCCCTCCTGAATGGCGATCCGCTTTTCCGTCAGATGGTAGTAGCCGTGGGAACCGCCCGGAATGTCCTCAAAACCAATGGGAACCGGGGAGGTCTGTTCCAGCGCCTTGAAAAATTCCCCGTAGCGTTCCACGCTGCCGGTCAGTTCTTCCACGCCGATGGAGGGCAGCGGTTCCCCCTCGGTCTGGCTCACATCAAAGACGGAAACGATCTTAAAGGCCGGAACCTGTATTTCCTGTACTTCGGTAACAGGCTTTCCGTCCTTTCCCATCACCGGCCTGCCCTGTGCGTCCAGCTTTTGCACTTCCTTTTTTGCCTTGAACGGGGCCGGGGCCAGTATCTTGATGGCCTTTTCGCCTTTCTTCACATTGCGGTGAAAATCGTCCCGCCACTTGTTGTAGCCCGCCACAAGCTGTCCGCCCTGCATGGCGATCAGGAGGGTGTTGTTGAAGCTGTAACTGTGGAACTTGGACATGGTGGTGAGATAGGCTTTGTAGCGCTCACTCTCGAAAAGCTCCTGTATGCCGGTTTCCAGCCGGTCGGTGATCTCTTTCATGCGCTCGGCGCTGTTCTGGCCGTTTAAGAGAATGGGGGTGACAGGCTGCGGGGCCTTTGTAGGCGCTGCCGCCTCCGGCTGCACCTTGCTTTCATCCCGCAGAATTTCCGGCGCGGGATAGGCCATCACCCGGTATTCCTCCGGCACTGGCTGGCCCTCATGGACGCGTTGCCATTCGTCGCTGGTTCGCAGGATATAGCCGTAATCGGTAAAGGTTCCCTGTTCCTCGTTGGCAATAAAACTTCCCAGCCGGTCGGTGTCAATGGCCGGTTTCCACGGGTCGGGGACGACAAACAGCCCGGAATCATTCAGATAATATTCCCCCAGACTGCGGTTGTCCTTGGCGTTGATTAAGACAAAACAATCGGTGTTTTCGGCGTAGTCCAAAAGCTGCCCGATGGTCTGCATTTTTGCCGGGGACTGCATGGCGGCGTTCAGCTCCGCAAGCTCCACGACGTCCAGCTTTTGAAGCTGGGCGGCAAGGAAGTTCAGTTCATCCACACTGGCGGCTTTTATCAAATCCTCCGGCAGTTCCAGCGGTTTTCCCTCCGGGGCAGAAAAGCCGCCAATGAACAAGTCCTGCTGGTTGTTGGCGGTGATATGGATTTCCTTTAGGGCTTCCTGCACCTGTTCGGCGGAAGTCGGCAGGGAAAGCCAGTACCCATGCGGCCCGCCGGTCTGCGCTTCGGCGCGGTTATCAAGAAAAATGGAAAATATTTCGTTCACGGGTTCCCTCCTTTCCGGGGTGGCTGCGGTCTGCGGCTGTGCGGCTTCCTCCTGTGTGGGAAGCTCTGCGGTCTTTGTCGGTTCCTCCCCCTCGATGGTGTAGCCGGGGAGCAGGCAGCCGTTGACCTTGAAACAGTCGGCGTATTCCTTGGGGATGGCCGGGGAAATTTCGGTAAAGTAATGGTCGTGGGCTTTGATCCGGCCATTCAGGTATCTGTCCAGTTCTTCCCGGTTGGCAAAGACTTTCCGATCCTGTCCGGCGATCTTTTCCCGTTGGTTTCCGTGGGGCGCGTTGGTATAAAGGCCCCAGCGGAGCGTCCACGAGTAGGGAACGGATTTTTTTGCGGTGCTGTCATACCGGGTATTCTCGGAAATGGAATAATCCATCTGGTAAACCATGTTGCTGCGGATATGGCGGTATTCGTCCGGGGCCTCCCACTGGTTTGCAGTGTGGGTGACGGGAAGCGTCCGGGCATATTCAAGGGCTTTGTCCAGAAACAGGGTTTTTCCGGCCTGTTCCTCCCATGCGGCGGCCTGCTCTTTCAGGCGGTCAAACACTTCCTGTTCTGCGGCGGCGCTTTCCGCCCGCAGGGAAAGAAGCTCCGCAAGGGGCAGCTTTACCATTTCGGAAAGATCGGCCTTGCCGCTTTCAAAGTAAATCCGGCGCTCGATCCGCATGGTGCTGGCCAGTTCTAAATCGTCATGGTCATAAGAGCTGTAAGACATTTGGGGTTCACATCCTTTCTGAAAAATGGCATAAGAAAAGCAGGAAACCTTTGAAAAATTTCCTGCTGGGTGGGCCGATAATAAGCGGCTGATATTCAATTTTGAAAGTTTGGGTTAGATTGATTGAAGCTGGGGACAGTCTAACAAATTAAAGCTTTCTACTTCTTCAACATCAATAACTTTGATGCCTCGTTCTTTTAATGCCTTTGCAAACAATCCCATTCCAGAAATCAGCTTTCCGGTAAAGCTACCATCATATATTTGGTTTACTCCGCAGGTAGGACTTCTGGATTGTAGTATAGCTAACTCAATATCTTCATGTTGAATTTGGGATAATGCCATTGATACTGCTCGCTTATATTCCAAATCGACATCATTTCCGTTTTCGTCTGTTACTACACCATTCACAATCTCTGCACAAGGTCTGGGAGTAGTCATACCTGCTAATTGCTCTGGACAAATGCAAATAATTTCTTTATCTTTTAAGTAGTTGATAGCTGCCAGATTTTTGTTATTTTTTCCATTGTATTTACAATCCACTCCCATAATACAAGCACTAACTAATATTTTCACACTTATCACCTCAAACGGATATTATCGTTGGCTTTATTATACTATGACATGGTGTATCTTGGAATAGATGAATTGTAAATTTGCTGGATACAAGGGGTTTGGGGCTTCCCCAAAGAGAAAATCCCCGGCCCGGCAGGTGCGCCGGGTCAGGGATTTTGCCGGGAGTGTGGCTACACTCCCTATGCTTGCTGTTTTTAGTTCTTGCCCCTCTGTTCCACGCGGTAGTTCACATACTTGCCGCCGGTGTCGGCCAAAAGCACCGTCCCGTCATAGGTCTTGCCGGTTTTCATGGAGCGCAGGCCCTTTACCTTTGCCTTTCCGTCTTTAAGGAGCGCGGCGGCGATTTTCGGGGTGAACGCCTTGCCCCGTTCCTCAAAAAATCGGTCATTCTTCCACATGACAAACTGGCAGCTTCGGTTTCCGCAGTAGTAGTTCTTTTTGCCCTCGTAGACGCTTTCCCCGCAGCGCGGACATTTGCCGATAACCACACGCTCGGTTTGAAACAACTTTTGCGCATCCTCGCTGATCTGGGAGTAGTTTGCGATCAGGCCCCTTGTCATTTCCGCAATGCCAGCCATGAAGCCCTCCGGGTCGGCCTGCCCCTTGGCAATGGCTGTCAGCTCCGTTTCCCACTGTGCCGTAAGCTGGGGAGAGGTCAGCACCTCCGGCAGCACACAGGCAAGGTTATGGCCGTCCTTGGTGGGAAGTAGCTGTTTTCCCCTGCGCTCCACAAAGCCCATCTGCACCAGCTTTTCTAAAATGGAGGCGCGGGTGGCCGGGGTTCCCAATCCCTGCCGCTCGGCGTCCTCCGGCAGATCGTCCGCACCGGCGCGCTCCATAGCGGAAAGCAGGGTATCTTCCGTGTAGGATTTTGGCGGTGCGGTGAAATGCTCGGTGACGGCGGCAGTTACCTTGTCAAAGGTCTGTCCCTCGATGATCTCCGGCAGTTCCCGCACAGGCTCCGGGGCGGTGTTGTCGGCGTCTGTTTTGAACGACGCCTGAAAGCGGCGGTCAAGCTCTTTCCAGCCGGGGGTCAGGATGGTCTTTCCCTTGGCGGTAAAGGTGTTCCCGGCACAGGTGAATGTAGCGGTGACAGCCTCGTACACATGGGGCGCGGCCACGGCGCACAGCAGCTTGCAGCACACAAGGGACAGCAGTTTCTTTTCCCCCTCGGCCAGCCCATCAAAGCCTTTCTGCACAAATTCCATCGTCGGGACAATGGCGTGGTGGTCGCTCACCTTTTTGCTGTTCAGCACCCGGCCAAACTGCGGGGACAGGTCAAGCCCCGCCGCAAAGGGAAGCAGCGGCCACAGGCCGGACACAAGGCTTTCCGCCGTTGGCTGCATATCATCGGTCAAATACTGGCTGTCGGTGCGGGGATAGGTCAGCAACTTCTTTTCGTAAAGCTGCTGGGCATAGTCAAGGGTCTGTTTGGCGGTAAATCCAAACAGGCGGTTTGCCTCCCGCTGCAAGGTGGTGAGGTCATAGAGGCGGGGCGGCTGCTCCGTCTTTTTCTCCCGTGTTACCGACACACAAACGGCCTGCGCTGTTTCGCAGGCAGCTTTCAGGGCCTTGGCGTCGTCTGCGTTTCCCATGCGTTCACTGGCCGCCTCCATGCCGCCCGCCGCGATCTGGACAATGTGGTATTTCTCTTTCTGGAAGCTGCTGATCTTGGCCTCCCGGTCAACCAGCATTTTCAGGGTAGGCGTCTGGACACGGCCCACGGTCAGGGTCTTGTGATAGAGGATGGAGAACAGCCGGGTGGCGTTGATCCCCACCAGCCAATCCGCCTGCGCCCGACAAAGGGCCGACTGATACAGGTTATCATAATCGGTTCCCGGTTTCAGGTGGGCAAAGCCGTCCCTGATGGCCGCGTCCTCCATGCTGGAAATCCAAAGGCGCTGAAACGGTTTCTTGCAGCCCGCCATCTGGTAGACAAAACGGAAAATGAGTTCCCCCTCGCGCCCGGCGTCGGTGGCGCACACAAGGCCGGTGACATCGGGGCGCTTCATCAAAGAACGCAGGGTGTCAAACTGCTTTTTCTTATCGCCGGGAATGATGTACTGCCATTCCTGCGGCAGAATCGGCAGGTCGTCATAGCGCCATTTTTTGAAACGCTCGTCATAAGTCCCGGCGTCGGCAAGGGAAACAAGGTGGCCGATACACCAGCTCACCAGATAGCCGTTCCCCTCCATGTAGCCGTCCTGTTTCTTATCCGCGCCGATCACGCCCGCAATGCTGCGGGCAACGCTTGGTTTCTCTGCAATTACTAACTGATAGCTCATACTTCGTCCTCCTTATTTCCATCTTCATTTGTCATATCCTCGTCCGGCTCCGGGGCTTCGTCCTCGTCGTCCTCGTCCTCGCCAAAGTCATACTCGGCCAGATCGTCATTGCCTGTGGTGTCGGCTTTTTCCTTTTTGAATTTCAGGAAGTAGAGGGCTGCGCCGCCGCCCAGCAGCACCACCACAAAGAACACCACAAGGCCGCCCATGCCGCTTGGCTTTTCCTCCTGCGGCTTTTCTTCCTCCGGCTGGGGCTTCGGCTCCAGCCCGTTGCAGGCGGTCAGGTTGTTTTTGCAGACCGGGCAGGCCGTATTGACGGCCCCGGCTTGACATTTGGCCGTACAGTTGCAGACCTCCGGCTCTTTTTTCCCGTCCTCCAACAAGGCTTGCAGGTCGGCGTCGTCCACTTGGTTGAGGAAATGCACCGCCGTTTCCTTGTCCTCGTTGGCCCGGTCGATCAGGATGTAAAAATAATTCCCGGCCTTGGTAGTGACAGTGATAAGCTGTTTATCCCCGAAAAAATCATCCACCAGCGCGGCGTTGCCCTGCGGGGTAACAGGTACGCCCTCCGGCTCCATGCCGCCGGTGGTGGGTTCTTCGGTTTCCTCCGGCACCTCTGCGGGGGCTTCGGTGGTTTCCGGCAGCGGCACAGGGTCAGGGTCAGCGCCCCCGGCGTAGGCGGTAACGGTCGTGGTCGCCATGCAGAGTGCAGCGGCCACGGCCAGCGTCAAGGTGCGGAACAGTTTAGATTTCTTCATGGGCGCTGTCCTCCTGTTCAAAGTCCGGGATCGGGGTCGGGGCCGCCTGCAACGCGCCGCCGCGCACAAAGGCGGCGAACTCCTGCGGGGTCATGTTGAGGCCGCGCACAAGCTGGACGATCTGCAAGTTTTCCTGTTCGGTCTTGGCCGCTTCCAGCTCCCGAAGCTGCTTTTGCAGCTCCGCGATCTTGCCCTTGGTTTTCTCAATATCCTTTTCAATGCGTTCCAATTTGTTCATTGCCATAGTCAAAAACTCCTTTCTGGCGTTTAAGGCAAACGCCCGTAACAATAAAAATGCTGCTGCCAGTAGCTTGAATTGAGGTTCGTGTAGGAAATGGGGTCGCCGCAGTGCAGCATGACCGAATTTCCCACATACAGCCCCACATGGGACATCCCGGTAGTGTCGTAAGTGCCGACGAAAAATACAAGGTCACCGGGCTTGGCCTGCTCCGGGGAAACGGGGGTGCAGATGTTGTAAAGCCCCTGCGCCGTCTGGCGTCCCACATTCCAGCCGGAATGATTGATAACCCAGCTAATGAAGCCGGAACAATCAAAGCTGGTGCTTGGGGAGCTGCCGCCCCACACATAGGGATAGCCCACATACTTTTCTGCCTCGGCAATCATGGCGGCAAAGGCTTCGTCCTTTAGCGCCTCCGGGGGGATTTCATAGTAGGTCGGCTCTTTCGGGGTGGAGGCGTGGGGATAGCTGCCGTTGGGGAACAGGTCTGGCCGGTTGCCCAAAGTCTGCATATAGGCAGCATAAAAGCCCATCTGTTCCTCGGTGAGAATGTAGATGGGCAGGTGGGACAGGTCAAAGTTTTCCAGCTTCACATTGCAGATATAGTAGGTGTAGGGAACTTCCACGGTATAGGTGTTTCCCTCGCTGTCCGTCCTCGTTTCGGTGCGGTAGCGGGTTTCCGTTTCGATGGTCTGGGTCAGGATGTACTGCTTTTCAAAGAGCATGGCAAGGTCGCCCTGTACCTCCCCCAAAGTGAACACGCCGTTATGCAGCGCGGAGAGGATGGAGGTCAGCACATAGGGGTCATGCTTGATCTTGTCCAGATCGAAACGGTATTCGTCATAGCCGGGGTGCAGGCTTTCGTAGTTGTCAAGTTCGTGCTGCAAGTCTGCTTCCAGCGCGGCATAGGCGGCTTCGGCTCCCAGCATATCGCTGTCCTCGGAGAGATAGGAGGTGGCGGCAAGGCCCGTCCCGGTGCTGCCAAACATGGCGGTACAGGATTGCAGGCCGCCCATCACCAGCAGGAGCATAAGGCCCACGCCGCCGACGATCAGCGCCCCTTTCCAGTGCCGGGCGGCAAAGGACGCGGCCTGTCTGCTTTTCTCTGCGGCTTTCTTGGCTGCGGCAGCCGTGGTCTTGGCGGTGCCTGCCGCCCCCTGTGCGGTCTGGCCCGCCGCCCTTGCTGCCTTGGCATATTCCCGCTTGATGTGCTGTTTCTGCCAGAAGCGGGAAACGGGGTTCTTGGCCGCCTGCGCCAGCTCCGGGTTGTCCCGCAGGGATTTTTGATACGCAAACTCGGCGTTGGCAGCGATGGACTTTCGCTCGGCCTTGGCTGCGGCCCGGTAGGGTTTGAGCTTGTGGCGGTGGATGCCACTGCGGATCATGCGGCCCGCCTGCCGTTCCGCCAGTTCCTCCCCCTTGTGGCCGCCCTCCACGCCCACATTTTCGTGTTCTACCTCATGGATTTTTCCGTGGAGGTAAATCCCGGCTTCCTGTATGGGGCGGCTGGCCGGGTTTGGTTTGAGCTGGGGAGGGGCTTTCTCCACCTTGTCAAAATACAGCCTGCTTTTGGCCTTGCCCTTGGCCTCGTCATAAACCGTTTCCTTGGTGATGACGCGCTTTTTTGGCAGGGCTTCTTTGGCCGCTTCCAGCTTATCCGCCCGTTTTTCTGCCTTTCTGATATACGGGGCCAGCTCCGGGGAGGCCCGTTCCTCGGCGGTAAACTGCAACCGGGAAACGGGGCCGGTGGCCTGCGCCACGGTTTCCCCGGCGTCCTTGGCCGCTTTCTTTGCCTTGTGGCGGTCGTGCAGTTCGTCCGCCCGTTCCAGTATTTTTTCCGCCGCGCCCTCCGGCTGGGCGGTGTATTCCTGCTCGGCCTCCCGGCTGGACACATTGACGCTTTCGCCAGTGGTCTGGTTATCCAGCGTCAGGCCGTCGCGGGTTATGTGCTGCGTTACCTTGTCGCGGGGTTTTAAGGGTTCCATATCCGATCACCTCCTTGCTGTCTGTTCCGGCAGCGCCCGGTTTCAATCTCTGCAATATAGCGCAGGATGGGGTACACCTGCGGGGGAACAACTGCGTTTCCCAAAGTCTTTAACCGCTTTGCCACATTCGCCGGCGGGTCGCTGATTAAGTACGGGATTTGCGCCGGTTCTTTGGCCCACATGGAATGTCCGTCCATCTCCGGGGGAATCCCATCAGCCATTCCACCCAGTCGGGGTTCAGTTTCACATCCCCCGGCGGGCTGCCCAGCAGTTTGTAAACCGCCCATGACAGCCGCGCCGTCCATACGGTTCCGCTGGGGTTGTATTTTCGGAAGCTCCCGGTCGGGGTCATCCGCACATCGACAGTTTTCCCCACATCCCCCGTGTCGCTGGCAAGGGGCGTGGGAAGCAGCATGGCCGATGATGAAAGTTCTTTTGCGCTCATGCCATGCGCCGACGGCGACAGCAGGAAGTACGAAAACCCTAACGGCGTAGCCTGCCTGCTCCAAGTCAAAAACCGTCTTGTCGAGCCCCAGATGGATGAAGCCAGCAACATTTTCTCCAAGCACCCAAGAGGGGTGCAGTTCCCGGATAACGCGGAGCATTTCGGGCCATAAATACCGTTCGTCCTCAAATCCCCGTTGTTTCCCGGCGCTGGAAAAGGGCTGGCAGGGGAATCCCCCGGAAATAAGTGTGGTGGTTTCTCGTCCTGTTTTTTCAAAAAATGCCTCCTTTGTCACTGTGGTAATGTCCCGGAATTTTGGTACCTGCGGCCAGTGCTTTTTCAAAACTTCCATCGGGAAATCCGCCCATTCGCACTGGCATACGGTGGTAAACCCTGCGGCTTCCGCCGCAAGGTCGATCCCGCCGATCCCAGAAAACAGGCTGAAATGTGTTAAGGCGCTCATACCGTCGCCCCCTCGCCTAACCGGGTCGTCATGATCTGGTAGAGCTGGGTGTTTTTCGGGATGGGGTTCTTAAAGGGCAGGATCACATTTTCGTAAATGAGAAGCCCCTCGCCGGGTTCGGAATTGTCCACATACCGTAATTGCTGGGGCGAAATGTTCAGCCGTTCCGCAAGGATTTTGCGGTCGCCGCTGGCCTGATTGAGCAGGCAGATAAAGTCGCTGTTTTCCAAAATGTTCTCAATTTCCGGGGAGGAAAGCAGGTCTTTTACATTCTGCGTTGCACCTGTGGGAATCCCGCCCCACTTACGAAAACGCTTCCAAATCTCACAGGAAAAGGCCGCCGTCTGTTCCTCACGCAAAAGCAGGTGGAACTCATCACAGAAATACCATGTCGCCTTGCCCTTGCTGCGGTTTTGGGTGACGCGCCCCCAAATCTGGTCTTGGACAATGAGCATACCGATTTTCTTTAGCTGCTTGCCCAGCTCCTTGATGTCAAAGGCCACAATGCGGTTTTGAATGTCGATGTTGGTTCTGTGGTTGAACACATTTAAGCTGCCGGACACATACAGGTCAAGGGCCTGCGCCACCCGGTCGGCCTCCGGGGTATGCTGGTCTAACAGGGCTTTGTGCAGGTCTGCAAGGATGGGCATATTTTCCGGCTTGGGGTCTGCCAGATAAGGCCGGTAGATCACCTGTACCGCCCGGTCGATCACCGTCTTTTCAATGGCTTCCAGCCCGTTCTTGCCGCCCATGACAAGCTCACAGAACGACAGCACAAAGTCGGATTTCAAGGCCAGCGGGTTTTCATCCTCGGAGTAGTTCAGGTTGATGTCCAGCGGGTTCACATAGTTTTTGCTGGTAGGCGACAGCTTCACCACCTGCCCATGCAGCCGCTTCACAAGGGGGTAATACTCGGCCTCTGGATCACAGATATACACATCGTCCGGGGTGCAGAGGAACACGCTCAAAATTTCTGATTTACAGCTCATACTTTTGCCGCTTCCCGGTGTCCCCAGCTTTAGCCCGTTGGGACACCTCGCCCGTTTGCGGTCGAGCATAATCATGTTGCCGGTCTTGGCGTTGATCCCGTAATACATGGCGTCGCCGCCCTGAAAAAGCTCCTGCGTCACAAAGGGGACGAACACGGCCACGCTGGAAGTCGTCAGGGAGCGTTCAATCTGGATGTGGCTGGCCCCCAGCGGCAGGCTGCTCATAAGCCCCTGTTCCTGCTGGTAGTCCAGCCGTACAAGGGAACAGTTGTATTTCTGGGCGATCCCGGCAGCCCAGAACACATCGTTTTCCAGCTTTTGCCGGGTGTCTGCGGTGTTCAGCACCAAAAAGGTAAGCTGGAACATCCGTTCATTCCGGCTCTGCAAGGTCTTTAACAGCTCCTTGGCGTCCTGCCCGTAGGTGGCAAGGTCGCTGGGAAGTATATCCATGTCGTAACCACTTCTTACCGCCCGTTTCTGTTCCTGAATCTTCATGGCGTCAAGGTCGGTGATCTTGCGCTTGACCGTCTTAATGGCGTCGCTCTGGTCGATGGCCTGCACATGGAGGTTCACCACAATGCCGTTTTCCGTGTTGAGGAAGTCGGCCAGCATTTCATCCGACAGCTCCGGGGAGAGGATTTGCAGGAAGCTCACCGCCCCGTATTTGCCGCCCAGCCCGAACATCCGGGCATTGCCGAAGCGGAACGAGGACGGGGCGATAAAGTCCTTGGTGGAAAGCCCCGACGGGGCAAGCCACTTCCAGTCAAAGGAGAACGGTTCCCCGTCCGGGTGGAAAATGCTGTGCATGACTTCCAGCCGTTCCTTGGCGTCCAGTCCCCACGCGGAGGCCCCCATGCTCTTGAAATAGCCCAAAAGGTCGGTTTCGATCCGGCGCAGTCTGGCGCGGGCCATTTTCAGGCTATCCGCCTCAATGGTGTAGGTCATAAATTTCCGCTTCATCAGGCCGTTGTTCCCGTTCACAAGCTGGTCTTGCAAAATGTCGGAATACTCGCTGCGGATGTCGTCAAAGTCGTCCCCCTGCGCCCGGATTTCAAAGCTCTTGGCGTACTGCTTGGGGTCGATCTTGCGGTTGATAAAGGAAAACTGCACATGAATGGAGGCGTCCAGATAGTTGTAGAGGTCGCACAGGTTTTCAAAGATGGCGGTCTTGGTGTCCGCCTGCGCCAGTTGGTAGCTGATGTCCGTAAACTCAATGCACTTGGAAAAGGTGCGGGGCGTTACCCGGCATACGCCGTCCTGATACATGGCCTCATAGGGAATACTGGCCTGCGCCGAATGGGGCTTGCCGTCGCCCTTATACTTTCGGATGACGGCCTGAATCTCTTTCTTTTCGGCGCGGGTGAGCTTGACCGGTGCTTTTGCGCTCGTTTCGTTCTTTTGCTTTTTGGACAATAGCGTTGACCTCCTTTTCCATTTGGGATTGCCGCACAAGGGCGGTATAAGCGTTGTTGGTCTGGTAGGGCCGTTCCTTGGGCTGGATGAAGCAGCACTCTACGATCTGGCGTACCACCACTTCAAGGGGCTGGCCGTGTTTTTCGTAAAGCGCCAGCAGAAAGCCCGGCAGCATGGCGAACACCATAATGAGCGCCGCCGCGCTGGTCGGGACGCGGCCCCGGATCAAAAAGAAAAGCGGGACGCCTACCAGCAGCGCACCGCCAAAACAAATGAGCTGGCGTTTCGTCAGCCCGAATACTACCTTGGATTTGACCTTGGTTAAATCCTTGGGGACAGTTACATAAGCCATAAAAAGTCACCTCGTTTCTGGTACGGACAGGGAAAAATCGCTGTCCACTTCATTGCCCCACACATCCCAGCCGGGGATTTTCTGTCTGGCAAACAGTTCTGCGCGGGGCAAGTCGCCCGCAAGCTCTATGATTTTCTCGCGGGTAATGTCTGGTTTCTTGCTGTGTTCCTCCACCGGGGAAATGATAAACTGATGGACGCTTTTGGAGTAACGCTTGGGATGGCCCCGCTTGGCAAGCAGGCAGATTTCCGCGTTTCCTCTCGTCCAATAGCCCAGCCCGTAAAACCATGTGAGGCTTTTGCGGTTCAATTTCAGCCAGACAAAGGCCACGGTCTTAAAGGAAAAGCCCCACGCCTTAATCAGACGCAGCGCCTCCGGGAGCTGGGGGAAAGTCGCCCACAAAAACAAGAGGCAGTCTTTTTCCGCCAGCGTTTCCACCGGCAGGGCGCACAGCTCGTCAATGCTCATGGTGGGATAGTGCTTTTCTGCTGCACCCTGTACTGCTTTCTGTTCATATCGCCACGGTGGGTCGGCGTAAAGAATGTTGTAGGTTTTCTTTTGTGTTTCTTTGATGGTTTGTAGTCCTCCTGTCTGTCAATGTGCGGTAAATACGGCTTTCGATATGCTGCCGGTCTTGAACAGACAGAAGCAAAGCAAAACGGTATAGCCCATACAGCCCCAGATTGCGCCGGATATGTCGTCGGCGGTTCCAATCTGCTGGATCAGCACCGCATAAATCCCGACAACCACCATGATTAAAAAGGCTTGGAAGCCCAGCGCAAGCAGGGATTTCAAGTAGTTCTGGCCCATGCCGCGCCACTCTGCATTGCCCAGCGTGGCAAGGGGGATCGGCCCCAATGCGGTCACGGCGTAAATTTCAATCATTCTTCCATAGGTCACAAGGAAAATGCAGATGGAAAGAATGTTCATCGTCAGCCCTACAACAAGGGTCTGGAACCACAGGCCCAGCAGCGGTCCAATGTCCATTGCTTCAAGGCGGCTTTCCAGATCGGGGAGCAGCGTGTCAAAATCAATGCTGGTATCTCCGATAATCACCCCGGCGCTCTGGTTGACGACTTGCTGGGTGGCGTCAAATACGCCCATAACGATATTCCATGTGTTCGTCACAATGAGGATGGCAAAGGCGCTTTTGAAAATCCAGCGAAAGAACATGGAGCTGTCGAAGTCGTGCATATTGTTCTTTTCTACAATCATGTCGATCAGCTCATAGCACATCACAAGGGCGAGAATGGCCGCCGCAATGGGGACGATCACCGTTTCAGACAGGTTTTGCAGCATGGAAAAAATGCTGCCGTTCCAGTCCTGCGGGGTACTGCCCACATCCGACGCGATTTCCCCGACTTTGGTATTGACTGTGTTAAACAGGCCGGACAGGTTGCCCATGATACCGTCGATCAGGATTCCTTTGATCCATTCCCCGATTAAATCACCGATCATGTGGGGACACCTCCTTTCCCGCGCCCTCCCAGATCAGAGAGGGCGCGGAGAGTTTTCTAACACACATGGGGTTATCCCAGCAGCCCGGACAGCAGCGGAACAAGGGTCATGCCGATCAGGGCAACGCCACCTCCGGCGACAAGCTGCTTGATTCCCTGTGACTTGCTTGCCGGGTTGTCCGCCCCGTATCCCTCCAAAAGATTGACGCCGCCCCATACGCAAAGCGCTCCGCCGAGGCCCACAACGATGGTCTGCAAAGTATCAACTGCACTATTGAAAAATTCCATAAATATACCTCCATAAATTCAGATTGTGATGGTGTTTGGGTGCAAAAAAGCCGCCGTTCACAGCGGCAGCCTCACAATCCGCAGACGGCCCGGAGTTACTGGCCGTCCCGCCATTCCAGCACAGCCAGCGAAAAAATCTCGCCCCATGCTTCACACAGTCTGCGGTCTATTTCCCTTGCAAGTTCTTCGGCTTCCCCGTCCGTGGGCGGGGTATCATGTTCCGCGATCCACTGGCACAGCACCGCAGCGGAAATGATCGCCCGGTAGATTTCTTTCTCATACTTGAAATAATCCGCAAATGTCCATTCGTCCGAGTGTCCCATCGGTCACGCTCCTTTCTTTGTGGCCGCTTTATTCCGCGGCAAAATCTTCCTCCGACAGCTCAATGTCGTAGAGGTCAAAGGGTTCGTCCTCCGTTATCACGCGCCGCTTTTTCCGGCGCAGGGACGACAGGTAGCTGTCCACATCAAAGGTATTCTTTTTGTCAGCGTCCGAGAGGTATTGATAGCGGGGGTGGCGGGTGATGTCGTATTTCTCACTGAAAAACGGCCTCACGCCGCGCACCTGCAAAATACACTTACCTCCATCCATCGTTGCAATTTCGTCTTGGCTCATCAGCTCCTTTCCGAGTTTCTGGTAGTTCAGTCCGTGGGAGGTCTGCGCGCCCCGGTTCTCGCTCTGGTTGTAGCTGTCAATGGTTTCCTTGCCCAGCACCTCCGCGATCTCCTTGGCGTTCTTGCCCCTGCCACTAAGGAACAGCGTACAGTCGCAGTTGTCGGAAATGATTTCCGCCGCGTCCTTGTAAATGGCCTTTAGCTGCGACTGGCTCTGCAAAATAATAGAAGCCGAGATTTCCCGGCTTCGGATGGTGGCGATCAGCTTGTCAAAGTTTGGAATCTGGCCGATGTTGGCGAACTCGTCCAGAATCAGCCGCACATGGACGGGCAGCCGCCCGCCGTATTTGTCATCGGCCCGGTCACACAAAAGGTTTATGAGCTGGCTTTGCACCATTGCCAGAATGAAATTAAAGGTCGTGTCCGTGTCCGACATAATCAGGAACAGGGCTGTTTTTTTATCCCCGATGGTATCAAGTTCCAGTTCGTCGTCCTCCATCAGCTCCCGCACCTCCCGGATGTCAAAGGGCGCTAATCTGGCTCCGCAGCTTATCAAGATGGAGCTGCGGGTCTTGCCTGCCGACAGCAGGAATTTACGGTACTGGCGCACCGCAAAATGTTCCGGGTCTTTTTCTTCCAGCCTTTCAAACATCTGGTCTACCGGGGATTGAAATTCCGGGTCGTCCTCGCGGGCTTCACTGGCATTTATCATTTCAAGCAGCGTGGTGAAATTCATTTCATCGTCCGGCGCTTCGTACCAGATATAGCCAATGAGGGCCGAATACAGCAGGCGTTCCGATTTGATCCAAAAATCCTCGGCGCTCTTTTCGCCCTCGCCCTTGGTGTTGCAGATCAGTGTGTTTACCAGCTTCAAAATGTCCTTTTCCGAATGGATGTAGCGAAACGGGTTGTAGCGCATACTCTTGGAAAAGTTAATGGTATTCAGCACTTTTACCCGGTAGCCGCACCGCACAAGGAGCTGGCCCACCTCGCCAATCAGACTTCCTTTCGGGTCAGTAATCACGAATGAGGTTGGGTAGTCTTTGGACACGCACTGCATAAGGTTGGGCTTCACAAAGAACCGGGTCTTGCCGCTGCCGGAACCGCCGATCACCAGCACATTTTTGTTCCGGGCGGTCTTGGGGTCTTTGGGCCGGTTGTTCATGGTGAGGCGTTCCGTCTGGGTCAGGAGGATGTTGTTGTCAAACACTGGGTCGATGTACGGGGCTATATCTTTGGGGCCGCCCCAACGGGCGCTGCCGTACTCGACGCCCCGGCGGTATTTCTTGGCGTTCTTGCTTTTGCAGTACACCATCAGCCGCAATGCCACCGCACCGGCCACGCCCACCGCCAGATCGAACAGGTGGAAGCTGGGGGCGGCGCTTTCAAAGGCAAGGGAAAAGCCGTCCGCAAGGTGCAGCAGCTTTTCCGACAAGTCCGCCCCAGCCGCCAGCCGGTAGGTCTGTCCCAGCTTGCCGAACAGGTACACAAACAGCAGGTAGGGCAGGTTGGCGATTATCAGTTTTTTCATTTCCGGCTTCATCGTGACAGCCCCCTTTCCTTGATTTTCTCCTTGGCCTGCTGGCTGCTTCTGGCCGCTGCCTTTTCTTTCAGGACGGCAAGGGTCTTTCGGATGGAGGGGCGTTCCTGCTGTTGGAGCTTCTTGGCCGTAAACTCCTTAAACGCCTGTTCCAGATTTTCCGCCTGCTTGGATTTGAAGATCACGATATACCGGGGCGGATGGGTGGTGCGGTCTTTCCGCAGGGTAAAATCAATGTCGTATTTCTTGGCGCAGGGCTTAAACAGTCCAATGTTGGCGTCGGTGATCTCAATGTTGGACAGGGTGGAACCGTCCTTTTTGAGCTGCCGTAAGCTCTGCTGGCCGTGATGGGCCTTGCCCGTCCCTTTCTGCCGGGCGGCCAGATATTTTCGGATGGCCGCTTGCAGCACTTGGGCGGTGAGCTTGCCCGTCTTAACCGCTAACGCTATGGTTTTCTGGTCTACTTCTTCCTGCAACTGCTATCCCTCCTTTGGAAAGTCAGCAGGCAGGCGGATGGCTTAAATCCGCACCCGCAGGCCGGAGAGGTCGTCGGCATGGATTCCCACCAGATACCAGTTCTCGGCCATCTCAATGCGGGTCGGCCTCCATCTGCCGCCCACCATCACATCAAAAGTTTCTCCGCAGTGCAGGCCGCCGTAATAGTCCGCAAGGTCAAAGCGGATGTCGTAGCGGTCTGTCTGCTCGTCAAAAATCAAAGCACCCTGTTTCATAGGGCCGTCCTCCTTTCTCGTCGTCACAAAATCATTACGGGGTTCCCCAACTGCCTGTGTTCATGTCATGGGCCACCAGCGCCGTGTAATAGCCGTTGATGGTGCTTGGGGCGTTGAACAGAACCGCCAGCAGGTATTTTTTGATGTTCCGTATTTCCGTGGTGTTTTTGCTGATACAGTCAAAGACAAACTCAATGTGAGAACTGTTCAGCTTCATCAGCTTGGATTTCACCAGCTCGGCGGGGTAATCGTCCCCGGCAATGCGGATGGTCTTTCGGGCGCTGCATACGGTTTCCACCAGCAAGTCCACGATCTCGTCCAGCATATCCCGGTCAATCCCCTTGGCGTACTGGCAAAGGTGTTCATACTCGATGTTGTCCTTGATGATCTCCCGATAAATCTCTACGGCGCTCTGTGATTTCGCTCCCGTTCCTTTCCGTTCCGGCGGCGCAGCCGCTTCTTCCCCCAAAGGAGAGGGAGGGGAAAGGATAGGAATGGAATCGGTATTTGATCCATTTGTAATTGATTTCTCTTTACTTGATCTATCTTTATTTAATTGCGTTGGTTTTTCCTGCGTAGGCTTTTCCTGCGTTGGATTATCCAATGTTGGATTTTCCAATGTAGGTGAATCCGGCACAGGCTGGGGCTGTTCGTAAATGATGTAATCAGCCCCGCGCAGGCGGCCTTGGCTGTCACGCTCACGGGAACGCACGATATAACCCGCCTGTTCCAACTCCCGGACAGCCGCCCGGATCGCGTCAATCTGCTCCCGGTTGATAAGGGACAAGCCTTTCAGCGTAAAATCCCAATCCTCCGGCAAGGACAGCATTTGCGACAGCAAGCCCTTGGCTTTCAGGGACAAATCCTTGTTCCGCAGGTGGTGGTTGGACATCACCGTGTAGCCCCGGTTTTTCTCCACTCGAAAAACTGCCATCTCGTCGTCCACTCCTTTCACTTGAAATTTCACCGCGCCGTCAAGGGCGGTGAGCTTGCCCGGCTGGTAGGGGCATTCCTCATACACACAAAACTGATACTTCCAGTGCGGGCGGTAGAAACGGCAGGTGCCGCAGTCCTCCGGCGCTCCGGCCTCGCCGCTGTCAAAATGATCTGCGCCCGGCCTCGTCTGCATGAGCTGTTCAAAGGCTCGGTCGCTGCCGGAAGTAAAGTACATAGGCGGTCGCCTCCTTTCTGGTTTTGGGCGCAAAAAAGCGGCGTCCTGATCTCCCCAAAGGGGAAAAGAGAACGCCGCTGTCTGTGGTGTCGTATTCGATTTTCGATGTGTCACTATTTGGGCGGTGGGCTTCACGGGAAGCGGAAGCGTGTCAAAGCTCAATCCGAAAGTAGTAAATCGGTAGTAAATTCAGTTCTTATATCCCGTAAAATGCCCGTATTTCCGGGCTTTTTGGAGATAATCAGAGTTGTTATCATACTTGCTAAGCTCCTTATCTGGTACAATTAAATAATACCCCCGCCCCCTTCGCCCTTGCAACAATTATTCCGATTTTTTTAACCAAATCTTAATTTTATCCGAGCCCCTGTACCGTTGACACATCAGCTCCGCGGACATAAAATAGTATCATGGAATTTTTATGGAATTCACTGTATTTCTTCAAACAGGGGGTAAATATCTTTTGAGTGAAGGCAAAATAAAAAGCCGCTTCGGGGACCGTTACGAGGGCAGGAGGATACGCGGCTACAACCCCATGGATCGCGTAGCATGGTACATAATGCCTCGGAGGAACGGCGCGTCCAACCTGCTCGCATACAGCGTGGACGTAGCCGCAATAGAGGATTATATCCGCCAGAAGCGCGCAGAGGGGCTGGACAGCTTCGGTATAACCCATGTATTGCTTGCGGCCTATG
>OWIO01000828.1_pt1 | contig 26605 bp, 21 predicted proteins | sample 1733011 | NCBI WGS metagenome assembly OWIO01 (sample SAMN05065779, study PRJEB22554) | human gut metagenome | biome: ENVO:2100002; feature: ENVO:00000062; material: ENVO:00002003 | host: Homo sapiens | place: USA | reverse complement strand
TGACGTCGAGTCTCGTGGGCTCGGAGATGTGTATAAGAGACAGTTTGAATACAATCCTTCGCGCTGTACGACCATTAAGGCTGTGGCCAACGGCAATTATCATGCGGTAAACATCTTCGACCGCATTACCGAGGAGGGCTATTCCGCCCAGCGGACGGAATTCGGGCTGAGCCTGTCGGCCCATCACAGTTTTACGGATTGGTTTTCGATATATGCATTGGTACGGGAGGATTTGGTGGATTCCAAGTTCTCGCCGGTGATGCCGTCCGCCGGCGTGGAGTTCAAACCATTGGCCGAGGAAAAGCTATACCTGAAAGTCAACGGTACACGCAACTATCACCAACCCACGCTCAACGACCTCTACTGGCTGCCCGGAGGCAATCCTGACCTACGCCCCGAGGAGGGCTATTCGGCCGATGTGTCCGCCGAATATTCGCGGACGATGGGGCGGTTCAGTGTATCAGGAACGGTTACCGGCTATATGTCCTGGATAGACGACTGGATCATGTGGCGGCCGAGTGAATTCCGTTACTGGACGGCCGAGAACGTAAAGAAGGTCTTTTCCCGAGGGACAGAGATCGACCTTTCAGTGGGGTATTTTCATAAGGGTTTAAAAGTCAATGTTTCCGGGAATTATGCGTACACACGTACAACCAACGAAGACCCGGATCTTCCGGACGACGAATCCAAAGGCCGTCAGCTGATCTATATCCCGGTACACAAAGGCAATATCATGCTGGATGCCGATTACCGGGGATTTTACCTGTACTATGTGTGGTCGGCTGTCTCTGAACGCTACACCACGTCCAGCAACCAGTCCACCCGCCATACGCTGCCTGCCTACGACATTCATAACATGACGGTCGGCAAGCGCATCAAGTTCGGAAAGGACTACTCGGTGGAATTGGCCGCTAAGATAAACAATGTGGGCAACCGGAAATACCAGGCCATCCTCTGGCGGGCCATGCCGGGGCGCAACTACCTGTTTTCCGTAAAATTCTCGTACAACTGATCCCAAAGCTATGAAACAGATAAAGATCGTTTTACTATTCTGCTGCTGCCTTTTTGCTCTCTCATGCGGGGATGACCTGATGACAGGGGGTACGCAGTACGACCGGCCCGGCCCGGGCGTGTTCATTTGCAACGAAGGGAACTTTATGTACGGAAACGCTTCGCTGTCCTATTACGATACGCAAAACCGGACGGTGGACAACCAAATATTCTACAACGCCAACAATTTTCCGTTGGGCGACGTATGCCAGTCGATGTCCATTATCGACGGGAAAGGGTTCGTGGTGGTGAACAACTCCGGAAAGGTCTATGTGATCGACATCAATACTTTTAAGTATTTGGGGGCTATTACCGGGCTCACCTCCCCGCGTTATATCCAGCAGGTGAACGAGGATAAGATCTATATTTCCGACCTGTACAGCCCTTCGATGGCGATCGCCAACCCCAAAACCCTGCAAGTGACGGGCCATATTTATATGGGTACCACTAAAGGCCCCGGCAAGGTGAACGGGACCGAGCAGATGGTGAAGTTCGGGGATTATGTGTACGTGTGCAGTTGGTCTTTTAATAATAAGGTGTATAAGATCGATACGAGGACCGACGAACTGGTCGATTCGATGACCGTTACCAAGCAGCCCAACAGCATGGTGCTCGACAAGAACGGGAAGATCTGGGTGCTTTCCGACGGAGGCTACACCGGAACTCCGTATGGGCAGGAGCGAGCCAGCCTGATAAAGATCGATGCGGAGCGTTTTGCGGTGGAACTCATACTTCCCTTCTCGTCCATGGAATCTTCACCTTCCGAATTGTGCATAAACGATGCTAAAGACCGGATATACTACATCGACGGCAGTTGGGCCAGCGGCGGTGTACCCAATAGTGGGGTATATGCGATGAATGTGGATCAGACCTCCCTGCCCACGACCCCGTTGGTAGCGGAGGATACCCGGCTGTTTTATGCTTTGGGGGTCAACCCGTATACCGGTGAGATATATATCAGCGATGCGATCGATTACGTGCAGCGGGGGTTGGTGTTTAAGTATTCCCCGGACGGGGATTTGCTGGACCAGTTTAAAGTAGATATTACACCGGGGGCTTTCTGCTTCAAGTCCGGACAGGAAAGATAACAAAAGCCCTTAGTCAATAGTAAAAAAAGCATCCCGAAAGGGGTGCTTTTTTGTATGGTTCTATTCTTCCTGAGAAAATATATTATCCTATACTGAGGCAGGTCGTTATTTATTCGGCGGTGTTTTGCGAGAGAATGTTTCGCAGCGCTGCATGCATAGCAGAATAATCGGTTTCCTGGGCGCCATCCAGTTTCCTGAGAAATCCGTCCAGCTCTTTCCGGTAAACCTCTACCATCCGTTTATCTCCCATAGTTGCCGAATACCGCGCATTTGCCAGTCGGTCGCATAGTTTGATGAAAGTGGCATACGGCGTAGCGACAATTCCCTGATAATAATCGTCGTTGGCCCGCTCGCTGCGGCTGCGTCCGCGATTGTTGGTCACGGCATAAACCCATTCGGCAATCTGTTTCCCGAATGCGGCCTGTATGTCATTATAAGTAAGGCGGCAGTCTTCGATAGTGTCGTGCAGCCATATGCCCGCCAGTATATCGTCCCGTTTTTCAGCCGGCAAGAGGTGTGAAAAAACATCCCCATAATGTGCTGCCATCGCCAAGTGAAGCGAGTAGGGGGCCCCATCGTAAGTCTCATTGACGTTCTGATGAACTGTAACGGCGAATCTGATGGCCTTTACGAGATTTTTATTCATGGTTTTTTAGTGGTATCCAAAACAATTAGCTCCATGTCTTTGGGACGTGGAGCTAACTTTATGTTAATTTATGCGGACTGGCCGGGATTCCGGCTCCGCACTATGCTAAAGAAGCAACGTGCTTGCTAAGCTTGCTCTTGAGGTTGGCCGCTTTGTTTTTGTGGATCACGTTCTTCTTGGCCAGTTTGTCTATCATCGAAACCACCTTGGGGAACAGTCCCGAAGCCTCCTCTTTGTCTGCGGTCAGGCGCAGCTTTTTGATGGCGTTACGGGTAGTCTTGTGGTAGTAACGGTTGCGCAGGCGTTTTTTGTCGTTAGAGCGGATGCGCTTGATGGACGATTTGTGATTTGCCATTTCTGTTGAAATAATTTTCGTTTTGCCCCGCGGGGCGGTTGTTCTTGTTTATGGGGCGCTTTCTTTGCTCCGCCTTTTTTGAGAGGCTTTGTAGTCCGTAGGGGAATCGAACCCCTGTTTCAAGAATGAGAATCTTGCGTCCTAACCGCTAGACGAACAGACCTGAAATCGTTCGGCGGATTAGCAAAATCGCCCTTTGTAGCCCGTAGGGGAATCGAACCCCTGTTACCAGAATGAAAATCTGACGTCCTAACCGCTAGACGAACGGGCCGCGTGCTAATTTAACACCTATTTCCATAAATGGATGTTCGATGTCAACAGCGAGTGCAAAGGTATGACAAATTTTCAAACGTGCAAATGCACGCGTTCAATTTTTTAAATTTTTAAGAAGCAGACTTTGTGTCTCAAAAAGTAAAGCGGTTATTATCTTAATATATATTGAGTTAAAATAAGAGGCAGCACTTTTGTGTGCCATGATTAAAGCTTTCGTGTTAAAATTCTGAACGGGTAAGTTTTTTAATGATTTTGCATCCAGGCGGCCTGATTTTATTTTATGAATGACGAATTTTTAATAAAACGGCGTGAGTTTTAGGGAAAAATTAGAAATTCAATTGAAAAACTAGTTGTGGGGAATTTGAATTGCATGCTTTTTACGAGAGCTTTTACTTTTTATTTACTCTATTTAACGAATTTTTAGTACTTTTGCCATTCGAACAAATATAATCGCTAATCGAAATGAAAGGAAAATTCAGACAATTACTAACTTTAGCGTTAGTATTTTTCTCAGTCGTTTTCGCCCAAGCACAGGTGAGAACTTACTCGGGAGTTGTCGTATCCTCGGAAGATGGACAGACGATGCCTGGAGTTAACATTAAAATATCCGGGACCAATAGGGGAACTTCCGCCGATTTTGACGGGAACTTCTCTATTTCGGCTGAAAAGGGACAAACCCTGGTATTTTCATTTGTGGGGTATAGGGACAAATCAGTCGTACTCGGTGATGCAAGAGAGCTCACTATAACGATGGATCCGGATGCTTCCTTGTTGGACGACGTGGTGGTGGTTGCCTATGGCACCGCTAAAAAGAAGGACCTTACGGGGTCCATTACCACTCTTAAATCCAGTGATATAAAGAATCGTTCGGTATCTACTGTCACCCGCGCCCTCGAAGGTCAGGTTGCCGGTCTTCAGACGACCAGCTCTACCGGACAGCCGGGCTCGGATGCGAACATTTATATCCGCGGTATCGGGTCTATCAATGCCTCTAATACGGCAATGATACTTTTGGATGGAGTTCCTTATCCTTCGACCCTTTCTACGATTAATCCGGACGATATCGCTACCGTTACGGTGATGAAAGATGCGGCTTCTACTTCGCTGTATGGTTCACGTGCAGCTAACGGTATTGTCGCCATCACGACAAAACGCGGTCAGTCGGGAAAATCCAATGTTACGTTGAACGTCCGTATGGGCTTCAATGAGAATGGTATCCCGAATTACGACGTTATTAAAGACCCGGGGCAGTACTACCAGCAGGTTTACGAAGGCTTCCGCGGATATGCGCATCTGACAAGAGGTATGGATTGGGCGTCGGCTTCCAATTATGCCGTTAATTTCATGCCTAATTTGGGGTATCTGGCCTTTAAGCTTCCTGAGCCCTATGAAAGCGGTGCCACCGGTGCTTCGCGTTTGGCCTATCTGATAGATCCGGCTACCGGTAAAGTGCGTGAAGGATCCCAACTCCTTTACCAGGAGAACTGGGAGGATATTCTGTATTCGCGTCAGTTCCGTCAAGAATACAACATTTCGGTGAACGGTGGTAATGACAAATCGCAATACTACTTGTCTTTGGGCTACCTATCCGATCCTTCTTATGTGACGAGATCTTCTTTCGAACGTTTTTCGTCCCGTTTGAACCTTGACTCTCAGGTAAACAATTGGTTGAAAGTGGGTGGAAATATGTCTTTCGTTCATCGTATATCCAATTCGCGCAGCAGCGACGGCAGTACGTTTAACAGTGCTAACATATTTACTTATGCCCGCGTTGTTCCGTCCATATATCCTATATATGCCCGTGACAACGATGGTAACTATCTGTACAACGCCAACGGAGGCCGCGTTCTTGACTACCTGAATGGATATAGCGTGAACGGCAACAGCAGTGGCGACAAGATCGCATTGGGTCCCAACCCAATGATCGGAGGCCTGAACCCGCTTTCGTTCCTCGATCTGGACAAGAGCACCCAGAAATTCGACAACTTCTCCGGCGCCGTATATGGTGAAGCGAAGTTCCTTTCGGATTTTACAGCGCGTGCTACGTTCAATGCCGATATGGTGTTCGGAAATAATAAGTCGTTCTCTAACAACCAAGCTGGAACTGCAGCCGATCCTCAGTGGAACGGTATTCTCGAGGCAACCCGCTCGACCCGTATGGTGCTCAACGCCAACCAGACTATCGACTGGGCACACGATTACGGCAATCATCATGTGGACGCATTGGTCGGGCATGAATTCTACTATCAGAAATACGAATATCTGTGGGCAGCTAACACCAATATGCTGATTCCGGGGATGGATGAATTCAATAACTTTATCGGCACGGCTCTCAAGGGCTATAACCCCGAGGGTTATACGAATGCCGTTTCGCTGGAATCCTATTTTGCCCGCGCCAATTACAGCTATAAAGATAAATACTATCTGTCCGGATCTATCCGTACGGACGGGTCTTCGAAATTCCGCTACAATAAATGGGGAACTTTCTGGTCAGTAGGTGCTTCTTGGCGTATGGCGGAAGAAAATTTCATCCGCAATAACGCGTCCTGGCTCAATGAGCTCAAAATACGTGCCAGTGTAGGTACGACCGGTAACCAGTCTCTTAACGATACGGACTATCCTTATGCCGATCTGTGGGAAATCCAGGATAACGGCGGCGAGTTCGGTGTAAAACAGGTATGGTGGGGTAACCGAAACGTTACCTGGGAATCCAACCTCAAACTCGATGCTGGTATCGACTTCCGTATGTGGGATCGTTTTTACGGATCTATCGATCTCTATCGCAATGTTACTCGTAACTTGCTGTACAAAGTGCCTCAGGCTGCATCTACCGGTGTTTCCAGTGTGCTGACCAACGATGGTAAGATCGCCAATCAGGGTATCGAGATCGACTTGAACTACGACATTATCCGCAACGGCAAAGTGTTCTGGACTGTAAATATTAACGGACAGCACTACAAGCAGAAATTACTCCGCCTGCCTGATTTCATGATGGAGGCTGCTAATGGTGAAGGTTATGTAAACGGCGCCTATATCTGGAAAATAGGTGGCGATATGTACACTTATTATTGGGGAGAAGGAGCCGGAGTTGATCCGCAGACGGGTATGCAGCTCTATTGGAAAGATATAGTGGACGAGAACGGCAAGGTAACAGGCCGCGAAAAGACTGCCAAGAAGGATGAGCAGACTATGTATACACAAGGAAGTTCTATTCCTGATTTCCAGGGAGGTCTTAATACTACGGTACGTTATGCCGGTTTCGACCTGATGGTGAACACTACGTTCTCTATCGGAGGTACCGCCCGCAATGCTGAATATGGAAACCTTTTATGGCATCAGGCTATCCTTGGCCGTAACCTGCATAAGGACCTGATCGGAAATACCTGGACACCGACCAATACGGACGCTAAATATCCTCTGTTTGCATACAACTATGCTTTGGGTGACCGCGCAGAGATAGACCTGATCGACGCTTCGTATTTCTGCCTGAAAAACGTTACCTTAGGCTATACATTGCCTGAAAGAACGGTGAAGAATATTGGTCTTAGCTCGGTGCGTGTATTTGCCACAGGTGAAAACCTTTTCCTTATTTCCCGTCTGAAAGGACTTGATCCGCGTCAGAGCATCAACGGGGCTACGGCATACCCGGCTTATTCGCAGATGCGTACTGTTTCATTCGGTCTGAATATCAACTTCTAAAATAGACAGAGAAAATGAAAAAATATATAATTTTATTCGCTGCAGCAGTATTAGGGGCTTCCTGCACTAAACTGTTGAATCAGGATCCCACGAGCAATCCTTCTACGGAAGATTTGGCGAAAGTGGATCCGGATAAACTGGCTACCCCGCTGCTTTCCGCTGCGGTGATGGGTTTGCATACTTCCGGAGGTGGCACTCAATTTGTTGGATATAAAGATATGATGCTCAACCTCGATCTGATCGGCAACGATATGGTGCTTCAGGTCGGCGGCGGTGGCGGATGGTTTGCACCCCAATATACCCTTGCCAGTTACCGGGGCCAGGATGATTTACTCCCTAGCTATATCTGGAGCAGGATGTATCAATATATCTACGGGGCAAACCAGACGATGGAATTCGTAAATATCGAGGCGATGCCTACTGAACTATTGAAAGCCAAAGCGAAATACGTAACGGCTCAGGCGCTGACGCTGCGCGCTTTCTCTTACTATCACCTTATTTGCCTGTTCCAGAATGCATATCTGCCCTACGTGAAGCAGAACAATGATCTGCTTGGGGTTCCTTTCTATACGAGCACCACAGAAGGTGCCAAAGGACGCGGTAAGGCCGTCGATGTTTATGCGAACATACTTCAGGATTGCCGGGATGCGATCTCGAATTTCGAGGAGGCTCTCAGGTATTTCGCAGAAAACCACATTGATGTATCCGATAGCAAAGAGGCGATATCGATCTATGTGACTTATATGACCCTTGCCCGTACGGCTTTGACAATGGGCGATTTCACAACGGCCGCTTCGGCTGCCGGAAAGGTAATAGATGAGTTTGGTCTCATGGGAGAAGCTGAAGCGAAGGCTAACGGCTTTCAGAAGCTTGAGAGTACGGATGCTATCTGGGGATATAAGTTTGCTAATTCCACTTCTAATGGCCGTAGTAGCTTCTGTTCTCATATCAGCACATCAGCTGTAGGTTACGGTGGCAATGGCGGCGGTTATAAAATGATCGACGAACGCCTGTATAAGAAAATCAACCCTACAGACTGGCGCTCGGATCTGTATTATGCGGTTCCTACCCCTATCACGTATGACGATGGTACGACAGTAAACACGGTAACTGTACCTGCCTATTGCAATGCCAAATTCAATACAGATGGAACCTATAATGCCGATGAAGTGTATATGCGTGCTGCAGAAGCTTATTTCATCAAGGCAGAGGCTTTGGCTTCCGCGTCGGCTCCTGATTATAATGGTGCTCAGCAGACCCTTTACAATATCATTTCTGACCGGGATCCGTCCTACACTAAATCGACTGCTACAGGGCAGGCCCTGATCGATGAGATTCGTTTGCAGAAACGCATTGAGATGTGGGGTGAAGGATTGGAATATTTCGATAATAAACGTACTGATACGGGTATAAACCGTGCATCCAGCACAAATCACCAGAATCTTTCTGTGGTTCCTGCCGGTAAAGATTTTACATTGCGTTTGCCGCGTACTACTGAAATAGAACGCAATCCGCATATATCTGCTGCCGACCAGAATCCTCTGTAATTAGGTATCGGATTAGAAAACAGACACCCCTCCAAAAGAGGGGTGTTTTTTATTTGTTTTTTATTTCTTTTTTGATTATATTTGAAAGGCAATTAAAATATTTGAAAATGGAATTGACATATAGTATTGATGGACGCGATTTTAAAGAGTATGGGATATACGTGTCCTCCTCTCAGGGACTTATTGGCGGGTTAAAACCTAAAAAATGTTTCACGGCCGAATGGCCTGATGAGAACGGGAGTTTCCCAGACTTGGAAGCAAGTTGTTTTGAAGGCCGGAGCATCGTTTTAAATTGCTTTATGAAGGCGGAATCCGCCGGGCAATTTATCGGGAGGATGGAGGGCTTTTGTGCGCTTTTTTATACAGGTGGAGAACATACATTGAGAGTATTGTTAGGAAAGAAGACCTTGGAGTATAGAGTAAAATTGGCGGATGCGATAAATGTAGAAAAGAAATTTCGGGAAAGAGAAATGATAGCTTCTTTTTCTGTCAAGCTGTATGAATTTGAGCCTATGATACCTAAAATATCCGTACAGGAAGAAGACATATGACGAAAAAAGCCACCCTTATGGGTGGCTTTGTGCTATAAGAATGTAGGATTTTATTTCTTCATTTCTTCTTTTATTCCCTCGAGGGCCTGTTTTGCTACGGCATTATCCGGATTAATTTGGAGGATCTTTTCCCAATAGGGAATAGATTCTGCCAGTTGGCCTTTGATATAATGGAAATAGCCTAAATAACTATAAGCTTCGATCAACTGGTTCGGGTTGGTCCCCTTGTCCGTCAGGATTTCCACTACTTTTTCATAGTAAGGCTTTGCCAGGCCAAGCGAACTTTCCGGGTCTTTTAAAGAATTCGTGCGGGCGCTCCAGAAATAGCCCAGATAATTGTCGGGGGCTCTTTCTGCTACCATGGCAAATGCACTGTCGGCAGCTGCAATATATTTGTCTTTATCGGCTACATAAGCGGCGGAAGTATCTCCGGCGGCAGAGTAGTTAAGCCGTCCCAGCGAATAATAGTCGCCCAAGGTTACCTTATCTTCTCCTTTTTCAATAAAATTGGTATACTGGCGGATGGCGTTCTTGTAGTCGTGATCCTGCTCGTACATGTCGCCCAGCTCTTTGTACATCTCGACTTTGGAAGGGTCTATTTCGAGCGCTTTTTCCAATTGCTGGTAAGCTTTTTCTTTTTCCCCTATGCTGGAGAGAAGGCGCCCATAGTACATATAATCCAGGTAAATATATTTTGCATCCTTTCCTTCGTTCATGAACGAATTCGCATAGTCGATGGCCAGATTGTATTTTTTCAGTTCTACGGCATCGTACATCAGCAGACGGCGCATTACGAAGTTTTTGGGGTTCTTTTTGAGAACTTCTATTGCTATCTCAGCCGACTTTTCAAAATTTTTGTTGTAGAAAAGAATGGTGGCGTATTTTACCATTTCGGACTCAGAATAGAAGTTGTCCAACGATACGAATTTCTCGTAAGCATCCTGTGCTTTCGAAAACTGACCGTTGGCATAGTATACTTCAGCCAGCTCGCGGTATGCGATTGCCGATTGGGCATCCAGAGCCAATAGTTTGTTCAGCATTTCAACAGCCAGCGACATATTTACATTGGCATAAAGGCGGGCATATTTGATATATCCCTGTCTGTGTGCTTTATCAAAGTAAATAGCCTGTTCGTATTGTTCAGCGGCTTTACCGGCGATCTTTTGTGCAGCATATATGTCTCCCAGCAGCAGATATGCATCGGCGAATTTGTTGTCTGCACGTTTTGCTTTTTCTGCATATTCTGCAGCCTTTTCAAAATCCCCATTGTCCAGATAAGCCTGTCCGATAAGTGTGTAGTACAAGGGGTTCTTTTTGTTTTTCCCGCTGACCAGATTATTAAATACGCTCTCGGCTCCCTTAGGATCGGATTTGATCCTGAGTTTTGCTTCACCGATCATACTAGGTACTGAACCGGAATTTACTTCAAGCCCTTTTTTGTAGTAATAGGCGGCAGAATCGGGCATATCCAAGGTGAAATAAATATCCCCCAATGAAAAATATGCTTCTTCCTTATTCGTATTGCTTTCGGCCAGGTTACTGAACAAGATCGTTTTTGCATGTTCCGGGAATCCGGATTGATAGTATTCAATAGCCTTTTTGTTGTCCGCCGCAGAAACGGACAACACGGATGCCGCTACGATTGCGGCCGAAAACATAAATTTTAAATGTCTTGTCATAGTACCAAATATATTTTGATTATAAATTATCCCTTACGTTGACAAGCCGTATCGATTGGGTCGCAGGAACCAGTCCGGCCCGCAGGATCACCCGCTGTCCTTTGTCGGATGCGAGGAACGTGGCAAAACCGGTTGCCAATCCTTCTCTGGGGTCCGTAAGTATCGCATATACATAACGGGACAGAGGGTATTGGCCGGTGGCCATATAGGCTTGATAAGGCTTGAATGTATTGTATTGATCGGCTTTTGCCTGATCGGTAACAGCCATTACGCGGATTTTGGGATCAAAGGTCAGGCGGGTCGTATCGCTCTGGTCGAGGACCCAGCTTACGCCTACTACACCCATAGCTCCGGGAGTGTGCATCACATAGTCGATAACCTCCTTGTTGCCGTTCTGGGCATAAAGTTTGTCCGAAAGGGGAGCTCCGTGAGCTATAGAATCCCTGAGGAACCGCAACATACCCGAATTGGGGTTGTCGAAAACAAATGTGATATCTCCAAGTTTGGATTGGGAATTTATCTGTTTCCATGTGGTTATTTCACCGGAAAGGATTTTCCGCAGTTGCCCGGTAGTCAACAAAGAGTCTTGATTGTCTTTATTGATGATCAAGGCTACGGCATCTGTAGCCAACATGATCGCTTTGGGGAACAGTTTACTGTTCTGTTCCAAAGCTGCTGTTTCTCCTTCGGTCAATACCCGGGTGGTTATGGCCAGACGGACGCTGTCTTTGAGCAGTAGATTGATGGCATCTACCTCGCTTGAATAGAGGGGAATAATGGAGGCGTCTTTGTATTGGTTTTCAAATACGTCTATTTCCTGGTCTACAATCGGTGCGAAACTTTCATCCACGCTCACGGATATAATGCCGGAAGTGATGGTATCGGTAGGGCCCTGTTTTGCCTGGTTGTTCCCGCAAGAGGAAACCAAGGCTACGGCAGCTAAGCCTGTAATGGTCAAAGCTGTTTTTTTGAAATTTATGATCATGTTTTTCATAATGTAAATAGTTTTATTTTTTTAATATTCTGTAAACCCGAAAAATGGCGTACAGAAAGAACACAGTTCCGGTAATGATTCTTAGGGTTAGGGAAAAGGTGCTTTCAAAGAAGGGGGAAAATATCAGCAACACAGCGAACGCTATGTAAAAAAGAGCCATGAATATGGCCAGAATATATGAAAACGTCGATGCCCTCTTCTTCATTTTATAATCAAATAGTTTAAATTGTTTATAAAGTAAAAACTTGCCCGTAGACTCCCTTGCTGAAGACAACGGGCAAGTATATTACTCAGCCGAAATGTGCATTAATTCAGCATCTTATATACGATAGGCACCGTATAATAAACTGGCACATTTCGTCCGTTCTGACGTCCGGGGATAAAGTCGGGCAGGGATGATACCACCCGCAGGGCTTCCTTATCGCAGGCGGAGTCTATACCGCGCGCTACTTCAGCTCTTTCTACTTTTCCGGTTTTCGATACGACGAACCTCACGTACACGGTTCCTTGTATACCGCGTTCCTGTGCGGTATAAGGATAGTTCAGATGACTCTGAAGCCATTTTTGCAGAGCTTCGGGTCCACCGGGGAACTGAGGTTGTTCTTCTACCGCATCGAAAGGTTCTTCATCGCTTACGTCCTGGGCAATTTCCTTGAGTTCGGCAATGTCCTTACCGTGTTCTTCGTCGTTACCCTTTACGTCGGCAATAGAAACCGCCACTTTAGCTTCGATGATCTCCTCCTGGGATTTGATTTCGTCTTCGTCGCGGACATTCTCGTCTTTTTCAATCTTAGGAGCTGTGAACTTGATCGAGCTCTTAAGTGGTGGTGGAGGCGGAGCCTCTACTTTTTTGATCTCCTCGTTATTTTTGACTTCAGCCTGCTGTAGGTTGGTCAGGGCTGTAACTTCCTTAACGACTACTTTGTCGTTCTTGGGCATAACGAGTGTAAGGAGTGTTCGGAACGACATGGCAAACACAACCACTAAAACGACAATGATCAATGCTATGATATGACGTTTCGGTGATTTTTTGCGCATTTCATATGCACCGTACTTTTTGTTCTTTCCGGTGAAGATCAGGTCGATCCAGTCTTGGGATAATAAGTCTATCTTAGCCATTTCTTCTCCGGATTATTTGTTATTAGCATTTCCGCCAAGGTCGGATTGTGCTGTCAGGCTACCTGCGGTTTCGAGGTTTTCTATCAGCCAATTGTCTCCTTCAGCGATGTCTACGATCGCGTATTTACCGATGCTGCATATCTGCATTTCATCCAGTGCATCGATAAGGTTCTTGTAGGTGGCATCGTCCGTTGCTTTAATGATCACAACAGGTGCGGATTTGTCGTCCCTTATTTCAGAGGATCTTTTTTTGAAGTCCTCATCGGATATCTTATGGTCTGCGCTCAGTTTTTTGAGCTCTTTGATTTCATTGACAACCTTTTGGTTGCGCTGCATCAGAAGGGATCTTAGCCCATCGGGACCATAATTGGAGCGTTTAAGAGAAGTGTAGTCCTCGTAGTTAGGCTGCCCGGTATAGTAATACACCTTGTCGTCTTTGCCAAGAAGTATCGTTATTGCGCGGGATTCCTGTACTTTGCTCTGCTCCTCTTCACTGACTTTATCTTTCGTCGGCATGCTTATCTCCATCGTCTGAGGCTTGCTCAGCGAAGTACAAAGCATGAAGAAAGTAATCAGAAGCATGTTCATGTCCACCATAGGGGTAAAGTCTATGCGGACATTCATTTTCTTCTGTTTTCCCCCTCCTTTTTTGCCGTTGTCTTTCTGTTCTACTTCAGCCATATTATCATATTGCTTTTTAGGAGCTTAAAGCTCGTCGGATTTAACGGTCTTAAGTGAGGTTATAAGATTATAACGGTTCTCTCTCAGGTCTTGCAGAGAGCTCATCACTTCATGGATCATCGGATATGGGGTGTTCGCATCAGCTTTAATGGCTATAATGAGGCCTTTGTTCTGTTTGCGTGCTTCCTGAACCCATATCTTGAATTGATTGTCTGTACTGTCGATAGGCACACCATAATTTTTCAATATGGCATCCTGTTCTTCGGAGGACAAGTCAAGGAACTGTGGCATTTGTCTGATCGGTACTCCGAAGGAAGTCATCAATTTGAATTTGTTGATTTGTTCCGGAGTAAAAGTGACGTCGTATTGCTCGCCGACTTTCTCTAATATCTTTACGCGGTCTTCCTGTTTATCCAGTCCCAGGAATATTTTCCCGTCCTGATCCACAAGGATTTGTAGGACGTTGGATTCCGGGATCTTGATCTCTGATACAGAAGCCGGGGTGGCAACCTGTACCGGTTCTTTCTGGACAAAGGTAGAGGTAAGCATAAAGAAAGTAAGCAAGAGCACCGTGACGTCGCTCATCGCGGTCATGTCAATGGCAGTACTCTTTCTTTTTACTTTTACTTTAGGCATAATTTCTTCTTCTTTTACTTAGTTCTTCGGCCGTTTATTATTTGTGGTTGGCAGCGTAAGACTGAACAAGAGAGAAACCTACCTCGTCGATACAGTAAGTGATAGTGTCTATTTTGCTGGTGAAGTAGTTGTACGAGATAAGAGCGAGCGCACCGGTTGCGATACCGAAAGCGGTATTTACAAGGGCCTCGGAGATACCTGCGGACAGAGCTACGGAGTCAGGAGATCCAGCGTTCGCAAGAGCGGCGAACGACTTGATCATACCGATAACCGTTCCCAAAAGTCCCATCAGCGTACCCAGTGTCGTCATCGTAGCGATAACCGGCAGATTCTGCTCCATCGTCGGGAGTTCCAGTGCGGTAGCTTCTTCCAGGGCTTTCTGGATGGAAAGGACTTTCTGGTCTTTGGTCAGATCCGTCGTTTTCTCCATTTCTTCGTATTTAACCAAAGCAGCATAAACCACGTTAGCTACGGAACCTTTCTGCTTGTCGCAAAGTTCGCGGGCCTTAGCGATGTTGTTTTCGGAAAGGGCCTCTTTGATGTTCTGTACGAAACGGGTGATATTACCTTTACCTTTGGCTTTGCCGATAGCGAACCAACGTTCGATGCTCAGTACCAGTACGGTAAGAAGAAGGGTCTGGATAATAGGCACAACGACACCACCTTTATAAATAGTTCCAAGCATATTTCCGGGCAGCGGGTGGTTGTTCGGGTCATTGTTCATAAAGTTGGAGGGATCTCCATACACAAACTTAAAAATGCAGACAGCTACGATAAAGCATAAAAGAATTACCACAGGAGCTGTTCCTACACCTGAAAAGGATTTCGTTTTTTTGGCTTTTGCATTCATGATAAATAATAGATTTTTTTAGTTGTTTATTGGTCTTTGAAAATTATTCGTTGCACATTATTGTGTAATTTCCCTGTTTTGACAATTTTACCGGAGCAAATATAAGACTTTAATTCTATGCTTGGGGAAAGGGATATGTAAAAAAATACTTAAAAAACGGCATGAATATGTGATTTTTTTCATGTTTTCTCTCCTGAATAAAGGAAAAACGCCTGAATACCAATAAGAAGGCAGAGGTTCTGTTCTTGGGACGGAAAGGTGTACCGTGGCGCTAACGATTCCGGTTAGATGTTTCATCGGCCAAAAATAATGATTCTTTTTTTAATAGCCCTAAATAAAAGCGGGATTCGTCTGTTATTTTGCAATAAGGCTTTTTTTTCGGCTGTTTTAAAAATGCTTTTTTTTGTCGTTTGCGGGTATTGGGTACACCTTCTTACTTATAAAGATGCATCCCAATGATTTTCCCAAAAGGTAAGCGAGTGTATGGGCGGTTTTCTGTCAGGGAGAAGAAAACGGTCATTTGTGTTCTTTTTCCAGAGCCGCGAGGACGAAATCGCGGATAAAACAAGCTGTTGCCTCATCTCCTAACACCGAAGAGTCGACGCACAGTTGATACGAATCGGTATGTCCCCAACGTTTATTGGTATAATAGTTGTAATACTCCTTGCGGACTTTGTCGATCTTTTTGGCTTTTTCGCGCGCCTGAGCCGCCGAAAGGTCTTCCCGGTGGGCGACCCGGTATACCCGGGCCGAAAGCGGCGCCGTGATGAACACCGAAAATATATTCTTCTTTTCCCGCAGAACATAATCGGCACAACGCCCTACGATGATACAGGATTTTTGTTCGGCAAGCTGGAGGATCGTCTCCGACTGGAACTTGAAAATGCTCTCGCTGGACAGGGAATTGTTGTACATGAACATCCCGCTGCCCACGAACAGCCCCGAAGCGAGCGTATGGGCCAGGGAACCCGGCGCCTTTTCGTCCGACTTGGCGAAATACTCCTGGCTGATGCCGCTCTTCTTGGCCGCCTCGTCCAGCAATTTTTTGTCGTAATAATCTACTCCGAGCATCTCGGACAGCCGCTTTCCTATATTGTGCCCGCCCGAGCCATACTCGCGTCCCAGACAGATGACGAATTTTTCTTCCATAACCCTACTGTTGTATTGGTTTTATATTCGGTTGGTTTCCCTCTTCCTTGAATTTGCGTATCTGGCGTACCAGCAGATAGATGGCCAATATGGTCGAAGCCGCGTCAGCGATTGGCATACTCATCCACACCCCGTCCGTGCCGAAGAAATGCGGCATGATGGCCAAAAGCGGAATCAGGAACAGCATCTGGCGCGTCAGGGACAAAAGGATCGCTTTCTTGACCATTCCGATGGACTGGAAAAAAGCGGCCGTGACCATCTGGAGCCCGACGATCGGGAACATGATCAGCACGATCCGCATCCCGTGCACAGCCAGATCGGTCAGCATGGTATCCGTAGTGAACATATTGGCCAATGCATGCGGTATCGTCATGGCCAGCAGGAATCCCGTAGTGGTCACCCCCACCGCGCAAAATATGCCGTACCGTACCGCCTGCGACACGCGGTCTACTTTCCGTGCGCCGAAGTTATACCCCACGATGGGCTGCAATCCCTGGTTCAGACCGATGACGATCATCACGAACACCATCAACACCCGGTTGATGATCCCGTAAGCTCCCACATAGAAATCACCGCCGAACTCCGTCATATTCCCGTACTTCATCAGGCTCCGGTTGATAAATATGACCACTATGCTCGCGCAAATATTCATCAGGAACGGGGAAATACCGATGCCCAGCATTCCTTTGACTACATTGCGCACCAGTTTGAACGTTCCTTTTTTGAAATGGATGAAATGGCCCTTGCGGGAAAAATGCCAAATCTCGATACACATTACGATCACCTGCGCCGTCACCGTGGCCGAGGCCGAACCGGCAATGCCCCATTTGAATCCGAATATCAGGATCGGGTTGAGGATGCAGTTGATACCTATCGCCAGCAGGATCACCGCCATCGCCTTGCCCGGATAGCCGGAAGCACGGAGCATATCGTTAAGACTCATATAAATGTGCGTCACCACCGTCCCCGAAAGGATGATGCGCATAAATTCCCGCGCATAGGGTATTGTATGCTCACTCGCTCCGAAGAAATAAAGGATCTCGTCAATATATATATTCCCCAGGACGGTCAGGGTAAGACCTATTATGATATTAAGGACAATCAGGTTGCCCAGGATATATTCCGAACTTTTCTTGTCGCCCTGGCCTAATTTAACAGACATGAGCGTAGCTGCACCGACGCTTACCAACGTGCCCAAGGCCGCAATCACGTTCATGATCGGCATTGTGATAGCCAGTCCGGAGATGGCCATCGCTCCGACCCCGTGGCCGATGAATATACTGTCGATCATATTGTAAAGCGAGGACGACAGCATCGCGATGATCGACGGTATGGCATACCTGAAAAGCAATTTAGGTATCTTCTCGGTCCCTAATACCAGGGGGGAGTTCTCTTTCTTTATCATTTACCTGCTTCTTTTATGGGGGCAAATTTACGGCAGAAATATCATATTACAGCGGGTAAAAAAATGTCTGTTGCATCTTTGGCGAAGCCTTGTAGTCCTAATGATAATAGGGAAAACATATAACGACATTGATAAAAACAATGTGAAATCTATGCTAATTTTTCAAAAAAACAGCGGACTATAAGATTTTATTATTATTTTTGTAACTGAACCCAAACATAAAACATGTCGATTGACAAAGGTTGAGTTTAACAATTTAAATTTTTGACCTAAACAAAACTAATGAGATGAAAAACAATGTATTATTCAAGGCCGCTGTGCTCGCGGTAGCATTGGCAGCGTTTCCTTTCTCCGCTTCGGCGCAGCAGGAACAACAAACAAAGAAAGGTCCCTATGTGACCAACGGATTCTGGGATAACTGGTTTATCTCGGCCGGGGCAGGCATACAAACCCCTTTCGACAGGACGGATAACAACGGAGGCTCGGATATTACCCCGGCTTTCGATTTCTCCCTGGGCAAATGGATCACTCCGGTATGGGGAACCCGCTTCCAGGTAGGAGGATTCCAGGTAAAATCGGGTGAGCATTATTATGTTCCCTCTTCGGACTATGTAGGCTACCGGCCTAAAATGAACTACGTGCATTACCATGCCGACGCTCTGTTCAACCTATCCGCAGCGCTGGGAGGATATAAAGAAACCCGCGTATACGAAATGATCCCGTTCGTAGGTTTCGGCGGTATCACTTCCACCAACCAGTCGACCAATGAGATCGCATTCGACGCCGGATTGCTCAACCGCTTCCGCATCTCGAAACACTTCGACATTAATCTCGAACTGCGCGGAATGCTGTATAATGCATTCGACACCGAAAACGAAGCTTTCCGCAACAAGACCAAAGGTATCGGTTCCGTTACGGTCGGTTTGACCTACCGTTTCGGCTTCAAACCTTTCAGAAGGGCTTCTGAATTGCAGACAGACCTGACTCCTTACAACAGAAGGATCAACAATCTTGAGGACGATCTGGCTGCGTCCAAAGCCCGCCAGGCAGCCCTTGAAAAGGCTCTTGCTGAGGCGGCCCAGAAACCTGCCGTGGTGGAAGTTGTTGAAAGCGATGTAAATGCCGGAACGGCTGTGTTCTTTACCATCGGTAAGACAGACATCAATGCCGAAGGTAAGATCGTGCTCGATCAGATGGTACAGACCATCAAATCTTCCGAAGGCAAATTCGTAGTTACCGGATACGCCGATAAAGAAACCGGAACAAAAGCCCGTAACATGCAGCTCAGCCAACAGCGGGCTCAGAACGTACACGATTATCTCGTATCGAAAGGTGTAAACCCTGACCGACTCGATGTGATCGCCAAAGGCAGCGAGGTCAATCCTTTCTCCCAGGCTTACCTGAACCGGGTAGTTATCGTAAAGAGATAAAACAACATAATGTTAAGAAAACGGAGGCCAAAGGCCTCCGTTTTTATGCTTTTAATTTTAATCGCCAACATTGCGGGCAATAATAAAAAAGGACATTCTTTTTGAATGTCCTTTTTTGTAGCCCTACCAGGATTCGAACCTAGACCGGATGAACCAAAATCACATGTGCTACCATTACACCATAGGGCTTTTCAGCGGGGCAAATTTAAGCTAAAAACCGTCCCCCGCCAAATATTTTTTACCGGCGGCCACATTGGACTTTATTTTGTCCAATCCCGCGCGCTGCATGGGCGAACGGGTGAATTCCCGCTCAAACGTTTCCGGGTCCATTTTGGCCCAGTCTTCCCGGTCCATCCGGGACAGGTATTCCGACGGCAGGAAACAGGGTTCTTCCGTGAGAGCCGCGTATTTGTTCCACGGGCAGACATCCATGCAGGTGTCGCATCCGTATATCCGGCCGCCTAATTTGCAGGCCAACTTTTCGGGGATGTTCTCTTTCAGTTCGATCGTGACGTACGACAGGCATTTACGGGCGTCTATCGTGCCGCTCCCGTCTATTGCCCCGGTCGGACAGGCCATCCGGCAACGGCGGCAGGAGCCGCATTTGTTCTGCTCGAAAGGAGTGTCGGGCGCGATATCGAGATCGGTGACGATCTCCGAGAGGAACAGGTAAGACCCGGCATCCGGACTGATGAACATGGAGCTTTTTCCGATCCATCCCAGCCCGGCCCGCTGCGCCAGACGGCGTTCGGGTACGGGGGCGGAATCCGTAAAGGCACGGTAGGAGAAATCCCCGGTCTTTTCTTTCAACGCGGCGCACAAGGCGTGCATTTTGTTTTTCAGGACGGTATGGTAGTCTTCTCCCACGGCGTATTTGGCCACTCCGGTGCGTTTGGATACTTCCTCCGATTCCCGAGTATAATAGCTATGGGCCAGACAAACGATGCTTTTCGCCCCTTCCACCAGCAGGCGGACGTTCGCCCGTTTTTCCCGGTTCCGTGCCATATAGCTCATCTGCCCGTGCCGTCCTTCGGCTACCCATTTTTCCAATACCTGGGCATCCTCTTCCAGAAAATCGGCCCGGGTGACCCCACAGGCGCAAAAGCCCTGCCCGAGGGCAAGGCTTTTGATCAGTTGGTTGAGATTTTTCGGATCGGTTTCCACGGTCATTATAGGTCGAACAGGCTCTGCCCGCGGGAGGGCATCGTGCGGTCCATGTGTTTATAGGCTTTTTCGGTGGCCTGACGGCCGCGGGGTGTACGGATAATAAAACCTTCCTGGATCAGGAATGGTTCGTACACTTCCTCCAGCGTGCCGGCATTTTCGCCTACGGCCGTAGCCAAAGTGGTGATGCCCACGGGGCCTCCGTTGAATTTGTCGATGATGGCCGAGAGCATCCGGTTGTCCATGTCGTCCAGTCCGTACTGGTCGACAGCCAGCGCTTTGAGCCCAACCAAGGCGATTTCCCGGTCGATCGTCCCGGAGCCTTTTATCTGGGCGAAATCCCGGATACGGCGCAGCAGCGCGTTGGCGATACGGGGAGTGCCGCGGGAACGGCGCGATATTTCGATGGTCGCGTCTTCCGTGATGGGAATATGCATCAGGCGGGCCGAACGCTCGACGATGGCCGAGAGCGTTTCCGAATTGTAGTATTCCAAACGGCAGTTGATGCCGAAACGGGCCCGCATCGGCGAAGTGAGCAGCCCCGAACGGGTAGTGGCCCCGATGAGAGTGAAAGGCGACAGGCTTATTTGTACGCTGCGGGCGTTAGGCCCGCTTTCGAGCATGATGTCCAGTTTGTAGTCCTCCATGGCGGAGTAAAGGTATTCTTCGACTACGGGGCTCAACCGGTGTATCTCGTCGATGAAGAGCACGTCGCGGTCTTCCAGGGAAGTGAGTAGTCCGGCCAGGTCGCCCGGTTTGTCGATGACGGGCCCCGATGTGGTACGGAGGTTGACGCCCAATTCCGATGCGATGATGCCCGCCAAGGTCGTTTTCCCCAATCCGGGAGGGCCGTGCAGCAGCACATGGTCCAGCGCCTCGGTGCGCTGGTTGGCGGCCCGGACGAATATCTCGAGGTTGGCCAATACCTGCGCCTGTCCGGCGAAATCGTCGAACGAAAGGGGGCGGAGGGCTTTTTCGTATTCCCTCTCTTCCGGGGTATCAAATCTTTCTTGGAAACCTTCTGGCATTTTTTGGAATCTCCTTACCGGCAAAGATAGGCTTTTTCTGCGGTAACCCGCCGGAGGTTACAGACTGTTTTTGAGTTTTTCGAGCTCGTTGCGCACACTGCGCAGGGTACGCAGGGCCTCCATCCGGTTGGTCAGGGCTTTTTTGTTGGCCTTTATATGGGCGGCTGCCCCGGCCAGGGTGTATCCGCTTTCCTTGACCAGAAAATGGATCAGGCGGATAGATTCAACATCCTCGGCGGTATACATCCGGTCGCCTTTTTTGTTTTTGCGGGGGGAAATGATGTCGAACATGCTTTCCCAATACCGCAGAGTGGCAGGCGTGACGTCGAAGTAGACGGAAAGTTCGCCTATGGAGTAATAGAATTTCCCTTCGGGCAGTTTCTTTTCGTTTTTCATCGCAGGATCGGGTTAGTCGAACGGCAGGGTATGCTGGGACGCCATTTCCAGCAGGGTGTTGTACTCTTGGGGCGTGATGTCCTTGTAGTAGTAGTTGATGGGGTTTACTTTCTGTCCGCGGTAGATCACCTCGTAGTGCAGGTGAGGGCCGGTCGATTGTCCGGTATTGCCTATTTCTCCAATGATCTCACCGCGTTTTACGCGTTTGCCCCGGGAAGTGCGCAGTTTGGACATATGGCCGTAGAGGGTCTGGTAGCCGTATCCGTGGTCGATGATCACATGAATGCCGTAGCCGGAAGCGTCCCGTCCGGCGAACTTGACCACTCCGTCGCCTGTGGCGTAGATCGGCGTTCCGATCTTGGCGGCAAAGTCCATACCGGTGTGCATGCGCCATACTTTGCTGATGGGGTGCATACGCATCCCGTATCCTGATACCAGCGTACGCCGGACGATATCGATCGTTACGGGCGGTACGGCGGGAATGGAGCTGATCATATCTTTTTTACGCAGGGTGAGATCGGCGATCTCGTCCAGGGATTTACTTTCGGAATAGATGCGTTTGGTCAGTTCTTCCACCCGTTTGGAGGCGGATATGATCATGTCGGAGTAGCGGTTGCCCCGCATATTGTCGAAATATTCCTGTCCGCTCAGGGTTCCGGTGCGGCGGTCCGATGGGTAAGGGTCGGACTCGAAGATGACGCGGTAGAGGTTGTCGTCCCGGTTCTCGATCTCGGCCAGACGGCGTTCGCTCTCGTCCATTTGTTTCTGGAGCATTTCGTAGTTCACCGTCATGTTCTCGATCTCGCGCTGGAGGGTCAGTTCCTTGGGCGTAGGAATAAAACGGGTGATGATAAAATATATGACGATCCACACCGAACCGGTGGTGATGAACCACAGGAAAAAGTTACGCAGCCGTCTCAGGAAACTGATGCGTACCTTCTTGTACGACAGGCTGCCGTGGTCGAAATAGTATTTTATGTTTTTTGCCATAGAACTTCCCCGGCGGCGGAAGCGGTGGGCCGGGCGGAAAATCTTTGCGGCAAAGGTAATAAAAAATTCAAGTCCGACCCCTGCCGTGATTTTACGGAAATATATTTAGCAAAATTTTAGTACTTTTGAAGTCCCTACGGGGGATAACGCAATATACGAATGACGATGAAATCACAAGAGGTAAGAAAGCAATTCCTGGACTTTTTCTCTTCGAAAGGCCACCATATAGAGACGTCCGCACCGATCGTGCTCAAGGACGACCCCACGCTCATGTTCACCAATGCCGGAATGAACCAGTTCAAGGACATATTCCTCGGGTTGGCCCCGGTCAAATTCCCCCGGGTGGCGGACACCCAGAAATGCCTGCGCGTGTCGGGCAAACACAACGACCTGGAAGAGGTCGGGGTGGATACGTATCACCATACGATGTTCGAGATGCTGGGCAACTGGTCGTTCGGCGATTATTTCAAGGAAGAAGCAATAGAATGGGCCTGGGAACTTCTCACGAAAGTGTATAAAATAGACCCGTCCATCCTGTACGTCACCGTATTTGAGGGCGATGCGAAAGAAGGTCTCGAAAAAGACAGCGAAGCATATGAAATCTGGAAAAAATACGTGCCCGAAGACCATATCGTACTGGGAAACAAGCACGATAATTTCTGGGAAATGGGTGACCAGGGCCCCTGCGGTCCTTCGTCCGAGATCCATGTCGACCTGCGGCCCGAGGCCGAGCGTAAAACCGCTGCGGGAAGCAGTCTGGTCAACAAAGACCATCCCCAGGTGATCGAGATATGGAACCTGGTGTTCATGCAGTACAACCGCCGGGCGGACGGTTCGCTGGAACCGTTGCCGGCCCGTTGCGTGGATACGGGAATGGGCTTCGAGCGTTTATGCCGCACTTTGGAGGGGAAATCCTCCAATTACGGCACCGATATTTTCATGCCCTATATACACACCCTCGAAAAAATGTCGGGCAAGACCTATGGTGTGGACGAAAAGACGGATATCGCGATCCGTGTGATCGCCGACCATATCCGGGCTGTGGCTTTTGCGATTGCCGACGGCCAGCTGCCTACCAATGGGGGTGCCGGATATGTGATACGCCGTATCCTGCGCCGTGCGGTGCGGTACGGATATTCGTTCCTCGATTTCCGGGAGCCGTTCATGTACCGCCTGGTGGAGGTGATGGACAAGGAGATGGGCGATTCGTTCCCCGAACTCCGCGCTTCCCGCAAACTGATAGAGAGCGTAGTACGTGAGGAAGAACTTTCTTTCCTTTCGACGCTCGAAAAAGGGCTGGCGCGCCTCTCCCAAATCACGGCCGATACGAAAGGAAAAGAGATATCCGGGGAGAAAGCGTTCGAATTGTACGATACGTATGGTTTTCCGCTTGACCTGACCGAACTTTTGGCCAAGGAATCCGGGTATTCGGTGGATACCAAGGGCTTTGAAGAGCAAATGCAGGCCCAAAAGGAACGCGCCCGTGCGGCAGCCGTGACCAAGGTGGACGACTGGGAAATACTTACCGACGATACCGGCAGCGAGTTCGTGGGCTATGATAAGCTGGAATGCGAGGTCAAAATATCCAAATATCGCCGGGTAGAGAACAAGAAAGGCGTGTTTTACCAGCTCGTTTTCCCGGTCACTCCGTTCTATGCCGAAAGCGGCGGCCAGGCAGGAGACGTAGGGTATATAGAGGATGAAAAAGGGCGTCGGACCGAGATACTGCGGACGATGAAAGAAAACAATGCTCCGGTACATATCGTAAAGAAGCTTCCGGAAGGCGTCAACCTGACCTCGACGTTCAAAGCGGTGGTGGATAAAGAAAAGCGGATGGCCTCGGCCTGCAACCATTCGGCGACCCATCTTCTGCACAAGGCCCTGCGCACGGTGCTGGGTACGCATGTCGAGCAGAAAGGATCGGCCGTAGGGCCCGACGGGCTCCGGTTCGACTTTTCGCATTTCTCGAAACTTACGGACGAGGAGCTCCAGAAAGTGGAGGACTTGGTGAACGAAGATATAAAGGCCGGGTATGCGCTCGACGAGAACCGTTGTGCAGATTACAAGGAGGCCGTTTCCGCCGGGGTGATCGCCCTTTTCAGCGAGAAATACGGTGACCAGGTGCGTACCGTGCGCTTCGGCGACAGCTATGAGTTGTGCGGGGGCACACACGTGGACAATACGCTGCGCATCCGTCTGTTCAAGATCCTGTCCGAGGGGGCTATTGCGGCCGGCATCCGCCGGATAGAGGCTATTACGGCCGATGAGGCCATAGGCTATTATAAAGGCCGGGAGAGGGAACTGTCCGTGATCCGCGATATATTCAAGGGCAACCGCGATGTCGAAAAAGCGGCTATGACGCTGGTGACGGAAAATGCGAACCTGCACAAAGAGGTTGAAGGCTTTATGCGGCAAAAAATGGCCCGCCTGAAGGAAGACCTCAAGCGTTCAATACAGCATATCGGGGATTGCAGTTTCGTGGCCGGAGTGGTGGAACTCGATCCGCTGTTGGTTAAAACTCTGATATTCGAGATCGGCAACGAAGTGGATAATGCCTTTGTCGTGATAGGCAACAAGGAGAACAATTACAAGGCCGGTATTTCGGTGCTCATCTCCAAAGACCTGGCGAAAGAGCATGGCTGGCATGCCGGTAATATCGTCCGCGAACTCGCCAAGACCATAGACGGCGGCGGCGGCGGCCAGGAGTTCTATGCGACGGCCGGCGGCAAGAAGCCCGACGGACTGTTGGAAGCCTTGGCTAAGGCAGAAGGTATCGTAAAGGGATAATATTCGAATTGTTCTGCAAATAAAAGGTCTGCGAATGCAGGCCTTTTATGTATGAGAGATAATCCGGGAAGAGATACTGTAAAAAAACGCCCGGCGCATTGCGCCGGGCGTTTGGGTTTTATAGAAATAAAGGATTATTTCTTGGCAGCCTTTTTAGCGGGGGCTTTCTTGGCCGGAGCTTTAGCAGCGGCAGGAGCGGCTTTGGCAGCAGCTTCCTTGAATTTGAAATCCACTTTGAAAGCCTTGAAGCCCGGGTACTGGGCAGCATCGCCGAGCTGATCCTCGATGCGGAGCAGCTGGTTGTATTTGGCCATACGGTCGGAACGGGAAGCCGAACCGGTCTTGATCTGTCCGCAGTTCAGGGCTACGGCCAGGTCGGCGATGGTCGAATCTTCCGATTCGCCCGAACGGTGGGACATCACGGTCGTGTATCCGGCACGGTGGGCCATTTCTACGGCGTCGATGGTCTCGGTCAGGGAACCGATCTGGTTCACTTTTACCAGCAGCGAGTTGGCTACGCCGCCTTTGATACCTTTTTCGAGGCGCTCTACGTTGGTCACGAACAAGTCGTCGCCTACCAGTTGGCAGCGATCGCCAATCTTGTCGGTGAGCATCTTCCAGCCCTCCCAGTCGTTCTGATCCATACCGTCCTCGATGGACATGATGGGGTATTTCTCTACCAGCGAAGCCAGGTATTCAGCCTGCTGCTTGGAAGAACGCTTGGCGCCGCTCTTGCCTTCGTAAACGGTATAGTCGTACACGCCGTTCTTGTAGAACTCGGAAGAAGCGCAGTCCATAGCCAGTGTCACATCCTTACCGGGCTTGTAACCGGCGGCTTTGATGGCGGCCATGATGGTATCGAGTGCATCCTCGGTGCCTTTGAACGTAGGAGCGAAACCACCTTCGTCGCCCACAGCGGTGGACAGGTTGCGGTCGTGCAGGAGTTTTTTCAGGTTGTGGAATATCTCGGCGCCCATACGGATGGCAGTAGCGAAGCTGTCTGCGTTTACCGGCTGGATCATGAATTCCTGGAATGCGATCTGTCTCTTATACACATCTCCGAGCCCACGAGACTCGACGTCATCTCG
>OWIO01000822.1_pt1 | contig 26752 bp, 14 predicted proteins | sample 1733011 | NCBI WGS metagenome assembly OWIO01 (sample SAMN05065779, study PRJEB22554) | human gut metagenome | biome: ENVO:2100002; feature: ENVO:00000062; material: ENVO:00002003 | host: Homo sapiens | place: USA | reverse complement strand
TTGCGGTAGCAAGAGATAGCAGCTGTACAGTTACAACCCATAGCGTTGGTAGACAGGAAGTAAGCGTTACCGTAACCACCGGTAGCGATCACTACGGCGTGGGCAGCGAAACGTTCCAGTTCGCCGGTGATTAAGTTCTTGGCGATGATACCGCGTGCACGTCCGTCGATGATCACAACGTCCTGCATTTCATAACGGGTGAACAACTTCACCGTACCTACGTTTACCTGACGGCTCAGTGCGGAGTAAGCACCCAGCAAGAGTTGCTGACCGGTCTGGCCTTTAGCGTAGAATGTACGTGATACCTGTGCGCCACCGAAAGAACGGTTGTCCAGTGTACCGCCGTATTCGCGTGCGAAAGGAACACCCTGGGCTACGCATTGGTCGATGATAGCGTTGGACACTTCGGCCAGACGGTAAACGTTGGCTTCACGTGCACGATAGTCACCACCTTTTACTGTATCGTAAAACAGACGGTAAACGGAGTCACCATCATTCTGATAATTCTTTGCAGCATTGATACCACCCTGTGCAGCGATAGAGTGTGCACGGCGCGGAGAGTCCTGAATACAGAAGTTGAATACTCTGAAACCCATTTCACCGAGGGATGCAGCAGCAGAAGCACCTGCCAGACCCGTACCCACAACGATGATATCCAAACGGCGTTTATTAGCGGGGTTCACCAATTTCTGGTGAGCTTTATAGTTGGTCCATTTCTCAGCCACCGGGCCTTCTGGAATTTTTGAATCTATCTTGATCATAATATTATTTACAATTTAATCATTTACAATTTACTATTTAGCAAGCACCGCCACAAAGGAGTGATTTCACGAAGAATACCACTACTACGAGTGCGAAACCGAGTACTACAATCGTAGAGTAGATGTTAGAAATACATTTCCAACGATTGATCCATACCTTGTTGTTCCATCCCAGTGATTGCATGGAGCTCCAGAAACCGTGAGTCAGGTGGAACCACAAAGCAAACAGCCAAATGAGGTAGAGCACTACATAAACCGGACAAGAGAATGTCTGCTGGATGTGATAAGCACCGTTTGCCGCATAAGCCAGCGTCAGTGTATCAGCGTGCATGTCCAGGTTGTGCATCAGTTCCGGCAACTGCATTTTTGCCCAGAAGTTGAAGAGGTGCAAACCGAGGCCTACGATAACGATAATGCCTAACACCAACATGTTTTGAGAAGCCCACTCTACAGTTTTCGGTTTGTCGACCACTGCATAGCGTTCGCTACCGCGCGCTGTGCGATTCTGCATTGTCAGCCAGAACGCGTAGATGATGTGAATAATGAAAAGAGCAGCCAGTGCTGCGGTAGCTACCAGCGCATACCAGTTTGCTCCAAGGAATTCACAAATCATGTTGTAACCATCAGCCGAGATGATTGCAACTAAGTTCATCGCCATGTGAAATGTTAGAAACAGGACAAGGGCGATACCGGTAACGCTCATCACCACTTTCCTTCCTACAGATGAATTACTTAACCACATAAATGATTGAATTTAAATTATTTAATTGTTAGAACTAAAATTTCGACGTTTTACACCTCTTACAGACTGCAAAAATAGGGGAAATAGATTGATTGACCAAAGAATTAAAGAAATAATTCCTTAATCGGTGATCTTTCCGATTTTTTCGCCATTGGCCGCTTTCTTGCGCAAGGCGCGCGGGGTGTCTCCGAAGGAGTCTTTGCAGAAGTGTGCAAGGTGGGACAGCGAGTCGAAACCATATCGGTTGCAAATCTCTGTAATCCGCATATTAGAGTGCTGTAGGTCTTCGAGGATGCCTTCCCGTTTTTTCTCCAGCATCCATTCGTAGACGGGCACGCCGTATAAGTTTCGGAAGAGACGGCGGAAGGTGGTGGTGTTATAGCCTCCCAGATGTGCGAATTCTTCGACGTTCTTCGCTTTGCTGTAATTCTGCATGACAAAGTATTGGAAACTTTCCGTATAGGTGCTGATCGGGTAGAAGAAAGCCCTCAACTGGGGCAGGGGATAGTAATTGGTGATCATATACACCATCTCCTGACATTTCAGGTCGATATATTTGCCGCAGGCGGGTGTCGATTCGTCAAGGTATGCGGCTACGTCGTTGATGAGATAGAACAGGCGCGGGTTCATCACCATTGGGGTGTAGGTCAGCGGGCCTTCTGCCTGGTCGATGATTTCACGGTAGCGGTTTTCGCATAGCAACGGCAGTTCGTTGAACCAGAAAAGGATGTATGATACGTCCGTCAGTGCCAGTATCTCGTATTTTGAGCCGATGGCTTGCAGGATAAACTGTTTCTCGTGTAGTGTCGTTCCGGGATGTTCGTCACTGTTGATCAGCAATTCGCCCTCGATCATAAAGAGCATGCAGTTTTGCGTGCACTTATCCTTCGGAATATGCTGCCCTCTGAGCAGATTTCTGTGAATAAGAGTACTTTCCATCGCTTTGGGGCATCCTGAGCAATCTGTATGTTGAGCACAAAGTGAGTCTTTTGACATGGGTTTTATCCGTGAATCGTTGTCTACAGGGACAAAGATAGTCGTTTTTTGTGAAAATAAAATTCTTTCTTCCATTATGTTTTAGCAGAAACGGGGATATGATTGTCTTTATTATGACAGGGTAGAATATTATCATCAAAAACACAATCATATTATGAAGAGCAAAAACGTATTATTGGGTATGGCCGGTGTGGCTATGTTTTCTTCCGGAGCTATGGCCCAAAAGCCTGCGAATATCATTCTGATCAATCTGGATGATTCGGGCAACGGAGATTTCTCGTGCCGTGGGGCGATCGGTTATCAGACTCCACATATCGACTGGATGGCTGCCAACGGGATGTCGATGAATAACTTTTATGCCGTGCAGCCTATCAGCGGTGCTTCGCGGGCGGGGCTGATGACCGGCTGTTATCCGAACCGTATCGGCTTCGCCTATGCGCTCAATCCGGGTTCGCCATATGGCATCAGTGAACAGGAGGAGACGGTAGCGGAACTGCTTCGCGATAAGGGATATGCTACGGCTATCTTCGGCAAGTGGCATCTGGGAGATGAGAAGAAATTCCTTCCGCTCCAGCATGGTTTCGACGAATATTATGGATTGCCTTACTCGAACGATATGTGGCCTTTCCATCCTCAATATAAGTTTCCGGACCTTCCTCTGATCAAAGGGAATGACATTATCGGCTATAACACGGATCAGACGAAGTTGACGACCGATTATACCAATTATGCGGTTGACTTCATCCATCGGAATGTGAATAAACCGTTCTTCCTCTATCTGGCGCATTCCATGCCGCACGTTCCGCTGGCGGTGTCGGATAAGTTTAAGGGGAAAAGCAAACTGGGACTGTACGGAGACGTGATGATGGAACTGGACTGGAGCATAGGAGAAATCTTGCGGACCATCCGCGAGGAAGGAATAGAGGATAATACGCTGGTCATTCTCACGTCCGACAACGGGCCGTGGGCTAATTACGGAAATCATGCGGGCTCGTCCGGAGGATTGCGTGAAGCGAAGGCGAATACGTTCAACGGGGGTACGCGTGTACCTTGCTTCTTTTATTGGAAAGGGAAGATTCCGCCTGCCAGTGTCTGCAATAATGTGTATTCCAATATCGATATTCTGCCTACTTTAGTGGAGATTTCGGGAGCGAAGATGCCGAAATTGAAGATAGACGGAGTGAGCATGCTGCCTACGCTGACGGTAGACCCCACTATCGCGGCCCGCAAATATCTCTGTTTCTATTATCATAAGAACTCTTTGGAAGCGATTACGGACGGAAGATATAAATTGGTGTTCCCTCACAAATATGTGTCTTATGACGGGCAAGTGCCGGGGAACGACGGACTGCCCGGAGAACTGGGCGAAGGTGAGGTGAAGGAATGCGAACTGTACGACCTCCGTCGGGATATGGGCGAACGGGTGAACGTTATCAGTCAGCATCCGGAAGTGGTGAAGGACCTGACCAGAGAGGCGGAAGTATGGCGTGACGAGCTTGGCGACGACCTGACCGGACGTCAGGGAAAGGCGCGGAGAGAAGCGGGTAAGTCGGTTAAGGCAGCTAAATAAATACAATTGGTGGGATATGGATGGATTCGGTGTGCCTTGTTTCATTGGTTTCGCTCGGAAATCATTGCGTGTGTGGTGGATGTGGAGTTTCCTTTCTTTTTTCATGGCAAGTGCGGCGGGGGCGGTTTCGTATCGTGATTTGATTCCCGAACCTGTTTCCGTGGTGGATAAGAAGGGTGATCCGTTTGTGGTAAACGACCGGACAAAGATTGTCTACCCGCAGGATCATGTGCAATGGAAGCGGACAGCGGAATTTCTGGCTGGCTATGTGGAAGGGATGACTGGTTACCGGTTGCCCGTTGAAGAGTGCCGTTCGTCCGAGTCGGAACCTGTCATTTCGTCGGAAGATAATGTGATCCGCTTTCAGTGTGACTCACGGATGCGGAAGGATGGCTTTAAGCTAAGCGTCGGGAAGTACGGTGTAGTGATTCAGGCAGCGGACGGAGCGGGAGTCTTTTATGCTGTCCAGTTGTTGCGGCAGCTGCTTCTTTCGGGGGCGGAACAGATACAGACGGAGCGGACACAAACGGAACAGATACAAACGCAGCAAACCATTGCAGCGTCATCGGCAAAGACGCTGGATATTCCTCCGGTGGAACTGGAAGATTATCCTTCCCTGTCTTATCGGGGAGCCATGCTGGATGTGGCCCGTCATTTCTTCTCGGTCGCTCAGGTAAAGAGAGTCATTGATTTGCTGGCCTTCCATCGGCTGAATCATTTTCATTGGCATCTGACAGACGACCAAGGCTGGAGAATTGAAATTAAAAAGTATCCCGATCTGACAAAGATTGGCGCTTGGAGAGGGGAAGATAAGTACGGCGGTTTCTACACGCAGGAGGAGATCAAAGAAGTGGTGGCTTATGCTGCCGAGAGATATATAACAGTGATTCCGGAGATAGACATGCCGGGACATACTCAGGCGGCACTGGCGGCATACCCGCAACTGGGCTGCCTTGGCTCTTCCTACGAAGTAGCCACGGAAGTAGGCGGCGTTCATAAAGATGTGATGTGTGTAGGCAATGACTTTACGCTTCCTTTTGTAAAAGATGTATTAAAGGAGATAGCCGCCTTGTTCCCCGCACCGTTCATCCATATCGGAGGAGACGAAGTGCCGAAAGAACGGTGGAGCCAATGCGATGCGTGTCAGAAAGCTATCAGAGACAAAGGCTTGAAGGACACAGATAAACACACCGCTGAGGAATATCTGCAAAGTACTTTCAATGAAGAAATAGCGGATTATCTGCGAAGTATAGGAAAGCGGATGATCGGCTGGGATGAGGTACTTTCCGATAGCCTGAGCCGGGACATCACCATCATGTCATGGCGTGGACTGGGACGTGCCACGACTGCTGCCCGAAAAGGACATTCGGTGATTGTGTCGGCTGATTCTCACTTGTATCTGAACCATTATCAGACGATAAACTCCGAACAGGAACCCCGTGCCACCGGTGGACTGGTAGAAATGAAGAAGGTCTACGAAACTCCTTTCTTCTCTCCCGAACTGACAGCGCAGGAGAAAGAAAGGATATTGGGTGTGCAGGCTTGCCTGTGGACCTCGTTCATCGACAGCGATCAGCTGCTGGATTATATGCTGCTGCCCCGTCTGGCTGCTTTTGCGGAAGCTGCATGGTGCGAGGAAAGACGGGGAACTTATGCCCGCTTCCTGCATCGCTTGCCTGCCATGCTGAATTGTTACGGGCAACTGGGTTATGGATATGCCCCTCATTTCTTTACCATTTCTGCTGCGTATAAGACTGTTTCTACACTCGTTCATGAGGATTCTTTCGATGATAAGTGCCTCGAAATAAGTATGGAAAGTTTGCCCGACACGGAAATATATTACACGCTGGATGGCAGTAAGCCTTCGAAATCTTCTTCTTTGTATACAGCTCCGCTCCAAGTGGAGGAAAGTTGCACGCTGAAAGCTGTCTCCTACCTGCCCAACGGACTTTCCAGTGATGAACTGACGAAGGAAGTGGTGGTCAATAAAGCGACTTTCCGCCCCGTCCAATTGTTGAATCCTCCTTCCGAACGCTATCGGGGAGAAGACGGAAAAGTGCTGGTGGACGGGATTCGAAGTATAAACTTTCATAATACGGGTCTGTGGGCAGGATACTATACTACTGACTTGGTCGCAGTGATTGACCTTGCGTCTTTCCAGCACATTTCTTCGGTAGAAGTTTCCGCTTTAACCGATTTGAGTGCATGGATCATGGGGCCGCAATCCATCTCCGTATTTGTTTCTCTGGATGGAGAAAAGTATGAAATGGTGTCCCGGCAGACCTATCAGGCGCCGACGGATGCTATGGGAGAGAAGCGAAGTGACTTGAACCGGCTATCCTTTGACAGCGTGCCTGCACGATATATAAAGGTAGTGGCGGAGCCCTTCAAAGGCTTGCCTAGAGGACATTCCGGTGAAGGCGAACCGCCTTTCCTGTTTGTGGATGAGATACGGGTGAATTGAATTTGTCTGCACAACTTTGAAGTTTCACAGGCTTCTACACAGAGTTTTAAAATTCATTTTTATCTGCCATCTGCAACAAAACGGAGATATTGATTTAGTAAACAGGGATTTACGGCGTTGCAGATACCTGTTGCAGATGTGTGTGCAGATCGGGTATCTGCAACACCTTTGCAGCAACTCCTTCATCCCTTTACAAGATATACTCGCAACAAGTAGTTCCAGTATTAGTTTCACTGCTTGGAACTAGAGTTTCATCGGTAAGAAACTGTAGTTTCAAAGGCTTGAAACTAAAAGTTCTGAGCCTATGAAACCAGAGTTTCAAGTAATAGAAACTAGAGTTTCAAGCAATGGGAACTACAGTTTCAAACGCTTGAAACTTTTTGAAACAACTGCTCTTGACTTTACTTGACCGCCCGATTCCATTCATTTGACCGCTCAATCTCACTCATTTGACCGTTCGGTTCCATTCCATTCACTTGACCATATTAGTTACTCCGATTGACCTGTTCGTTCAGAAAGTATTAACTCATTTTTCAGTCAATAATGAATGAGTTCTCAGCTATTAATACTTGACTTCTCAATTATTAATAGCTGATATGACAATCGTTAATAGCTGACGTGTCAGATGTTAATACCTTGTAAATCAGAGCATAATGCAGGATGAATGACCTGTATGCCGTGTAAGGGTCTCCGCGATAGCATCTTGTTTCTCTTTCTCTTCCTTATTACTTTTGTCTCCAAAAAGTAATCCAATGTACGCAGAACCTATTTTTCCCAAAATCGTGGAGGACTACAAACTTCATTTACGCGATAGTTTGGTCCGCCACCAGTCCTTTTCTCAGTTTTCTCGTTCCTACCATATCCGTTACAAAAGCCTTTCCCAATGGATGGTCCGCCATGGCATCTCCGTGACCCAGTTACGGTACGATGCCCTTCTGGAGCAATGCGGTACTAATCGTGATGAAGTCATCGCCAAAATAGCCGCACGGATGACTCCCGATAGTCCTTCGGTCGTTCTCAAAGGTAGTGCCCGCCTTGCTCCGGAGAAGCTCCTAAGCAAAGTAAGCGTCATTTTCCCTGACGGTCTTCAAGTCCGGATCCATACAGCAAGTCCGGCTGCGCTATATGATTTCATCAGCCGCTACAACCACCTTTTAGATATACAAGATGTTCGGATTGGATGAGACGCTCAAGTATCACCTGTACTCTTCTTATATCAATTTGGGGAGCGGCATCGAGAAACTGTCCACATTGGCGGTCGAAAAGTCGGACTCAAACCCTTTGCAAGGTGACGCCTACCTGTTCTTTTCCCAGAAAAAGGACAGCGTAAAGATACTCCGATGGAATATTGACGGATATATTTTATACGAGAAGCGCCTTGAACGTGGCACCTTTGAACTCCCCCGATTTAAAGCCGGTGAGAAGTGGATATCGCTTGAATGGGGGCACTTCCTGATGATGATGTCAGGTATCCCGTTGAAGTATGCAAAGTTCAGATACAGGCTTAAGGTATACGTATAACACTCTGTATGATAAGATGTTACAGCTTTAAATAATTGATATTTTCCTGGTGCATCCAGTTTATTTTCCTTACCTTTGCCTTCATGAACAAGGTGGATATGGTACAACTGCTGCAACAGCTGCTGGAGGACTCCCGTGAAAGGGAACGATCGGCTGAAGAACGGGCCGTACAGGCTGAATCCGAAGCCAAAGAGCTTCGGACACAGGCCCGTGAACTGCAGGCGCAGCTGTCCCATGTCATCTCCCTGCTTGAAAAGAGCAACGAGTCGGTAGAACAGCTGGCGGGCGAGTTGAAACTTTACAGACCCAAGAAATGCGAAAGGATTATGGAGGGCATAAAGGAAGGGAAGTCCGGCGGGGAGCCGCACCTTCCCTCTGAACCTGCTTCTGTCGGCAACGCCGAAGATCAAGGCGCTTCACGCTGGGACAAGGCCAAGGCCCGGGGGAACAACAAAGCCAAACGCAAGGAATACTTCTGTACGGAGATCCGTATCCATGAAGTGTGGCCCGATTCGATGAAGGAGACCGACAGGATGTCAGCCAAGGTGCTCAGAGAGCGGGAAGTCATCCGGTACGAATACATCCCCGGCAGCTTCGTCAAACACATCTACCAACTCAAGATATGCGAGCTGGACGGAAAGGCCCGGACTCCCCACGCCCCGACCGCCCCTTTCTTCAACTCCAACTTCGACTCCTCATTCATTGCAGGCGTATTACAGTTGCGCTACGCTTACTTCCTCCCGTTGGAACGCATCACCAAACTCTTCAACGAATCCGGATTTGATGTAGGTAAAGGGACGCTGGACGGATTGCTGGCTAAAACGTACAGACTGATCGAATGTATGGACGATGCGATGCGCAGAGCCGTACTGGAAGACTCTTATATAAATATGGACGAATCCTATCTGACCGTACTTGAGCGGGGATCACGCTCAACCAGTGGTATTTACAGTTCGAAAGCTTATATCTGGTGCGCGCAAGCGCGCCACCTGAATCTCATACATATGTTCTACGACAAGGGATCCAGAGGAAAGAAAGTGTTTACGGACTATCTGCCCGGCGACTACCAGGGGGCCATACAGTCTGACGGACTGGTACACTACAAGGAAGTGGAGGGGGAGTCTTATCCCAACGCTGTCCATCTCACCTGCTGGCAACATTGCAAAAGAGATTTTTTGGATATTAAAGAAAGCGCTGATGCTTGTAAGATAGTGAGGAAAATCAACAGGCTGTATCAAAAAGAGCACTCGATAAAAGAAGGGTGGCCGCCCGAAAAAATATTGGCTTACCGGCAGGAGTATGCGCCACCCATCTTCGAGGATATAAAACGGACAGTTCAAGAAGTACTGGAAAAACCGACAACATTACCTAAAAGTGTATTGTTCAAAGCCTGCAACAAGGTGCTGAACCAGTTCGATACGTTATGCAGTTATATAAAGGGGGCGGAATATGATCTGGATAACAATGCCATAGAAAGAACGATGAGAAACGTAAGCATGAGCAGAAGAAGCTCACTTTTTGCTGCAAGCCATAATGGAGCAAAACGTTCAGCACTGTTTTATTCACTGGCAGGATCATGTAAACTGCATGACATCAATACATTTGAATACTTTAAAGACATACTCGACAGGGTGGCTAAAATCCAAAACTTACCAAAATACTCTGAAAACCTAAGAGAACTGCTGCCAGATAAATGGAGCAAGGAAGCATAAAAAAACTCAGATACAGACGATAGACATAAACAAGATGCTATCGCGGAGACCCTTACTATGCCGTGATGGCAAAGTGAGGGCAAACCCTTGCTCTCACTCTGCCACCATACTTGCTGCAATGCTTGAAATGCCGATGAATAAAGGGATACATACGAATAGTGAGAGCGTGAGGGCAAAACTGCTATCTTTTTCACTTGTAGCACTTCCTAAGTTCAATTTATAAATGCGACAGTTCAGTTTCCGTACCGGTCACTTACTTATTATAGTATTTTTCAAGCAGTTCCTGCATTTCCGGATATTTCTCGTCCGTATCTCCGGCTTCTTTGCGAAGTCTCAATAAGTCCTTCTTCATCTGTTTGATGACAGGTGCATATTTCGGATCGTTGTATGCATTATGATTCTCGTGCGGATCGTTCTGCAAGTCATAGAAGTCCCATGACGGAGTAAAGTCAAAGTTCTCCGTATCAGTCATGTCCAGATTTCGGGCATAATAGAAGATCAGCTTGTAACGGTCTGACCGGATGGCGAAGTGCGCGGGACGAATAGCGTGATTGGTCCAGTAGCGATAGTAGATTTCTTTTCGCCAGTCGGTCGGTGTGTTGCCTTTCAGGTTGCTGACGAAGCTGTCTCCTTGCACATTCTCCATCTTTACTCCGGCAAATTCTGTCAGCGTCGGTGCGAAATCGACATTCAGTATCAGATCATCCAGGCGTTTTCCTGCGGGAACCTTCTTCGGGTAACGGATAACGAAAGGCATACGAGCCGATTCTTCATAAAACATCCGTTTGTCGAAGAAGCCGTGTTCGCCTAGGAAATAGCCTTGGTCGGAGACGTAGATGACGATGGTATTGTCGGCGATATTCATTTCGTCCAGAGCTTTCAGGAGTTTGCCGATGTTGTCGTCGACGGTAGCGCCGCAACGGAGGTAGTCACGGATAAACTTTTGGTAGGAAGCACGTCTGGCGGCCGTCCGTTGCATCCCTTCGGTGCTGAACGGCAGTCCGGGGTAGCGGCACCACCACTTGTCGGGGTCCTGTGATGCGATGCGCCAGCGGCGTTCCAGTTCTTCCAGTGTCTGTCCTTTGAAAGAACGGCCGTTGGTTTCCGGTCCCCAGTCCAGCAGGTTTTCGGGTTCGGGGAAGGTGACGCCGTCGTAGAGATGCTCCATGCGTATCGGGTAGTCGTAGGGTTCGTGCGTTGCCTTGAAATGGCAGCACATCAGGAAGGGCTGGTTGCCGTCCTGCTGTTTCATCCATCGGATGGCTTTCTCGGTGACGAGGTCGGTGGAGAAACCAAGCACCCGTTCGCCGAACCGTCGGTTGCCGGGCCACGGGTCGGTGCTCTCTATGAAAGTCGGGTCACGGTATTCGCCTTGATCGTAGAAGATGGAGTAGTAGTCGAATCCTTGCGGTTGCGACTGGATGTGCCATTTGCCGACGAGCCCGGTGTGGTATCCGTTGGCTTGCAGTAACCCTGCAAGGGTAGGGATGGAGGTGTCCAGTGAGTCCGCAAGGGTGTATAGTCCGTTCCGGTGACTGTATAGGCCGGTGAGGATACTGGCGCGGCTGGGCGCTGAGATAGAGTTGGTGCAGAAACAGTTGTCGAGCACTACCCCTTCGTTTGCCAGTCGGCGGATGTTGGCATTGTGAGCATATTCTGCCAGTACTCCGCCATAGATGCCCCAGGCTTGGGAGGTGTGGTCGTCACTCAGGATAAAAAGGATGTTGGGGCGTTGTCCGGCATCATTCTGGTTCTTTGGCTGACTTTCTTGTCCGGCAGGTTGAACGCCTTGCAGGTGTGTTATGGCTCCGGCTGCCAGCAGACCGGTAAGTACGAGTTTATTCATATACGTATAGATGTTGCATTTCTTCAAAAGTTAGTTTAAGTTGGACAGTTGTTTTCATGTAGATTAATGATCATATGAACTGATTTTATGCCTAAAGATAGTGATTGTTATTCACTTTGCATTATAATCCGGAAAACTTTTGCGATTTAATGTAATTGATTCCGGTAAAACACTTAATTCCCTTTTTTAAGGGGATGTTTTTGTTTTACAGCTTTCAATAAGAAACTTTCTGTTGATTTTTGGAAGTATTATAGTGATTTCTGAACATCGGTTCTCCTTGCCCGTACGTACTTTTGTGACCGAAACCCACTAATTATCAATCATTATGCTAGTACCAAGAAGAATTGTATTTTTCCTTTTTTTATTTGTCGGATTATCGTTGTATGCACAACAAAACTGCTTTATCAGTTCGTATGTACGGGGTAATTTCTACAATCGCGGACGTATTTCTGCCGAGAGTTTAAGGGCGAGTGATGATCTGATTTTTCTGAACGTCCGTCCCAATAAAGACGGGTCGCTTTCGTTTGAGAATCCCCGTATTTTTGAGAATGGGAAAGGAGTGACTAGCTGGGAGGAATTGATAAAGTCTGTCCGTGCGGATGTGAAAGGAACAAGGACAAAACTTCGTCTGGGCGCTGCCAGTGGAGAGTGGAAAGCGATGGTTGCAGATGAGGCGGCCCGTGCTGCATTTGCCAAAAATATAAAGAAGATACTGGAAAAGAATAAGCTCGATGGCATCGATCTGGATTTTGAATGGGCGGAGACTAAAAAAGAGTATGAAGATTACAGTCTGGCTATCCTGAAGATGAGGGAGGTATTGGGAGATAAATATGTGTTTAGCGTATCCCTGCATCCTGTGTGTTTTAAGATTAGTAAGGAGGCGATTGCTGCGGTCGACTTCATTTCTTATCAGTGTTACGGTCCTTCGCCGGTTCGCTTCCCGATGGAGAAATACTGTTCGGATATACAGATGGCGTTGGCTTATGGCATTCCAAAGGAAAAGCTGGTGGCAGGCGTTCCTTTCTATGGCGTGACAAAAGATGGCTCAAAGAAGACTGAGGCTTACTTCAGTTTTGTGCAGGACGGGCTGATTACGGGGCCGGCACAAAACGAAGTAACCTATAAGGGAGACGTGTATGTCTTTGACGGGCAAAATAATATCCGTGCCAAGACACGTTATGCGATGGACCAGCAGCTCAAAGGAATGATGAGCTGGGACTTGGCTACGGATATGCCGCTGAATGACAGCAGATCGTTGTTTAAGACGATGGTGGAGGAGTTGGGGAGGTGAACTGCTTCAGATAATCTGAAGGAGAGACACCAAACTCATCCTTAAAACATTGACGGAAGTAGCCTGTACTGTTCATTCCTATTTTATAGGCTATTTCCGAGATATTATATTTCCCTTCGAGGAGTAACTGTTCCGCATTCTGCATTTTTACTTTCCGGATGTATTCGTTCGTAGAAAGTCCGGTCAGCGCTTTCATCTTCCGGTAGAGCGTAGAGCCGCTCATACACATCTTGTCGGACAGGTAAGTGATATCGATCTTTTCCGAAGAAAGGTTATCCTCAACCAGTTGCGTGATTTTCTCAATAAATTCGTTATCCAGTTTGCTGAGTGCTTCCGTGATTATGGAACGCTTTTCATCCAAATGAGAATTGGGGCTATGACTCGTTCCGGTCTGCTGGAATTGAGCAATCAGTTTCTTTCTCGAATCGAGCAGATTGTTGATGCGGCTACGCAACAGTGAAGCACTGAAAGGCTTGGTCAGATAAGAATCCGCTCCCACTTCGTATCCTTCTTCTTTATCCTGCAATGAATCTTTGGCCGTTAACAGGATGACAGGAATGTGGCTGGTACGCACATCCTCTTTTAGTTGACGGCATAGCGTGATGCCATCCATTACCGGCATCATGATATCGCTCACTATAATATCGGGAATACGGTTGAGAGCCTGCTGTTTCCCTTCCTCACCGTTGCTGCCTGTGATTACTTCGAAAGAGTCGGAGAAAGATTCGGCGATGTATTTCTGTATATCTTCATTGTCTTCTACAATCAGCAGGATAGGCTTGCTCGTTTCCGGTTCCGTATTTTGAGAATCTTCCGGAACAGCTTCTGATATCATTTCCTCCTCTGTTTGCTTCGTAGAGTCTCCATGCAAAGCGTTGGGGTAGATATTATCTGTTAATAAACTGATATAGAAAGTACTTCCTTCGTTCTGTATGCTTTCCACCCGGATTTCGCCTTCGTGCAGTTCTACAAGGTTTCGGACTAAAGCCAGTCCGATACCTGTGCCGGATGCCTGATGCTTGCCGCTTTCCTGATAGTAACGGTCGAAAACATGAGGCAAGGCTTCCGCAGAGATTCCGTATCCCGTATCACTGACTTTAATCTCCGTATAAGTGACCCCGTTTCGTGTGGTGGGATACAAGCTCAAGGTTATTTTTCCCTGTTCCGTATATTTGATGGCATTGGAAATCAGATTATCGAGGATAATGGTGATGATTTCTTTGTCAAAGAACAGAGGCATCTCTTCTTTTTCTATTTGAATCTGAAAGTCGATCGCTTTCTTTTGGTTGAGTTCTTTGTATTTGAGTCCGATTTCATGAATCAGGGGCGCAATGTTGCCTTTGCAAACACATAGCTTTTTGTTCTGCGTTTCCGTTTTCCGGAACTCAAGAATCTGATTGATCAGGTTGAGCAGCCGGAGGGCACTCTGGTGGATGACAGAAAGTTTCTGCGCCTGTCTGGTCGGCAGTGACGTGTCTTTCTGCATATCTTCCAGCGGACCGAGAATCAGAGTGAGTGGTGTGCGCAGCTCATGAGTGATGTTGGTATAGAATCGTAAACGCTCCTGATTCAATTCTTGCTCTTGTTCGTGGTTTTTCTTTTCCAGCGTATAGAGACTTTCGAGGTCTATTTTCTTCTTATAGGCATGAATAATAATATAAATAATGCTGATAGTGATCAGAATATAAATAAGTTTTGCCCACCAGGTCAGCCAGAGAGGAGGGTTGATATGTATCCTGAGAGAGGTCGTGTCCTCCGACCAGTCCTGATTGTGCAGGCGGGCTTTTACCAGAAACTCATACTTGCCGGGAGGAATATTGCGGAAGGTGACGCTGTTTTGCTCGTTGATCGTATACCATGAGTTTTCAAGTCCTTTCAGCATATAGGCATATTCCACCTGGTTGGCCAGTGAATAGTCCTGTACGTTGAAAGTAAGATTAAAACTATTTTGTTCATGAGTCAATTCTATCTCTCCTTCGGAGATGGGAATAGCGGTTTCATTCTTCTCCCGACTTGTGAGTCGTCCGGGAATTCTCACTTTAGTGATAACCACAGGAGGAATCTGCGGACTGTTTATGGCAATATCGGGATTGAAGAAACACAATCCGTTGATAGAGCCGAAATAGATGAGCCCGTTATGATCTTTGGTAACGCATCCGCTGATGAAACTTCCTTGTGGGATGTTGTTGGAGTGATCGTAGGTATAGAAACATTTTTTAGAGGTGATATAGCAACTGATGCCGGTATTGGTACTTGCCCAGATGTTGCCGTTCTTATCTTCACTGATAGCTCTTATGTGTGTATTGGGCAGTCCTTCTTTTCTTTGAAAGACCTGATAGTCAAAATTACGGGCCGAAGGAAAACATACCAGCCCCTCACCGGTGGCAAGCCACATCTGGCCTTTGCTGCTCCGGTATATCTGATTAATCGTATTGGAACAAAAACCTTCGTATTGGTTGAACTTCCTGACCAGTTGCATATCCGGCGTATATATCCCGACTCCTCCTCCGAAAGTTCCTATCCAGAAACGTCCTTCACTGTCTTGGGCAATGCTGCGTACAAAATTTTCCAGCAACTGGCTGTTGGAGGTGTCATAATGATGAATCACCTTCTTGCTGGCAAGGTCTACAACGAACACCCCTGCGTGAGTTCCTATCCATATCTTTTTATTCTTGTCTTCATAGAAGACGCGTACGTCGAGAAGCTGATTCTTTTCCAGTTCGATGATCTGAAACGTCTTCAGTCTTGTATTGTAATAGCTGATGTTGCCCAGATAGGTGCCGAACCATAGGTTGCCTTCCGAGTCTTTCAGCGAACAAAGCACTGAGTTGGACAGGAGTTCTCTGTTTTCTTTATTGTAAATGGCCACCCGTTTTCCGTTTTCGAATACGTTAATACCTCCTCCGTCAGTTCCTATCCACAATTTTCCTTGTCCGTCATCGCAGACGCTGCTAACGACTTTGTTGCTCAGCGAACTTTCATTCATTTGGGTGGGTGAATAGCTCCATGTATGGAATGCGGGAGGAGCATTGCTGATAAAGTTGATTCCTCCTCCCCAAGTCCCTATCCAGATATTATTAAAAGAATCCTGAAAAATAGATCGGGCACTGGCGTTGGACAAACTGTAGTTGTTGTCCCCTTCGCGGATAAACTCAAAGCGTATTTGTTCGGGCAGCAGAAACTGATTTTGCTGTAAGTCCAGTATCATGATCCCGTTCAGTTCTGTTGCAATCCAGAGTTTGTTGTCTTTGAGCTGCTTGATGGAGAAGATATAGCTTGACAATGCTCCGTGAATATTCCCCGGGTTGTTATGAAAGTTGGTAAATGTTTCTGTATTGGCATTGAACAGGGCCAGACCTTTGCTGGTTCCGATCCATATATTTCCGTTGGTATCTTTATAGATACAACGCACATCGTTCCCTGGAAGGCTGTTCGGGTTTTGAGGATCATGGACGAAGTGCTTCACGGATTTGTCATTCAGGGAGAGGATGCTCAACCCGCCTTCTACGTGTCCGATGTATAGTTTGCCATCCTCAGCCTCCGTGGCTGTCCAGGTCTGCTCAGAGGGAAGGGCGGGTACTGTGCTTTTGTTATAATGAGTGAATTTCCCGGTAGCGATGTCCAGATACTCTATACCTCTGTAATAAGTACATACCCATAACCCTTTGCCGGCTTGTACGGATGAGGTAATGTGAGTGACGTCGTTCGTAATCAGACTTTGCGGGTCTTCCGGATTATATTGGTAGACGCTGAAACTTTGTGTCTCGTAATTATAAGCGTTGAGTCCTGCCCGCTGGGTGGCTATCCAGATGACAGGCTGCACGGGATCGGCGTACACTTCATTGAGTTCGTTGCCGGTAATGCTTTGGACAGAAGAAGATTGCTCCTCTTTATAGTAGGTGATAAAGCGGGTTCCGTCAAACTTATTCAGCCCTTCTTCGGTGGCGAACCACAGAAATCCCTGCTTGTCCTGCGTGATGCTCAATACATAATTGTTGGATAAGCCTTGTTCTATTCCTAATCTTTGGATGAGGTAAGGGTGGGCTGCCGCAAATGTGGCGGATAGCAGGAGGAAGAAAGCCGCAATGTATGTTTTCATCGTTTCAGATATTATGTATTCCTTGATATTCACTCTCAAAAGTACAAATAAATCTTGTATTTAGTATAGACAAATGATTCATTGCATGATTTTCTACCCTTTCTGCATGATTTTTACAGCGAATAAAATAAAACAGCTGTAATTTTGCAATCAATCAAATAACCGAATCTAATACTTGCAGAAAATGGAATCTGATTCTTTACACGAACATGATAAAAGCTGGAAGGCATTTTTTATTACCACTCTGTTCATCTTGTGTACAGTGAACGTTTATGCGCAGTCATCCGATACAATCTTTTCCCGATATTTCCGTTATGCACAGAACTTCGCAGATTCATACCCTCGCGAGAAAGTGAGTCTTCATTTGGATAATGCAAGTTATTACCTTGGTGATACGATTTGGTTCAAAGCGTATGTAGTGACGGCTGAACAAAACTTACCGACGATGATCAGCAAACCTTTGTATGTAGAATTACTGGACCAGTTGGGAAATGTCGTAGAGCGGCAAATTATTCAGCTTACGGATGGGGAGGGAACGGGACAAATCATTTTGAACAATACCTTCTTTACCGGTTATTATGAAATGCGCGCCTATACAAAGTGGATGCTTGCTTTTGATAACCCTTCCTGTTTTTCCCGTGTATTACCCGTCTATCGGAAACGGCTGAGCGATAAAGAGACTCCTCGGAGTATAGCTACCTATCGTATGGACGCTTCGATGAAACAGCGACCGAAGGATAAAGAGAAGAAGTTTACAGTCCGCTTTTTTCCGGAGGGCGGACAATTGGTGAAAGGCATATCTTCGATTGTAGCTTTTGAAGCCACCAGCCGCGACAAAGGAGCTGCTGATGTAGAGGGAACAGTGGTTTCGCCGAGTGGTGAAGAACTGGCGCATATCCGTTCATTGCATGACGGGATGGGTTACTTTGAGTATAAGCCCGAAGGAAAGGCGGGTGTGGCAAAAATTGATTATGAAGGCTCCACTTATCAGTTTGACCTTCCGGAAGCTCTTCCACAAGGATATGTACTCCGAATCGATAACCGGCGGGAAATGTTGGATATCACTGTGGCCCGCAGTTCACAGGCAATGAAAGACACACTGGCTGTTTTTGTATCTTCTCAGGGGCGACCTTACAAATGTATGACACTGGACTTTGAAGATAAATTGAACTGTCAATTTCGGATTTCGACTAAAGAACTACCGCCCGGAGTGCAACAGATATCTCTGGTCAATCTGAAAGGGGAAACGTTATGTGAGCGTTTTTGTTATGTGATGCCGCGTTCCTCCATGCTCCTTGCCTGTAAAACGGATCACGCCCTGTATCGCCCTTTTGAGCCGGTGACTTGCCGGATTAAAGTGAGAGATCATCTGAATCGTCCGGTACAGGCCAATCTTTCTGTATCTATCCGCAATGGTGTAGAGTCTGATTTTCGGGAATACGATCATTCCATTTATACGGATTTGTTGCTTGTCTCCGATCTGAAAGGCTATATTCATCAACCCGGTTTTTATTTTGAGAACCAGTCTGCCGAACGTTTCAAAATGTTGGATGTCCTTCTGTTGGTACGTGGCTGGCGGAAGTATGACCTTTCCCGACTGATAGGTAAACGTCCTTTCTTGCCTCGGTATCTTCCGGAGACCTCGCTGACCCTGTATGGGCAGGTCGAATCTTATTTCGGTAAGGCGTTACGGAATGTCGGGGTGAGTATTCTTGCGCGCAGGGATTCGGTCTCTATTGCAGGTATGACAAAAACGGATTCATTGGGGTATTTTAGTGCGCCGGTAGATGGTTTTAGCGGTTCTATGGATGCTCTGATACAGACACGGAACGAGGGAAAAAAGTGGAACAAACAGGCAGTCGTGAAGTTGTTCCGTAATTTTGAGCCTTCCTTACGGAAGCTTGATTATTATGAACTGAATCCGGAATGGAAAGAGGCGGGTGATTTGAAACAGTTGTTGGACACCTTGGATATTGCTTATAAAGATTCTGTATTCGGGCCGGATCATCATTTGCTGGATGAAGTGGTGGTGAACGCCAAGCGTCTGAACTTGTTATTGAAGCAAACTGAACGCTTTGAAAAAGAGATTCTGGGTTATTATAATATAACGCAGGTGGTAGATAAAATGCGTGATAAAGGAGAAGCGGTGTACAATCTGCCTATGCTGTTGAAAGAATTAAATCCTAATTTCAGATTGAGTGATTCGCTGAGCCTGCACTATAATAACTCAAGAGTTTTATTTATAGTCAACGGCGGGGTTTTATCTTATGGTAAAACGGATTATGTGTTGGACAAGGATGTGGATGCTATTAAATCTATCATGCTTTATTATGATCAGGCAGGAGGGGAATCTGTTTTTGTGATGAACAAGCAGAGTAATAGAGTGACGAAATTTACAGCAAATAATTTTTGGAGTGGTCGCTGGCAGGATGGAGATTTGAGTGATTTGTCTTTGCGGGATGCTATAGGTGCGGATTCCGGACCAGATGCACTTTGGGGTGAGAAAGATAGAAAGACTATGAAGAAAAGTCCGTTGCAGAAATCGTCAGTAGTAGTTTGCTCCATCACTACGATTGATGACTGGGACCCGAACAAAACTTATAAAGCCCGGCGGGGGATTCGTCATACCTATATACAAGGATATAATGAGCCCTTGGAATTTTATTCACCAGCTTATCCTGATGGCGCTCCTCTCTATACGGAAGATTCTCGCCGCACACTATACTGGAATCCGAATGTGAAAACGAATGAAAAGGGTGAAGCAGTCATTCAATGCTATAACTCCGATAATTCGGCACCGTTAATAATAAATGTAGAGACATTGTATAAAGGTAGTCCGTCATCATTGAATATCTACTCTATAGATTATTAAACTCGATCTATATTATTCATATTTGTATAAAGTCCTGTTAAAGAGGACGAAAGGAGTTGTGTTTCTTGCAGCCAACGTGTGTAAATCGTTTATGAATGATTCTCTACGTTTTTTGAATGATTTTTATAATGTAAAATCTACACTCATTCGTATCTTTGCTGTAGATAACAACGAAATAAACTAATATTATGAAAATGAAAACTAATATAATCTTTAAAAAACTAAAGTCATTCGTCAATCGGTGTCTTTTTCCTGATTATATGTGCTGTTTTATCTTCTTGCGTTTATAACGCTGATATGCCAATAAAGAATTTTTAGTGAACCAATAATTTAATATGTAAAAAGAAAAACGTTATGAAAAGACTATTTCTTCCCTTATTAGGGTTTTTGTCATTGGTACTGATGTGCTGTAATGACAACAAGGAGTCTGGTAATGATTCCTACGACCCGAACAAGCCAGTCACCATTGACTATTTTACGCCGGATACCGGTCGGGTAGCAGAGAAAGTGATTATTATAGGTAATAACTTTGGAAATGACAAATCTGCGGTAACCGTATTATTCACTGATAATATGGAAAAGGAGAACAAGGCTGCCGTAGTGGGAGTAGATAATACTACGATTTATTGTATGGCGCCACGTCAGGCAGAAGGTTTCAATAAGATTACGGTTAAGGTGAATGATCAGACTGTGGTGGCTGATGAGACTTTTAAATATTCTGTGTCTGAGAATGTATCTACTATTGCCGGTGATTTTGTACAAGCTGATGGTGCCGGTAAAGATGGAAGTCTGGCTGAGGCAACTTTTGGGCAGATGTTTGGTGTAGCTTGCATTGATGAGCAGTCGGGTATCATAGGCCAGGCATGGAATAATAACAGTGTACGTTATGTCTCCATAGACGAAGATGCTGTGATTACTATCCAAAGCGGTCCTGTGGTTGGGAAAGTGGCGATATCTAATGATAAAACATTGGCTTATGGTGCTACCATTAATGGTGCTAATACTGTTTATGTCTATAAGAAATCGCAGGCATGGGTTCCTTCTCGGCTTTGTGATATCAGTTCAGGTACTGACCTTTGGGCTGTTGCTTTGGATGGCGACAATAAATGGTTGTATTATGTTACAGCAAGAGGTCGTTTAGGACGTATTGAAGTCGATAATCCAACTAATAATGAGATTTTGTTTGAACATAATGATTTTAGTGGCGGTCCTTTCGCTTACATCGCTTATAGTGCTTTTGAAGATTGTTTCTATGTAACTACTGATAAAAATAAGATTCTGAAAGTTTGGGTAAAAGAAGATGGTACACATGCTTACGAGCAGATTAACCAGAATAATACAGGAACTACAGACGGTTTTTTGGCTGATGAAGCAAAATTCCAGTATTTACGTGGTCTTACAATAGATGAAGATGGTAATATTTTCGTTTGTCAGGGGGATAATAGTCACGTAATACGTAAAATCGCTTATGATGAGAATATGGAGAAAAGATATGTAACTACTGTATTGGGTACATCCACTGTACATGGAACCGATGATGGTTCACCTGATATTGCTTTATTTAATGGACCTCAAGATATTAGCTATGACGGGAATGGTGGTTACTGGATTGCTATGCGCTACGAGCCGGCATTAAGAAAGTATTCAATAGAATAAACACATTAATCAGAATTTAATCATGAAAAAAATAATAAGCATCTTATTTATAATATGCAGTCTCTTTTCTTCTATGGCATACGCTCAGGGAGGGTTGACATATTCCGGTACTGTCATCGGTGAAGACGGATTGGAACTCATAGGCGTGAGTGTTGCTGTGAAAGGGACATCTATTGGAGTAATCACCGACTTGGACGGAAAGTTCCGCTTAAACAATATTCCTCCTAAATCTATCGTTGTGTTCTCCTATGTAGGTTTTGAGAATAAAGAAGTGAAAGTAACCGAATCTAAAGAGCGTGAGACTATTGTATTGAAACAAAGTATCAGTAGTTTGGATGAAGTAGTGGTAGTAGGTCGTGGTTCTCAGCGTAAAGTTTCTGTTGTAGGAGCTATTACTTCTGTTGATCCGGCACAGTTGCAGGTTCCCGCCACTTCTGTATCCAATATGCTTCAAGGTCGTGTGCCGGGTATCATTGGTGTGACTCGTAGTGGTGAGCCGGGCAATAACTTCTCTGAGTTCTGGGTACGCGGTATCAGTACATTTGGTGCAAACGCTTCAGCATTGATTTTGATTGATGGTGTAGAAGGTGACTTGAATACACTCGACCCTGCAGATATTGAAAGTTTCTCAGTTTTGAAAGATGCTTCGGCAACTGCCGTATATGGTGTGCGTGGTGCCAATGGCGTAGTAATTGTAACTACCAAGAGAGGTAAAGCCGGTAAGTTAACTGTTAACTTCAAGACAAATGCCACATATTCCTATTCTCCCCGCATGCCGGAGTATGTAGATGCAGTGGGCTATGCAAACCTTGCTAATGAAGCACGTGTTGTCAGAGGTAAGAATCCGATTTATACTAATTCTGAAATCCAACTGTTCCGTTCCGGTCTCGATCCGGATCTTTATCCGAATGTGAATTGGAGAGATGTGATTCTGAATGACTATGTGATTGACAATCAACATCACCTGGGTCTTTCTGGTGGTGGTACCAATGCACGTTATTATGTAAGTATGGGTATCATGAACCAGGGAGCTGTTTTCAAACAAGATAAGTCGGTAAGTAAACATAATACTAATGTGGATTACCATCAATATAATTTCAGAGCGAACGTAGACGCCAATATGACTAAAACAACTCTACTCTCTTTGAATATGGAAACGATTATCACTAAACGTAATTCTCCGGGATATGGTGATAATAACAATGCATTATGGTCGGCGCAAGCTAATCTTCCGGCAACAATTGTTCCGGTGAAATACTCCAATGGTACTCTTCCATCATTTGGTAGAAACTCGGATGAGGTTTCTCCTTATGTACAGTTGAACTATACAGGGTATAAGATCAGTGAAACACAGGCCACCCGTATGAATGCCAGTCTGAATCAGAAGTTGGATTTCATCACAAAAGGATTGTCTGCAAGAGGCGTATTCTCATTTAACTATACCGGCTACTTTGACCAGTATCGTACCAAGACTCCGGACTTATATTATGCCACAGGAAGAAAGCAGAATGGAGCATTGATCTCTAAACGTACATCGAGTGCTACTGATATGACTTACAGCGATTATCGCCGCATTGCCCGTCAGTATTATTTTGAAGGAAATATCAATTACGAAAGAATTTTTGGCGAAGACCATCGTGTGACCGGATTACTTAATGCCTACCGTCAGGAAAATAAAGACTCTTATCTGAATAATGATGATGACGACACCACATTGGATGAAAGAATTCGTTCCATTCCTAAACGTTATCAGGCTATTTCTGCTCGTGCTACTTATTCTTATAAGGATACTTATATGTTTGAATTCAATGTAGGATATACCGGTTCCGAGCAATTCAAGAAAGGCAACCGCTACGGGTGGTTCCCGGCAGTAGCTTTGGGATGGGTGCCTACTCAGTATGAATGGACGCGTGAAAAACTTCCGTTCCTCGATTTCTTCAAACTCAGAGCTTCTTTGGGTAAAGTAGGTAATGACCGTATCAAGAAAATCCGCTTCCCGTACCTTTCTACTGTGTCTACCGATTATAGCTCAGTAACATGGCCTGGTAGCACCGTTGGCGAGAGCCGCGTAGGTGCCAATGACTTGAACTGGGAAGAGACAACCAAAATGGATATTGGTGTAGACCTGAAAATGTTTAATGACAAAGTGGAACTGACTGCCGACATCTTTAAGGATAAAAACAAAGGTATCTTCCAGCAACGTGCTAACATTCCTGAAGAAGCAGGTTTTGTAACCAATCCGTATACCAACATCGGTGGAATGGAATCATGGGGATTTGATGGAAACATAACGTTCAACCATAATTTCACCAAAGATTTTGGAATGACAGTTCGTGGCAACTGGACATTCGCCCGCAATAACGTAACCTATTGGGAGCAATCAGGCGTAGTATATCCTTATCAGTCTTTTGTAGACGTTCCTTATGGAGTGCAACGCGGTTTGATATCTTTAGGTTTGTTCAAAGATCAGGCAGATATTGAAAGTAGTCCTGTTCAAACCTATTCTTCTGATGTGCGTCCAGGTGACATTAAGTATAAAGATGTCAATGGTGATGGTGTTATCAATGATGATGATATTGTACCGTTATCCTATTCGAATACTCCGACTCTTCAGTATGGTTTTGCTGCTGAATTCAGATACAAACAGTTTACTGCCAGCATTTTCTTTGAAGGTGTAGGTAAAGTGCAATATTTCTATGGGGGGTCAGGATACTATCCGTTTGCTTGGGAAACGCGAGGCAATGTACTTAACATTGTAGCTGATCAAAAGAATCGCTGGACACCGAGAGAATATTCCGGTGACGCCAGTACGGAAAATCCGAACGCGCGTTTCCCGCGTCTGACTTATGGTGAGAATAAGAACAATAACCGCGCATCTACCTTTTGGTTGGCAGATGGCCGCTATTTCAGATTGAAAAATATCGAGTTGTCTTATAGATTCACCAGCGCATGGTTGCGAGATAAGATTAGTGTACAGAACGCTACCTTGAGCCTTGTAGGCGAAAACCTGCATGTATGGGATAAGGTGAAACTTTGGGACCCGGAGCAGGCATCGTCAAACGGTGCCGTGTATCCTCTGCAACGGAAATTCACTCTTCAGCTTAATGTGACGTTTTAATCCCGTTTCAATTGTAACATTATCATAAATCGTATAATTATGAATTTCAGAAAAATATATTGCATAGCCGTTATGGCACTGATGTGTTGCACAGGAAGTATGTTTACCTCCTGTGACGACTACCTGGATGTAGACTCATACTTCGATGAGATTTTTGAGCTAGACTCTGTATTTAAACGTAAGGAATATTTGGAGGAATATATCAATGGTGCTGGAAAGTTATTACCTAACGAGGGGGACTTGTGGACCAATGCTTGGTCGCCTTATCAGGGAGCTTCGGACGAGAACTTTACATCATGGAATGACTCCCGTCATAAAGCTATCCAGCTGATGGTGGACGAAGTGACTCCACAGAGTGATTTCTATAATAACTATGGTACTTGGTATAAAGGTATTCGTAAAGCCAACCTCGTCTTGGAAAGAATCAATGAATGTGAGGATATTACTACGAGCGATTTGCGTGACTTTATGGGACGTTGTTATTTCTTGAGAGCTTATTTCTATTATAAACTGGTAGAGGCTTACGGACCTGTGCCCATTGTGCCTGAGACGGCTTATGATGTGGATGCCAGTGCGGAAAGCATGTCATTGGAAAGAGAGACATACGAGAATTGTATTAACTATATCTGCGAGAATTTCGAGAAAGCATACGAATATCTTCCTTCCAGCCGTACGTCTACCCTAGTCAATCTGCCTACCTCGGGAGCGGCATTGGCATTGATGGGAAGAGTCAGACTGATCGAAGCAAGTCCTTGGTACAACGGAAATGAGTTTTATGCTGATTGGAAGCGTTCGGACGGCACCAACTTTATGCCTCAAGTCAAAGACGAATCCAAATGGGGAACAGCCGCTCTTCTTGCCAAACGTTTGATAAAGGGTTCGGAAGCTGGTAGCTTTAAATATAAGCTGCACACTGTTGAGAGAAAACTAGACACGAAGCCGCTGCCGGAAAATGTGCCTGACGAAAACTACCCTAATGGAGCGGGAGGTATAGATGCGCTTCGTTCTTATGCTTTTATGTTCAATGGTGAAACTCCGGCATACAATAATGACGAGTTTATTTATATGTGCGGCTACTCTAGTACAGGTGGTGATTCTCCGGCATGGATTGCTACTCCTACGAGCCTGGGTGGTGGTAATGGGTTGAATATTACTTATGCGACTGTGAAAGCTTTCCGTATGGAAGACGGTAGCGACATCAATAACTCACCACTTTATCCCACAAATTACTGGGAAGCCATTGGTGGTAGTTCACAGTCTTTCTCTGACTATACACTTCCGTCCGATGCTGCTAAGATGTTTGATAAGATGGAAATGCGTTTCTATGCCAGCGTAGGTTTTAACCATTGCTACTGGAGCGGACTTTCTTACATCGGAACCGAAGGTAATCAGACTAAGCAGACAGTTACTTACTATGCTAATGGTACTGCTGCACCGTCATCCGATCATCCGGAAGACTATAACCATACCGGTTTTACCTGCAAGAAGTACATTCATTATGTAGAGGATCAGCTGAAAGGTATGATGAAGTCGAAAACTTTCCCGATCATGCGTTATGCAGAGGTTCTGCTCAACTACGTGGAAGCATTGAATGAGTTGGGAAGTAATACATATACCGACGAAGTGAATGGGATTACAGTGAGCCGTGATGTAGACGAGATGGTGAAATATTTTAATATGGTTCGCTATAGAGCCGGTTTGCCGGGCATTACAGCGGATGATGCAAGGGATGTGACTACGATGCGGGATTTGATTAAGCGTGAAAGACGTGTGGAGTTTTTCTGTGAAGGCAGACGTTATCACGATTTGCGTAGATGGGGAGATGCGATCGATGCATACAATGAGCCTGTAACAGGTATGAACATTGCTGCACGTAGTACAGACCGTAAAGCATTCCATACGGAAACAGTGATCAATAATACTCGTTCGCATCGTGTATTCTCTTATAAAGATTACTTCCTGCCTATCCCTCGTACAACGATGGATAAGAACCCGAAACTGGTTCAGAATCCGGGATGGTAATTTTGCACACGAAGTACAGAATTAATAATTGAGTCCACTTGAAAAAGTCAGCAGAGCCGACCTAATTAATATCACGTTGGTT
>OWIO01000797.1_pt1 | contig 27344 bp, 18 predicted proteins | sample 1733011 | NCBI WGS metagenome assembly OWIO01 (sample SAMN05065779, study PRJEB22554) | human gut metagenome | biome: ENVO:2100002; feature: ENVO:00000062; material: ENVO:00002003 | host: Homo sapiens | place: USA | reverse complement strand
TACCGATAAAATGCCCGATGCCGCAGGACGGTTCCAAGATGTTGCCCTCACGGAATCCAAGCTGTTTCATCACCTTATACACGGCATTGATAACCGTTGGTGGCGTGTAGAAAGCGGTCAGAGTGCTTTCTCTTGCGGAAGCGTATTCCTCCGGCGTCAGGATGTTTTTCAGCATCCCAAACTCTGTCTGCCAAGAACCTGCTCTCTCATCAAAGGCTTCGGGAATACCGCCCCAGCCAACATATTTAGAGAGGATGATCTGCTCGTCCGGTGTGGCGAAGCGGTTTTCTTCCTGACACCTTTTCAGAACGGTGATCGCCGCATAGTTGCGGTGGAAACGCTCCTTCTTGTTGACATCCTCGACCTCGTGAGAAGCAAGGTCGAAGGTATGCCGGTCTGCCATAGGGATTTCAGGGTGAATATCAAAGGTCTGCACCCGGCTTTTCTTCGGATGCTCCCAAACAGGGGTAAGGGGTGCTTCCACCTTTGTAAGTTCTTCCTCGGAAAGATAAACAAGGTCGTCAAAAGACAGTGCTTGCAGTCCTTTTTCGGTCAGTTCTTCAAGGGATGAATACTGCACACTGCGGACGGCCTTGCCGTCCACAAGGGTTTCAATGCGAAAATCCACAAGATTGACCCTTGCCTGTATTTCGTGCTTGTCGTCCTCTGTGGTGGTGTAGGCAATACCTACATTGGTAAGATCGGTGTAGTCCGCACCATCCTCACGCTGATACTCCTCACGGCAGAAATCATCAATGAGATGCTTCGCCGTATCAAGGGAGGCTTCGATACGCTCAATGGGAGGAATCCCTTGAAGCTGTTTCAGATAGTCGTTTGCCTGCCATTCGCTGGCAAACTCCTCACTGACGCCCTCCTCGTCTACATAGATTGCGCTGCGGGTTTCATCCCAGACCGCATAGCCGTTTTCTGTTTCAATGACGGCAAATCGTTCCGTAAGATAGGGGCTGTCGATGATCTCAAAGCCCTTGGGCGGTGGGTCAAGCTGGGTGATAAAACTGTGCGGAATGGTGTTGCCGTCCTTGTCCTTATACAGAACAATACTTATCGGCACACCGTAGTAATTTTCCTCCTTGATGTCCTTCTCAAACTGATAAGGACTGGTGTACTCGATGCTTTCACCGACCTTGCCGTCCGTGCCGAGATAGTCGATCCTGCCGATAGGTTTGGACTCGACTGGAGCTTCCTTTGTGGTGGAAACCACGGTACGGGTACTGCGTTCGCCGTCCTCCAAAGAGTTGACCTCAACATCGTACCCTCTGTCGGTCAGCATTGTAAGGTAGGTTTCCAAGCGGTGCTGCGGAAATCCTACCATTGGGACACGGGTGTTGTGATCGACGGCACGGGTAGTCTGCACCAAGTCAAGAGCTGTCCCTACGACTTCTGCATCATCAGCATAGGCTTCAAAGAAATCGCCCACCTGATACAGCAAAAGGCTACCCGGATTGTCTGCTTTGGTTTTAAGATACGCCTGATAGAACTCCGGCAAAGCAGCATCCTTTGGCTTTTCTCTTTCTGCCGCCTGTCTGATACGCTCCACAACGCGCTGCGGCAAGTCCTGCACATAGAAGGTGATCTCACCTTCGGGGGAGATGTGGGCAATGTTCTGATAGTCCCCATTGACCTCCACGGCACGGTTCCAAACGGTCAGTCCGTTGCCGAGATAGCCCATCCCGATGTCATACTCGACCGCCTTTTCTTCGGGCTGTTTAATAGCGACCTTCAAATGGTCATTCAGCGGGTTCTCCTGCACCTTGCTGTCGAACTCTGCTCTCGTCATTTCCTTGTTGAAAAGCGGAAACTGCGTATCATAGAGCATCACACGCTCGTCATCAAAGGACAGGATTTCATACTCGTTTGCGCCGAGATAGACGGTGCTGCCGAGGTGGTACTCATATCGCTCATTTTTCGGCTCTGCCTTTTCGGAAGGTGCGGTAGACAAGATTTCTCTGTTCCTGCGTTCCTCGGCAAGCTCTGCTCGGCGTTCTTCCTGCCTTTGCAGCCATTCAGGATACTGTGCCTTTTCCTTGGGGTTCAGGTAACGGTCGAGTTTTATCAGCTCGGCAATACGCTTCTCCACCTGACTCCATTTCAGGTCGATATGAGGTTTATCGCTTCCGATGCCTTTAGAAATACGGATGCCCTTGCCGTCGTGCTGTTCGTCAATTCCTGCGCCGGTGATAGCGGGATAAACGCCGCCCCAGCCGTATTCATTTTTCAAAAAATCTGCGTTTTCCTTTGCAGACAGGCTCTTTTGGAACTGCTCATAGATTCGCATTTTTCCCTCAGAGATGCCGCTGCCACGGGTGAGAACAGCGTCGATGATCTCCTGAGAGAAAGTAAACGCAGAGGGCTTTCGTTCCTCTGCTCCTGCTGTCATCAAGCTCAACTGCCCGTCAATGGATGGCAGCGGCTTCATCGTGTCCTGCAACTCTCCAAGCAGCCGCATCGCTTCAAAATGCTGGGCAATTACGCCCCAATCATAGAAGCTCTGTGCTGTGCGGGAGAGATAACTGCCCTCCCAAAGCTGCAACACATTCTGATAGGTCTTGTAGCCCACACGCCGTCCATCGCTCAGAATGACCTCGGTATAGTCGTTGTTGAAAATGCGCTTGATATAAGAAATACGGGCGTTCTCATCAGCGGTAGCTTCAAAGAATGCCCGTATCTCGTCTTTGCTTGCTTTCAGGTGCGGCGTGGTGCCGAGGATTTCACGAATTGTATCATCGCCGCCAAAGAACGGCAGGCTTTTATCCTCGTGGCTTCGGTCGTAATAATCTAAGCGAAGATTACCTCCGCCATCACGATCTCCTGAACCCGGCTCCGGATACTGTTCATCTTCCGAACCCAGCTCATCATATCCGTCGCTTTCAGATTCTCCGTGACGCCCTCCGACGCTGCCATCTGCTCCGTCAGCATCTGTTCCATCTCGTTCGCTCTGCGCTCCGTGTCGTTCAGATGCTCGTTCAGGGCGCAGCTCGTCAGCAGGTTGTAGTAGCGTACCTTGTGATGCTCCTTCAGGAACTTCCTCCGCATCCGGGCGTACCTGCCCATCGACAGCTCCGGCTGCTCCGGCATTGTCAGATCGGGGAGCAGATAATCCCCCTGCCTCGTGTAAGTGATCTCGTTCATCATCAGGACTCCTTTCGGTTTTTTCTTTGCCTACATTGTAATCGGCTTTGGTTTTCTCTGCAATTATGCGATTTTGACGGTCGAGGGCAAGAATGGTGCGGGAAATCTCCGCAAGTCCCATCTCCGCAATATCGCTGGTGGCATAGCCGAGGGCGTTCAGCGTGGCAGGCGTCGTAAAATTCACCACATCCCGAAGATCATCGGGTTCAAAGTATTCTCCGGCTTCAATGCCCAGGCGGGTCATCGTCATATAGGCGACGCTGTTTCGCACCGCCGTTTTGAAAATGTGGGTGATTTCTTCTTCGGATACGCCGTCCAGGAAACTGTCTTTCACGCTGTAAATCAGATCGGGGAGATAGTCGGGGATGTTGTCCTCTACGGCATTTCTCGCCGCCGACTCGATGGCAACGGCAAGGGTTTCCTTGTCGTTCAACTCTCCGAAGGTACTTTCCAGCGTATCGATCACTTCTGCCGTGTATTCGTCCCGCATTTGCCAAATGGGAACTCTGCGGGAAAAGCGGCTGGGATGCGTGTCGGAAATATCGAAGTAGTGGACAAGCCGCTGGCGGCGTTGGTCGGCATCCTCAAAGACGGCAATGCCGTGTGCTCCACGGTTGACCCAACGCCCGAACTTCTGGTTCCAGTCGTCGATCTGAAGAACGGCGGTGGCGTCCGGTCGCTGAGCGTGAACCAAAAGTTGCTCATCAAAACGCAGACGGTAGTTGTAGCAGGCAGAGCGCAGAAATGCCTCCCAGCTTGCGGGGCTTGCAACGACCGTTTTGCAGGTTCGGTTATACAGCTCCGAAATGAAGTCGTATTTTCGTGCCATCGGCGGACACCTCCTTATCGTTCATAGTCTTTGGGCTTGATGGCTTTGCCGTTCTCATCATAGCTCTTGGGTTTGGCGGCAATGGAGTCCCACCGAATCATAGAACCGGCAAGCATCGCCTGCTCCTGTGCCTTAGTCACGCCCAGCTTCTCATTGAACTTATCCTTAATCGCTTCGTTCTCCACACGGTTCCCATCGTTAAACCTTGTGGCGGTATAGCCCTTTTGCCAGCGGTCGATTTGAATGACTTCGCCGGTAGATGGGAGTATGGAATAGCACATCGGAGGCAAGGGCGGCTCCATTGGAGCGTAGGTACAGCCGCCTTGCTCCATACGCTCGGCAAACTCGCAAATGTGAAAGAGATTGCGTCCGACCTCTGTGTGATAGTTGTCAATATAGCGGCAGGGATAGCTTTCCGTCTTACCGTCACGGTCGGTCACAATGATGCGCTCACCGTCCGGGATACGGAACAACTCTTTATAGTGGCTGTCAATAAAGCGAATGTCCCGGTTGGCTTCTTCGATGTGCTTGTCCAGCCATTCCTTTACATAGCAGAGGCAGTAGAAGTTATAGTCGCCCCTCGTTGGATTACAGCGAAGCACGAACGCATATTTCTCGGTATCTGCTCGGAAGCCGAACTCAGTGGTATAAGCACCCTGCATTTCGCTTTCCTTGTTCTCACGCCCATAACGCACCATCTGAGAACGGCTTTGAAGCAGTCCGTACTCCTCGGAGCGCAGGGCGTTGATTACATCGTCCAAGTCCCGCTTGAACTCATCGCTTTTCCATTGCGGTCGGGTATCAAACCAAGTGGTATAAAACTGATCGCCGCTTGAGCCGAAGTCCCCACGCAGATAACCGATATTGCCTGTCTGCCCTTGAAGCTGCGAGCTTTGAGTGTAGGTGTACTTGCGTTCGGGGACGGTCAGCGGTCGCAGTGTAAAATCTGTCATTATCTTGCGCCCCTTTCTTGCGGTGTTCGTTGTTTCGGGATGTCAAAGCCGTAAACGGCGGCGATCTCATCCCCAAGTCGCCGGGTCAGCCGGGTAATATCGGCTCGTGTGGCTTTGCCGTGATAGATTTTATCTCTCAGGTTTTCCATCTGTGTCTCGGAAACGCCTTCCTTAAACACTCGGTAGAGATAGTGATTTGTGCCGTCGTGGTGGGCGGCATCGGCACGAAGATCGCCGTACTTATCTACATACCATTCGGTATAGTCGGTATCGGCATACAGGCAATCCCGGATGTTGCCGGAGGGTATCTCCTTATAGCCCATCACTCTGCCGTTCCATCTGCCTATGTCGCCAATGACAATGATCGGCTGGGAAAGCTGGATGTTGAGGTTCGCTCTCTCGTCGTAAAGGTAGTCGCCGTTGGTTTCCACCATCCACTCATAAAGTGCCTGCTCATCATTCGGATTGTCGTCCAGTTCATTAGCTTTAAGGAACTCCTTGTAGTCCTCTCGCCAGTCGTCCACATCAAGGTTTTGGTTGCTCCAAATGATGTGGCGGTCATTCGGTCGTGTCGCTTGGCTCATATGTTCCACCTCCCAAGTATGAGAAAAGGCGGTTCTTTGCGACCTGCTCCTGAAGCTCGGTGATGACCGTCATATCCGGCACGGTCACATCGGGGATTTTCAGAATCGTCGGCAAGGTCAGCGCCTTCAAGTCTTTTTCGGTTTTACAGCCTGCGTCAAAGAGTTTTGCCAGCACCTTCATTTTCTGCTGCAAGCCCTGTTCGGCTGCTGTTTTCTTTACTGTTGCCATTGCGGTATCCTCCTTATCGTTCATAGTCTTTGTTGCGGCTTGGTTTCGCCTTTGTTTTTCCATCAAAGTCCGCTTTCCCGACTTCGCCGCGCCATTCAAACATCTCTTTTTCGCCCGGACAGTAGAGTTTCCCGTTGTCCACGCAAATGAAAAGGTCGCAGTTTTTTATGCTCGACCTTTCATAGAACGCCGAATGGTCATAGTAGCTTTTGTCCCCGGCATTGGGTTTGTCCGTTAGTCCGAGATCGTTATCTCTTGCCGTGTGCCTTGAAATGAAGTCCAAAGTGTCCTCCGCTTTTGTAAACAGGCGATAGGGGCAGAAATGCTTGCCGCCGTATTCGAAGATCAGCTTATTGCCCTGAATGTGTTTGAGTACGGTCGCCTTATTGACCGCCCAGTGCGGCATACATTCCGTTTTTACTTCACCCATCACATCCATTCGCTCATACCGGGTCGGTTTCCCGTCATAGAGATTCGTGCAAAAAACAGCGCTGCCACGGCTGTTTGCCGAAGCGCCGAAGCCTCCCGTTACGAGATAAAGCTGCCGGTCGGCTCGCCGGTATTCCGGCTTGAGAACAGCGGGGTTGATAGCGATGACCTTTCCGTTGATGTCATTTTTGTAGTGGTCGGGGATACAGTCCGCTTCGGCAATAACCGTCACGGGAATATCCAGCTTCTCAACCTCTGACCGAAACAGTTCAGCGTCCCTCTTGATGCGCTCCGCAAAGAACAGCGCCGCATCAATATAATCGTCGCCAACGGCACATTCGGAGTATCGCTGAAAGATGTCGTTGCGCTCCCCATAGCAGCACAGGAAGCGTTCGCCGTTCTTGTCCTGCTCGTTTTCGGCAAGGATGATTTCACGGGAGCCGATATTCACGGCACACAGGACGGTGTAATCGCCCACCATACGCTTTTCACTTTTCATAACCGCCACCTCAAATAATATTGATGACGATAACAACGCCGCCGTCACTCTCCCTGACTTCCTTTCGAGACAGTTCGGGGAAAAGGGACTGTACACGCTGCCTCGCTCTGCGGATGGACTCAAAGCACGGCAGTCCGTAGGATTTGTAGTTGTATGCCAAGTCCTCCAGCGGCAGCTCGCCGGCACGGAGATCATCGGCATAGCGGTTGTAGTAGCGGTAATACAACTTCATATCCTCATAACGGGTTTCCGGCGAATTCCGCAGGATCTGAAGCACTCTGCTTTCAACGGTATTGATTCGGTTCATTTTCTCCCTCCTTCGGGTAGTAGAAAAGGGGCGGAGTTTATCGCTCCGCCCCATAGGTGATTGGCTCACTTCCTGTTTTTCTTTCTTACCTGCAAGAAGATAAAGCCGCCGATAATAAAGGCTACCAGCACGATAGCCACGATGGTTTTAGGCTCCATCAGTCATTACCCTCCTTCTTCTTCTTCTTAAAGCCAACAAATGCTGTCACGGCAATGCCCACTGCGGACAATCCCGCAAGTGCGTACAGCAGTGGCAGATTGGTGGCGTCGCCGGTCTTGGGCGTATCACGCAGTACATTGTGCATCTCCACAATGGTGGTAGAGCCGGTCTTGACCGTCGCTTTCTTGTCAGCAGGCAGGACATACATCGCAGAGGCGGAGTTGCTCACCTCGGAGACGGTGTAATCCCCGATGCGGATGCCCTCAATGACGATCTCGCCCTTGTCGTTGGTTTCAAGGATAATGTCATAGCCGTTTGCGCCGGTAATGCGGAACGCAAAGCCCTTGATCTTGCCGTCCGAGGAAGTCTTGACGATCTTCAGGTTTCCTCGCATCGCTTCATTGATAAAGCCCACGCCCGCCTTGTTCTCCACCTCGCAGGTTTTTCCGTCCGTGTCGATCATCACCTCATACACGCCGGTGTCGAGGACAAAGCCCTCCGGCGCTTTGGTTTCCTTCACGAAGTAACGACCGTAGAACAGGTCTTTCATCTCATACGACCCGATTTCCTTTTCGGTCAGTGTGCCGAGCAACTTGTCGCCGTCGTCCAGCTTGCCGCTTCCGTTGCTGTCCTTGTAGACCTCAAAGGTCGCTCCGGTCAGCTTATTGTCGGGATATTCGGCATCCACCTTGGTCAGATGGATGTTGCCACGGATATATTTGTTGACGATCTTGATTTCCACCACCTGAGCGTCCTTGCCGATGGAGACGGGATAGACGGTATCATCCAGCACGAAGCCCGCAGGCTGTTCGATCTCACGGATATACCAAGTGCCGTAAGGGATGCCCTTAAAAGAAAAGCTGCCGTCCTCTTTGGAGGTGGCAGTCATCAGCGCAGTTTCCTTTGTAAACTCGCCGTCGTCCGTGCGGAATAGACCAATGACGGCTCCTGCAAGTACCTTACCGTCCTCATCCACCTTCTTGCCGGTAACAGAGCCGTAGAGAAGGTCGTTCTCGATGGCTTTGCCGTCGTTGGCGTTGATCTTTACGACCGCCGTATCCTGACCGGCGTACTCAAAGACCACGGGGTATTTGGTATCGGAGAGGATATAGTGGCTGTCGGTGGCAAGCTCCTTCACATAGTAGCTGCCAAGCGGCAGGTCGGTCTTGACCGTTGCCGTGCCGTCCTCATTGAGTGCGATGATCTCAATCAGTCCGTCTGCGGGAATGGAGGTGCCGCTGACGCTGACGATTTCCTCGGCGGCATACAGCCCGAAGGAGATGTTCTTCAGCTCGCCGTTTGTGCCGATGCCGAACAGCTCATTCGTTTCAAGGGATTTCACAAGGCTGATTTCCGCCGTCTGACGCTCGTTGACAAAGGAGGTCGCCGTTTCGGTGACGGCAACATTCTGACCGGCGTAGACCAGTTCAACAGAATGAGGCTCGCTGTTCAGCACCATACCATGAGGTGCGGTAATCTCCCGTACCTCATATTTGCCGAGATAGAGTTCACGGCTCTTGGCAACGCCGTTTTCATCGGTGGTAACCGTGTCCACGACCTCGCCCTTCTGATTTCGGACAGTGCCGTCCGGCGTAGTAATGTCCTCAGCGGCGATGATCTCATAGACCGCACCGGGAAGTCCACGCTTTTCATACTGCGGCTGATAGACGGTCGGCAGTTCCTTGCCGCCCTCGTCCTTGCCGCCGGTCACGGAAACGCCGAAGACCACCTCGCCGGTCTTTTCCACCGTGATGGTGCCCTTCTGCGCCATATTGGGCTTATCCACTTTTACCACTGTAACCCCGCTTTCCTCGGTAGCGTTTTCCTCCGTGACATCAAAGTACACGGGCGTAGAGTCAAGGACATAGCCGTAGGGAGCCTGCACCTCCCCCAGCGCATAGCCCGAACCGAAGTCCAGCTTCTCCGGCGTAACCAGTGCGCCGTTTGCGTCGGTATAGAATGTGTCGATGCTCGTCGGCGTGGGATAGGTGTAGGTCATCGTCACAAGGTTGCCGGCAGGGTCATAGATTTGGAAGCCCGCCCCGGCATAGGGGATGCTCTTGCCGGTTTCTGCGTCCACCTTCACCACCTTGATATAGCTTTCAAAGGGCGTGTTGTTGATGAGGTAGCGGTAGGTAGTGCCGTTCTGTGCAATGAACACATCAAAGTCGGGCATCTTCTCGCTGCCCTCCCAGCCGGATACCTGATGCACGGTATAGATGCCATAGGGCAGTTCCTTAGTCTGTGCAAAGCCATTTTCGTCACAGGTGAGATAGTCACGCTCGGAGGATTTGGCGTTTTCATATGAACCTGCGGCTTTCAGGTAGACCGCAAACTCTGCGCCGCCCTCCGGCGTTTCGATCTGTGTTTCGCCGTTGTCGGTATGCTTGATGATGGCGATATTGCCCTTTGTGACCTGTTCGGTCACATCATTTGCCGTCTGATTATGCTCCACGGTATAAAGCTGCGGCTCTGCACCGACCTTATGAACGGTGGTATCAAGCAGATAGCCCTCGGAGGGTGTGATTTCTCTCACCGTCCAGTCGTTATCGCAGATATATTCCTTGGTAACGAACTGCCCGTTTTTGTCGGTGGTGTAGGTATCCACAAGGGTTTCGCCCTTATAGATGCCGTAAACAGCACCGGCAAGAGAAGCATCACCCTGCGCCGTGCCGGTTTCGGCATCGCTCTTGGTGACGGTCACGGAAAACTTCTTCAAAATATTGAGGAAGCTACGGTTCGTGACCTCGTTCCAGTTGATAGGCGCAGACTGCGCTTCGGGAACAACATAGCGAACGGCAGTGTCCACTTCCTCCACGGTATAAGGTGTGGAACCGGAAATGAGGACATCTTCAAAGGTTGCCACGCCGTTTGCATCGGTTGCGGCATACTCGTCCACGACAATGCCGGAAAGTGAAGTGCCGTAAAGGTGGAAGGTCACGCCTTCGTTGAGATTGTCCTCCGAGGACTTCACGATCTGCAAATCTCCTCGCTTGAGTTTGTTGTTGAAGTTTACGGTAGAAACCTGACCGGAAACTACCGTCACACGGCGGGACTCCTGCGGCTCATACTTGTCGTAATCCATCTCGGTCACGGTATAGACACCGGGCATCAGGTTGTCGATCTGAATTTCACCTCTTGCATTGGTCTTGACCGTCTGATTGACCCCGTTGCCGGTGACGGTAAAGGTGAGGTTGTCCACCTTGCCGTCCTCGCTCGTTTTGACGATTTTGGCAGAGCCGTAGGACACCTTCAGGTTGAGAAACGCCTGCACGGGGTCACTGACTGACTGTGCGTAGCTGATGACATCCTGAATGCCTGCGCCGGGTGCGTATCTGCCGTCCGTCCAGGTGATGATACCTCGGCGGGTGGAGCCGGTTTTACTGGCGGTGATCCTTACGCTGCCGGAGGGCGCATTAGCCGCCGTAATGGTGAGTTTATTTCCGCTGACGCTGAAGGAAATGCCGTCCTCGTTTGCGGAAAAGCTGTAATCCGAGAGGACACGGTTGCTGTCGGTCAGCGTGGCGGTGTAATTTGTGCCGTCCCAAGCAAGCTCTACGCTCTGCGCACGGTATGCGTTCTTGGACATGAAGCTGGGAACGGTTGAATGACGCTGCACACTGGCGACAATGCTGTCGTAATAGCTGCAAAACCGGCTGTAAAGCGGGTGTTCGGCGCTGACGGACTCCTTTACGGCGTCGTAGCTGCCGGGGCTGACGTGATCAAAGTCTGCGTCACGCTCTCCCACGATGGTTTCCCAGATCAGCACCTGCGTTGCCATCGCCTCTGCCAGTGCTGCGGCGTCAGCGGAGTTTTGGGAACGCCACGAGGTGCTGATGGGACCCGTGTAGCCGTACTGCATGATGCGCCCGATAAACAGCTTCATTTCGTAGGGCGAGATGGTGCTGTTGAAATCTGCGGGCAGGTTGTCCCAAAAGGTTTCGTCCTTGCTGGTGTAGCGGTCGCCGGTTTCCTGCGCCGTTCCCGGCTCGATGCAGTAGCAGATGTTGCCCTCATACGAGTGCATCGCTCGGATGGTGGTATACTTGGAGTTCCCGGAGTACCAGCCGTTCATATACTGGAGATTCGGGTGTCCCCAAGAGCCGCCGTAATCGAGATTGGCGTCTCCGCTTCTCGGAAAGGAAATGAGGTAGACCTCCGCCTGCTCTCCTGCGGCAAAGGCGGTGGTCGTGCCAAGCCCCACAAGGGCGGTCAGGCACATCACGAGGGAAAGCAGTCCTGCCATCCCTCGCTTGAAAAGGTTTCGTTTCATTGGTGTTTTTCCTCCTTGTAAAAAGTAAACGCACCGTTTTCACGATGCGTTTCAGAGTGATGTTTGGTTTTGTTTTTATGCGTAGCCGATATACACCTCGTAGGAATTGCCGCTTGTCTGCTCATACCAAACCCAGACCTCGGTGATGTCGCTGTCCTTAGCATAGCGGTCAAGGTAGCCCTTGATGTCCCGTTCGGTGTACCTGCACTTGGAGCCTGCGGCAATGGGGTTGTCCCAGCAGTAGGCGGCTCCGCTGTCCAGCGTCAGCCCCACGCTTTCGGCATAGCTCTTGGCAAAGTTGACCCAGTAGCCGATGTCAAAGGACGGCTCGGTGGGCGGCTCCGTGGATGGTTGTGTCGGCTGGGGAGGTTCTGACGGCTTCGGTTCCTCGGTTGCCGGAGGGATGGGCTGTTCTGTTTCGGATGGAGCCGGTGAAGCTGTGGTTTCCGACCGACGCTCGGACTCGTCCTTCTTTTGCTGCGGATCGCTTGTCTGCGGCGGCGTTGTGCCGCTTACTGGATGTTCGGGAACCGGTCGGCGTTCGCTTTCCGTGCTTCCTTCCGTTTCCTCATCTGCTGTCTGTGCGCTTTGTGCTTCGGGTGGCTGAGCCGGGGCTGTCTGTTCTGCCTGAGAGGTATCTTTTCCGGCAGCTTCTTCTGTCTGGCTCTCCGAAAAAGAAAACCCGTCGGGCTTTTCGGTGTTCTGTGAAGCCTTGCCGCACCCGGCAGTCAGGCACAAAAGCAGAATAAGGAATATGCTCAAAACCCTCGTTTTCATCGTGCGACCTCCTTTTCGCACTCATTTTAGCCGAAAAAAGAGGGGGAAATCAAGCCTGCGATGACGGCAGAACCTTTAATGATACCGCAAACCGGCTTTTTCGGGAACTTTGCGCTGTTTCCCTCGGCTCTCTTAGATAGCTATACTCAAGGGAGATAGAGTTTATTTAAGAGAGATAGATATTCTCTTTTCGGTTAGTCTGTTAGTATTCAAGGGGTTGGAGTGTGAGGAAGGGGAAGCGGAAAAACGTACTCCGCCTGCCGTTACCGGCTGTCACGATCCGCCCGCTGACGGAGAAAGCGGCTGTAATGCTCCAAGGCCTTCAGCACATAGTCCTCCGTTTGGCTGATGGGAATATTCTTGGGGATCAGGCTTCGCACCTTGTCCCCTCGCAGGATGATCTTTTCCCGCTGGTTGGGCTTTTCTTCACACATAATGGCGGACACCACCTCTGGCGTGAGCTTGCCCTCCGAAAAGAACTTCCGCATACGGATGGTCTGGTCATGGGAGGGCGTACACTGGTTCAGGTCGATTTCCTCTACCACATCCCGCTGGCAGCCCTCGTCCAGATAGGACAGCTCCACCGCAGGGCGCATCTTGATTCTGCCATCGTCCACAAGGTCAAGCAGTTCGGGGATAAGATTGGTAAGGCGGACATATCGCTGAATTTGTGTGTTGCTATCTGTGCCTTCGGCAGCTAAAAGCTCTCTTGACTTCCCGAAAAGATTATCGTGTCCCAGTGGGACACCATTTTCTTTGCTCGGTCTGCCTGCCTGACGCTTCATCGCTTCCAAGCGCATCTTGTAGGCAAATGCCTTTTCCGAGGGAAGTATCTGCGACCGCTGGTAGTTGCTCTCCACCATCAAAATGGTGGCGGCGTCACGGTCAAGGTCTACCACCTCGCAGCGGAGCGTTTCAAATCCGGCAAGCTCACAGGCTCGTTTTCTGCGGTGTCCCGAAACAAGCTCGTATCTGCCGTCCTCCTTCTGCCGGACGGTCGCCGGGGTGATGACTCCGCGCTCCTTGACGCTCTCCACAAGCTGTAACATATCCTCATCGTCCCGCACCTTAAAGGGATGGTCGGGGAAATTGTCGATCTCCGTCAGGGGAATGTCCCGGATTTTTGCCAGCTTTGCGTCGTCCCGTTCCTCCTGCGTGGAGAACAGGTCATCGAGCGTGTTCGTGGGAAGCGTGAAGTCGCTCTTTCTGCCTGCCATCGGCTAACACCTCCTTCGTGAAATCTGCGTAGGTCTTGGACACGGTGCTGTTCGGCTCATAGGCGTATATGCTTTTTCCCTTGGACGAAACCTCTGCGGCTTTCACGGCAACGGGAATGGTCGTCCGGTAAATCCTGATCCGGCAGCCGAAGTTCTCCCGCAGCGCCTCCACGGTGCTTTTGGCGAGATTCGTTCTGCCGTCCACAAGAGTCAGCAGGATTCCGTCGATGGCAAGGTTCGGGTTGGTGTGCTTTTTTACCTTGGCAATCGTGGACAGGAGCTGCGTCATTCCCTTTGCCGGCAGATATTGCGCCTGCACGGGAATGATAACGCTGTCCGCAGCCGTCAGTGCGTTAAGGGTAATCATACCGAGGGACGGCATACAATCTATGAGGACATAATCGTAGTTGTCCTTTACTTGGCTGAGATAGTTCTTCATCACGCTTTCCCGGCTCATTGCGGTCACAAGGCTCATCTCCAGCGCCGACAGCTCAAGATTCGACGGCACAAGGTCAACCTTTTCCTCGTGGCTGAGAATCCCGGCAAATGGGTCTTGGCTTTCCTCGCGCATTACCGCCGCCAGCTTGTTGGTCAGCGTCTGCGGCAGACTGTCTGAATCCCGCCAGCCGAGGCAGGCCGTAAGGTCGCTCTGCGGGTCTGCGTCTATGAGGAGTACCTTTTTGCCCTGCATGGCAAGCCCGATTCCGAGGTTGACCGCCGTGGTGGTTTTCCCGACGCCGCCCTTTTGGTTGCATATCGCTATGGTTTTACAGTTTGGCATCTTTCGTTTTCCTCCTTCTTTGTAGATTTCATAGCCGCCTGTGATGAACGGCTATGTATATGTCCGCAGTATTTGTCCTCAACGCCCCCTGCGGCGGCTTTCGCCTTCCGGGAAACACTTGGGTCACGGTGTGCTGCACCGTGTCATAGGGCTTTCACCTCTGCCGGGTTCTCCGCCAGCTCCGTAGAGAAGTATCATTATCATTCTGACTGTCATCGCCGTCCCGGTGGCAATCCGGGTTTCAGATCGGGGGTTCTCGCTCGTCCTCCGGTTAGGAGAAGTCACGGCGTACCCATCTTCGGGCTAATCATCAGAAGTAATGTCCCAAGTGCCTGTATATTCAATTTTCAAGGTTCACGAAGCGGCTCCCGATTGTGGTTGGGAAAGAACCCCTTCACTTACTCTGAATAAGGAAGCGATTTTTGAGGGTGTTTTTCAAAAAAAGTTGAAAAAATTTTTCGGGCCCCTTGGAAAGCAAAAAAGCCGCCCTTCCGAGAACGGAAAAGCGGCTTTGCGTTTGAATGATTTACTTGTTCATATTTATATAGTATACTGTGGTCAGGCTTATGGAAGGAGGGCAAGAGCTATGACGAACGGCAGCAACAGAAGCAAAGAGATAATAAGCAGGCTCGGTTTGTCCTCCCGGACTTTTTGCTTCATAACGAATTACGGTCAGTTCAGACGAAAACGGGGATAGTACAGGACTATCCTGATTTCGCGCAGGGCTGTTCGGTGAGCAGTTCTGCTTTTACTTTATATATGGGAGATGATACACGATGATTTATTTTACGGCAGACACGCATTTCGGTCACTACAATGTCATCCGGTTCTGCGACCGTCCCTTTGCCTCCGCCGAGGAAATGGACGAGGCGATGATTCAAAACTGGAACGATAGAGTGACCGGAAACGATACGGTATATATTCTTGGGGATATGTTTTTCCGCAGCACCAATGCGGAGGGAATCCTGAAGCGGTTGAAGGGCAAGAAGCGGCTGATCGTCGGCAACCACGACGGCTCGTGGATGACGAAGTTTGACTACGCAAGGTATTTTTTCAGCGTGGACAAGTTTTTGGAAACCTCGGACGGAAAGCGCTCTTTAACGCTATGCCATTACCCGATGCTTTCATGGAAGCACGCGAAGCGGTCATATATGATCCACGGGCATATTCATAATGATACGAGGGCAGACTTCTGGCCGCTGATTGCCGCACGGGAGAATGTTTTGAATGCCGGTGTGGATATAAACAGCTTTAAGCCTGTAACTTTTGATGAGCTGCTGGAAAACAACCGCCATTTCAAGGAAAACTCTTTGGCGGAAAGCTATACCTGAAATGAAAAGAGCCGCTTACTCCGATTGGGAATAAGCGGCTCGAACTCTATTCAGATGTATACGACCTTCAGCTTTTTTCGCTTTGCGCCGGTCAGCTTCACCAGCACATCGTCAACGGCGTCCGTGTATTTGCCCTGCCGGATAAGCGTGTTTTTCAGGTCTATGAGGGATTTGATAACCTCCGACCGTTCCTGCTCGGTCAGATAGATATGATACTTCTGTTCTTTCATTGTCCGGCACCTCCTGACGCTTCCATTATACTCCGGCAGTTGCAAAAAACGCAAAGATGCGATTATACTATATATATACTGATAGCAACAAGGCTCCAACCTTGCCGGTTGAAGCCCTGTTGCTGCCTTTGCGAATGCCACTTTTCTGTTCGTTTGAAATTATCGCCTTAGTGGGCTGTGGCATTAGCATTATCTTTCTGTTATGTCCGAGTGAAAGAGGAAGAAATGTTAATGCAATAAAATGCAAAACCGGCAGAATCACATATTGTTGTTCATCTTTTAAAAAACAAGCAACCGAAGCGGTTAATATTATAAAAATTAAAGACAGGGCAAAATACATTTTATACTTGATAATTGAAAATACTTTTGAAGTAAAGAAAAAAACTGCAATCAGTCCCACTACAAGCTCCGCATAGCTGTAAAATAGCATAAATTATAACCTCACATAATTTTTTTTAAGAAAATTCATATATGATGTCCGAAAGGATTTTTGATAATTTTTACTGAGATAAGCCGATTCGCCGTTACTCAGATACACCGTATCTGATGAGTATGATTTTACATAGTGAAGATTTACCACGAAAGAACGATGAGTTTTTACAAAACAATACTTTGGGAGAAGGTTTGTAACTCCCGAAAGAGTTTTTGAACAGTGCATGACCTTGGTGTTTAAATGAATGTTTGAGTACTTTCCGTCTGCCTCAATAAAGCAGATTTCATTTGAGTTAATTTTTTTCAATTCCTTATTTTGAATAAGAGTTATCGGATAATTTGCATCTACAATTTTTACATAGTCGTCAATTGCCTTGAAAAATTTTGATTTGTCAATCGGTTTCAGAAGAAATCTGAATGTGTTTACTTCAAACGCATCAATCATAAAGTGGGGATAAGATGTCAGAAAAATTATGCAGGAAAGCACATTGCGTTTTCTAAGCTCCTTTGCAACAGTCAGTCCGTCTGTACTGCCAAGCTGAAAATCAAGCACGATTATATCGTAATTATTCTCGGAATTCAAAAGCTTTTCACCGCTTTCAAATTCATCAATATCAATAATTATACGATTTTCCTTTGCATATGTCAAAAGCAGCTTTTTTAGCTCTTCAATTATGTATTTATCGTCATCACACAAAGCCGCAAACATATTTTCACCCTCTTGCTCCCAAAACAGAGTATCTTGCTCCAAACTGTATTTATGTTGCCTTTTTTGTTTGCTATTGTAATCCCATACAATAGAATAAAGGGGGAGCAAAAAGTGTTTGGTACAATTTTCAAATGGCTTTTCGGTTGGCTCTGATGCCTGAAAAATAAAAGGCAATCGTTTGATTGCTTTTTATTTGCAAAGTAATTTCACTCCCGAAAACCGCACTTTTGCTCCTATCGGTTCACTTCTCCTACACAATAAATTATAGTGTTTAAGCACCATATTGTCAATAACACAGTGCGTAGTTGCATTGCTTCTGCGTGGTATTTAATCGAGTAAGAAAAATTGACAATATTTTTAAATTATGATATAATCGTCCATATTCTTATAAGCGAAAAAGGAGAGGTGTCAGTGATAGATAAGGAATTTGCTATAATGTTTGGAATCATAGCAATAATTTTTGCAATTGTAATCTGCATTTTTTTAAAAAAAGGTGTTAAAAAGACGGCTTTGGTTTGTATCTTCATAGCTTACATAACAGCTGTTGTGTGCATAGTTTTCTTCCCGATACTGTATGATGAACCTGTTGTGTACGGTAACGGCTATACCTGGTACAATCTTGTGCCGTTTGCTACAATTGTTGAAACAGTTAGCGATGGTTTCGGTGAAACGGCATTTTTACAGATTTTCGGCAATATATTCTTATCTGTTCCGTTCGGATTTTTTGTTATGATGTGGATGAAAAAGCCTAAGCTTTGGAAGATGTTTGTATTTGCATTCGCATTTACAATTACAATTGAGCTTTCTCAGATGTTTATCGGTTTTGCAATCAACAATATGTACCGCAATGTTGATATTGATGATGTAATACTCAATGCAATGGGTGCATTTATCGGTTTCGGTATTTATAAGATTTTGCCGAAGTCATTTAAGAAAATGCTCACCGCATAATTAAATACATAACTACGGCTCTGTTTTATTTGGACAGAGCCGTTATTTTTTGCTGATTTTATTCTAAAACCCCTTTCACTCCCAAAAACCGCTCTTTTACTCCAAGGTATATTTATTTTCGACTTTGAATATTTAAAATGTAGACAGAGATTATTATTGAAATCTTGTTTATTAATTTGACAGTAAGTGCATAATTTGACAAGCATTTAACTTTACCGTCCTTGTTCTGTTTTTTGCAGAGCAGGGGCGGTACTTTTTATGCTTGCCATTATTATAAAATATAAAAACAGCGGACAATCAATTGATTCGGAATGTCCGCTGTTTTGCCTTTTATTATGACTTGATGTTGTATTATTAATCGAAGAAACCAAGACCTCTTAATGCGTTGATAAATCGTTTCATATAGTCAAGCGAGGTAACGGGCCACACAAATCCCATTCTGTAAAGAACCTGCATTGTGTATGTGTTGCTCTTGCCGACTGTAAATGTTTTTTGACCGTGAGCCATGTTCTGATATGCAATCATACTTGAAAGAATCTTTGCTTTTTCGGGATCCTGCTCGGCTCTGTCAAGTGCAATCATATATTCCTCATACTCTGCACCCTGTGAATGAAGTCCGATTTTGTTCATCTCGGTGTAGAGGTCGCCCATAATGAGAGTATGGTTGTTGAACGGGTGGAACACGGTGCAATCCTTCGGAGCCTGTGCAAGCAGAAGAATTGCCTTTGCCACAAAATCAATCGGAGAAAGCTCAAACGGCATTTCCATTGCTTCGTACGGATATTTGCCGATAAGGAGTGTAGATTTGAGTCTGCCCATAAATGTGTTGGTGGTAAAATTAATCTGATATTCACCGTCGCTGTTTCTTGCGGCAAGTGTGCCTACACGCATAATCTTTGCGTTAAAGCCCTTTGAAACCTCTTCAAGAATCGCCCTTTCCGCAAGGAACTTTGACAGGGTGTACTTTGAACCCTCATGCTGACCAAAGTAAAGTTGATTTTCTTTGAGCTTGTCAACAGAACCTTGTTCTCCCACAAACATACCGCCTACGCTCATTGTTGACACATGAACAAGCCTTGCATTAGTCTTTTTGCAGAAGTCAAGTACATTGAGAGTACCGTAAAGGTTTACATCTTCAATGTCTGTACCCTTTGAGAAGTGCTTAACATTTGCGGCACAGTTGATGACCGTGTTAATGTCCTTGTCAATAAATTTATCGAATGATTCACGGTTTGTAACATCACCGCTGATAACGGTAACTCTGTCGGGATATCTTTCTTTCAGACTTTCTTCAAAGTAGTAATAGTAGATTGAGTTCATTCTGTTTTCGGCAGGATTATTGTTTTTGTCACGAATCATGCAGTAAACCTTGCCGTTATACTTGTGAAGAAGTTCGTAGAGAATGTGTACTCCGAGGAAGCCGGCAGAGCCTGTCAGAAGAACATTGCCGAGTTTTTGAAGCTCACCGTTTTTGAATGTGTCAATATTATTCTTTTCAAGAACTTTATTGATATTTGTATAATCGTAGTCCGAAAGATTTTCAAGGTCGTCTTCGGCTGAATCATCCTTGCTCACAAATTTTGCAAGAGTCTGCGGAGTAGGATTTGCAAAAATGTCGCTGTATGCAACCTCAATGTTTTTCTTTGATGCGGAGATTACAATTCTTGTTGCTGTAAGCGATGTTCCGCCGAGGTCAAAGAAGTTATCGTCTGCAAAAACATTGTCAAGTTCAAGAATTTCTGCAAAGATGTCGCAGAATGTTTTTTCAAGTTCATTCTTCGGCAACTGACCGCTTTCGGATTTGTTGCTTTTAGGTTCGGGAAGAACCTTTGTGTTGACCTTGCCGTTTGGTGTGAGAGGCATTTTGTCAAGCTGAACATACGCACTCGGAACCATATAATCCGTGAGAGTTTTTGCAAGCTCAGACTTAATTTCATTTGGCCCAATCTGTCTGTCGGCTGTATAGTAAACGCAGATTGCGTCAGCCTTGCCGACCTTTCTGATGAGAGCAATTCCGCTCTTGATTCCGTCAACTGCGGTCAGACACTTTTCAATTTCGCCGAGTTCAATTCTTAATCCTCTCAGCTTAACCTGATTGTCAGTTCTGCCGAGAATAATAACATCGCCGTCTGTTGTCCATTTTGCGTAGTCACCCGATCGGTAGGTGCGTTCACCGTTAAATTCGATGAATGCCTTTGCAGTTTGTTCGGGAAGTTTATTGTATCCGAGTGCAACACCGCATCCCTGAATGAGAAGCTCACCCACAACTCCGATTGGAAGGAGATTGTTGTCTGAGTCAACGATATATTCCGTGTAGTTGCGTAACGGTCTGCCGATTGAAATTTCGTCTGCATTCGTAAGATTTTTTGCGTTTGAAGAAACCGTGATTTCAGTCGGACCGTAGGTATTGATTATTGTTGCGTTCGTCTTTTCACGCAGTATCCTTAATAGCTTGTCGGGATATTTTTCTCCGCCCGATAGTATAACCTTGCAGTTTGCCATTGCTTCTGCAAATTCGTCAAGCTCCATATATTGCAAAAGTCTTGACGGTGTAGAGTTGAACGCATCTACATTGTTTTCTTTAAAGAATTCTGCAAGTAACATCGGGTTTACCGTCTGTTCATTACTTGCAAAAACGAGGGTAAGACCGTTGCAGAGCGACACCATGGTTTCCTTTAGCGACATATCAAAGCTGATTGTAGTTACAGAGCCGTATGCGTGACAGTTGTCAACAACCTCTTTAACCTGAATGTTTGAGTCGCTGTATACAAGGTAGTTTGCAATGCCGATGTGGCGCAGCATAACGCCCTTTGGCTTGCCTGTTGAACCCGAGGTGTAGATGAGGTACGCAAGGTCGTCAGGCTGTACATCAACATTCGGATTTTCTTCATTATTGCCCGAAAGAAGTTTTGAAACATCAACCGTGCGGTCATATTTATTGAGCAGTTCGCCGTCCGTAATTACAAAGTCTGCTTCACTGTCCTCAATAATACTGTTGATTCGCTCCTTCGGATAGTCGGGACATGACGGAATAAACGCACCGCCGGCCTTGAGAATACCGAAAAGTGATATGAAGAATTTTGAGGTTCTTTCAAGCAGAATAAGAACCTTTCCGCCCTTTTCAAGACCTTTTTCAATGAGTGAGTTTGCCGTGATATTTGCAAGACGGTCAAGCTCTTTATAGGTCAGTTTGCCGTCACAAGCCGAAAGTGCAATTCTGTCGGGAGTTTTTGCAACCTGTTCTTCAAACATTTTGTGAAGAAGTTTTGTCTTAATGGGAGCAATTTCTGTTGACTTAAAGCTTTCAAGCTGAGCAATTGCGGCGTTGTCAAGGAGTGAAACCTTTCTGATTTTGCCGTTTGGATTTTCGATAATATGTTCAACAGCGCAGAGAACGGATTTTGCAAGCGTTCTCATAAGTTCACCGCTGTAAAGTGCGTCATTGTACTGAACCACAACGCTCGGCTTGCCCTTGTAATCCTCAATGTGAACGGCTGTTTTGAACTTTGCAGTATTCATTTCAAGGTAATCACGGACAACGGCTTTGCCGTCAATTTCAAGGTTATCAACAACACCAAGCTGATATTCGTACATAATGTTCGGTGCATAGCCGTATTTTGCACAAAGCTGTGCATAGGGGTAAATTTCATTTTCAATTGAATCCGTGAAAACAGCCTTGCTTTTTTCAACAAATTCAATTGAGGTGATGTCCTCAATTTCAATGCCGAGCGCAAGAGTTTTCACAAACATACCAAAGCAGTTTGTAAGCCGCATATCGCTTCTGCCGTTGCTGATTGTGCTGATGTAAACATTTCTGCTGTTCACAAATCTTGAAACAGCGTAGAATGTGCCGGCAAGGAAAAGGTGGGCGGGAGTGATTCCGTGCTGTGAACAGAAGTTTTCAACACTTGCCATATCAACGGGGACTGCCTGAGATGCAAGAGCACCGTCCTCTGCATGACCTCTGAGGTCAGCCGTAATTTCGCTTGCAGATTCAAAATTTTTCATCATATTGTCGAAGAATTTTTCAGCATTTCTAAATTCATCACTGCTTTCAGCCTTAATTTCATTCTCTGCATAATCAAAGTAGGTGTAGCTTTCAGGCTCAATATTACCGCCCTCGTACAGCGTTTTAAGCTGTTCAAAGAAGAGTGCAACGGACGCACCGTCAAAGATAAGGTGGTGGAAATCCGAAAGCAGATATACCGCCTTTTCGGTTTCTGCAACCGAGATTCTGAACAGCGGTGCTTTCATAAGATTGTGCGGTTTTACAAAATCCTTTTTGTAGGCTTCAAGCTGTTCTTCCGTAAGCTTTTCAACGGGAACATTCGGTTTTGCAGAGTCAACATATGCCTGCTCAATATCATCGTTTTCAAGTGAAAGGTGAGTCATAATATATGGGTGAGCCTTGATTACCTTTACAACGCAGTCGGCAAGCTTTTGTGCATCGACTGATTTTGAAAATGTGAGAATTGACGGAATATTGTAAAGTGTGCTGTACGGATTTTTCATACAGTCAATATACACGCCGAGCTGAGTTTTTGAAAGGGGATAGAGAGCCTTGTGTTCTTTCTTTTCTTCTTTTTTGACAGTTTGCGGATTTGCCGTACCGCTGAACATAAACTCCTGAAGTTCGTCCTCAATCGAAAGAACCGAACAGCCCTTCATCATCTTTTTAACCTGTGCCTCAAAGCCGAATGCCTTGTTGAGCTCAACTGCAAGCTTGATAACCGAAAGCGAGGTCATACCTGCGTTGATGAGATTTTCGGAAATATCAAAATCGCTGTGTCCGATAATCTTTTCGATAATTGCGGAAATTTTCTTTTCAAGGAATGTTAGTTCCCTCGGAGCGGAATTTTTCTTTTTTGAAGATTCTGCCTTGATTTCGGGAAGCTTGCGCTTGTCAACCTTGCCGTTTACATTGAGCGGAATTTTGTCAATCTGCATCGTAGCGGCGGGTACCATATACGGCGGCTTGTGTTCAAGAATAAATTCGTTGAGCTTTTGAATGTCAATTTTTCTGTCGGCAACAATGTATGCGTTAATGCATTGTCCGCCGCCATCAAGCTTTCTTGCGATTACAGCTGTGTTTGTAATGCCGTCATATTTGCGGATAATCTTGTCAACCTCGGAAAGCTCAATGCGGAATCCTCTGATTTTAACCTGACCGTCATTTCGTCCGATAAAATCAACCTTGCCCTCATCTGTAAGGCGAACAATGTCGCCTGTGTGATAAAGCCTTTCGTAACCGTTTTCATTGCAATACGGGTTCTTTTCGTATGCTTTTGCAGTCTGTTCGGGACGGTTAAGATAACCTCTTGAAACCTGCTGACCTGATACACAGAGCTCTCCCAAAGCCCCTGTCGGAAGCCGTCTGCCGTATTTGTCTGTTACATAAAGCTTGATATTGTCAAGCGCCTTGCCGACAGGAATTCTGTGGTAGAGTTTGTCAACGGGCTGTGTTGTGATGTAGACCGTACATTCTGTCGGACCGTAACCGTTTATGAGTTCAAAATTCTTTGGCGGTTCAAGGGGAACAAGCCGTTCACCGCCCGTAAGAAGATATTTGAGCGAGTGGTTGTCAATTTCGGTTGCAAACTGTCTTGCAACCTGTGTTGTCATAAATGCGTGGGTGATTCCGTTATCTTCAAAATATCTGTTCAGCCTTACAAGGTCAAGTCTGATGTCCTCCTCAATAATGTGAAGCTCGGCACCGCCGATAAGCGCAGGATACATTTCACTGAGGCAGGCGTCAAAACCGTAGCTTGCATATGCCGAAACAACGCTGTGTTCGTCAATGTCAGAGTTTCTGATATGAAAATCGCAGAATGAACGAACATTTTTATGTTCAAGCATAGCACCCTTTGGAGTGCCTGTTGAACCCGATGTATAGATAAGTATAAACAAATCATCGGGGGACGGTTTTGTAAAAACTGCGTCCGATTTCGGAAGATTCGGAATATCCTTTGTAAGAAGAATATCACCGCTGTAATCGGGCAAAAGCTCAAGCAGATTTTCGTCCGCAATAAGAAGCTTTGCGTTTGCGTCCTTAATCATAAACTGAAGTCTTTCGGGCGGATATGACGGATCAAGCGGTTGATATGCCGCACCCGATTTCAGCACACCGATTGAAGCAATCGGCATATATTCGCATCTCGGAATCAGAATTGAAACAACCTCTTCTTTACCGATACCCTTTGAGTGAACATAACCTGCAATTCGGTTTGTAATCTCATCAATTTCAGCGTAGGTGAACTTCTTTTCTTTATATACAACCGCTGTTTTGTCGGGAGTTTTTTTGCATTGCTCCTCAAACAAATCAACAACGGTTTTGCTGTCGTCAAACGGAAATTCCGTTTTGTTGAAGTTATCAAGCTCTGCAAGCTGATTTTCGTTTACAAGCTCAACTTTGCAGAGCTTGGATTTTTTAAGAAACTGCTCAACAATCTTTAAAAAGCTGTCGGCAAACGAACGAATCGTTTCCTCTTTGAATAAATCGTTTCTGTACTCAAAACGCAATTCAAAATCTGTTTCTGATTCAAATACCATAACATTCAATTTTGAAATGGCACTTTTTAGCGGAACAAGTTTTAATTTTAGAGCCTGACCGCCTATTTTAAAGGTGTTGAATATGTCAGCCTGATAGGCAAGCATAATGTCGGCAGAGAGGTCATAGTCAGACGCAAGTTTCATAAACGGAAACCAATCGTTTGCAACTGTTTCCTTTATGCTTCTGCGTATTTTTTTGAGATAGTCCGAAACTGTATCTTCTTCGTCGATATTTGCGTGGATAGGAAGTGTGCGAACCATCATGCCGACCGTATTTTTAAGCTGTTTGTCAAATCTTCCGTGAGTAACCGTGCAAACCGTTGTTTCGCTCTGATTTGTAAACTTTGCAACTGCGTATTCATATGCACCGAGGAAAACTGTGTACGGCGTAATTTGGTTTGCTAAGGCAAAATTGCGAACATCCTCAACGGAGAATTTTCCGTTCGTGGATAATTCAAAAGAACCGTTTGGTTTATCCTCAACCTCTGAATTCTCTGCAAAATCTTCCGTTATTTCCGTTTTTGATTCAACTGCAGAAAAGATGTTATCGTAATATTCCCTTGACTTTTTATAATCTTCGGTTTCTTCAAGCTTTTCCTCAAAAACAGAAAGATCAAGCTGAGAAAACTTTTCGGGTTCAAGCTCTTTTCCGTCATATGCAAGCGCAATGTCATTGCAGATAACCGAAACAGATGTGCCGTCAGATATTATGTGGTGAAGGTCCATTGCAAACATAGATTTGTCACCGCATTCAAAAATTGCAAATCTGAACAGAACATCTTTTTCAAGGTCAAACGGCTTAACAAAATCTTTGCCTGCCTGTTCAAGGTTATCAACCTGTACAACAGGAATGTCAAAATCAACGCTGTCACGAAGTTTCATCATCGGACTTCCTGTTGAATTGTCAATGAAAATTTTCATAACAGGGTGATTGTCAACAGCTTTTCTTACGGCATTTATCAGCCTGTCGGTATCAAGACTTCCACTGTCAAAAACATAGGTGCAGGGAATGTTGTACATTGTGCCTTTTGGGTTGTGCATACACGAAAGATAAACACCCATCTGGCTCGGTGTAAGCGGATAAAGCTCTCGCTTTTCACCTTTATATGTATCAAGCAAGTTGATTAAATTACTCATAATATTCAACTCCGTTTGTTAAAGTTTAATTATTGTGCGGTTGAAACCAAGCACCCTTGAATATTCAACCTTATCCGAAATCGCCTTCACAACTGTGAGAGGACTCATCTCAAATTCCTTATCGTCATTGAGCGGATCAAATTCATCACCGTTGTCACGAACGGAAATTATTGTTTCGTTTTTATCGGCAAAAATTCTGATGTCGATGTCTGCAAACTTCTTTTTGCCTTCCATTCTTTCAGCGCAGTTTGCCGCCATTTCTTCAACGGCAACTGCAATCCTGTTTGCACGGCTTTCTTCAATTCCGTTTTTTGAAAGGAAAGAGGAGAGGTAGAGCGAAACGCCTGCCGCATTTTCTTTTGTTCCTTTGAACGAAAGGGCAAGAAGCTCGTTGTCCTCGGTTTCTTCAAGAAGGTAAAAATTTTTATACTTTCCGCCTGGTTTTCTCTTTTCGGCAAGGTCAATAAAATACACAACTACAAGTGTTCCCACCTGTGCAACCACGAGTGAATACCATACGCCCGTGATGCCGAAAAATTTGCCGAGAATTAAAGCTGACGGAATGAGTATGACGATTCCGTTGATGATTGAAATTGCAGTAGAAATAGCTCTTTTCTGCGTTGCCATATAGTAGTAAAGCAACAAAAACGAGAATGAAAGTCCGGGGAATGACAATGCGTTGATTCTCATTGCCGGAACTGTGTTTGCAATGTCTGTGGGTGAAGTAATTCCGAAAAATTTAATTATCGGTTCAGGCTCGATACAGATGAAAAGCATAATTACAACGCTTGAAACAGCAAGCACCCTTGCGGCTCTGCGGAATGCATAGCGCACACCGTCATAGTCCTTTTCACCAAGACAAACTCCGATAATCGGAATCATTGTCTGACTTGCACCCGTGATGAACATTGACATAAAAATTTGGCTTGACGAGCATACCGAATATGAAACCATACCCGCACTTCCGCCTATACTCTGAATAATTGTGTTTAAAAACAGCATTTTAACTGTTATCAGCATTGTACCCAATGCTCCCGAAAGTCCGATTGTAACCATTTTTCCGAGAAATTTAAAGAATTGAACGGGATTTCTGAGAATTGAAAAGTCAAAGTGCAATGTGCTTTTCTTCATGATGAAGTGTGTTGACATCATCACAAACCCTACCGCATAGCCTGTTACGGTCGCAATTGACGAGCCTGCAATGCCCATTTTGAAAGCACCCATAAACAGGAAGTCAAGCCCGAGATTTACGGCATTTGCCACAATTACAATGTTTGATGCAAACGCAGGTCTTGCGTCTGCTCTTACAAAGTGAATTGAACACATGAGCAAAAGGTAAATCGGTGTGCCGATTATGAACGGAACATAGTATTGAAACAACAGCGATTTAAGCTCTGCGTCCTTTGTAAGCAACGAGCTTATCGAGTCGGCAAGCGGCAGCTGAATTGCAATAAAAATTATGCTGAGTGCGATAAGTACAATAAATGTAGAAGTGAAAACACGGTTAGCCTGCTTTTCGTCACGCCTGCCCTTTGCAAATGAAATTATCGAGGACGCACCGAGTCCGAAAAGTATGGTAATCGAAAAATATAACTGCGAAATAGGGGACATAAGGTTGATTGCCGCAAGTGAGTTTTGTCCCAGAAGATTGCCTGCAATAATTGAGTCCACAATCATCGCAATGTTTGTTGCCATAGCCGTCAGAACTGTCGGAAGAAAATATTCCGTGTATTTTTTGTTGACGGTAACGGCATTTCTGCCAAGTACGGTACTGCTCATTTTAACTCCTTATCCCTGCTCAATGTCAAGGTAGTCAGA
>OWIO01000793.1_pt1 | contig 27530 bp, 27 predicted proteins | sample 1733011 | NCBI WGS metagenome assembly OWIO01 (sample SAMN05065779, study PRJEB22554) | human gut metagenome | biome: ENVO:2100002; feature: ENVO:00000062; material: ENVO:00002003 | host: Homo sapiens | place: USA | reverse complement strand
CCGTGCTGAGCACCTGCGTGAGGATCTGCCGCCGCAGCTCGATGCGCAGAAGATCGAACAGGCGGCGCGCACGGGCGACACCGAGCTGCTGCGGCAGATCCTCACGCAGGTGCTCAGCACGGACGCGGGGCAGCGTCTGGCCGGAAAAGTGAAGGACGCGATGCAGGATGGATGAGCTCGGCGAAAAGCTCGACGCGCTGCTGCATGACCCGCAGCAGCTCGGCAGGATCGCGCAGCTGGCGTCCTCGCTCATGGGCGACGGCGGCGAGACACAGCCGCCGTCCGCGCCGCAGCCGGAGTCCGGGCTCGATGCGGGGCAGCTGTGCCGGATGCTCTCGGCCGTGCGCGGCAGCAGCCGTGACTCTGCCAGCCGCCACCTGCTCGAGGCCATGAAGCCGTATCTGGCTGAAAAGCGCCGTCGCAAGATCGACCGCGCCATGAAGCTCGCGCGGCTCGCATCGCTCGCGGAGCTAGCCGCCGGGGAGATGGGGGAGGACGACGATGTATAATCGCTATCAGGGCAACAGCGGACAGGTGGAGCGTATGCCGGACGCGCCGCATGCGGAGTTCCGCCCGCGGCCGAGCATGCCGCCGGCTGCAAAGCAAAAGCCGCCGCCGGGTACGACCGGCGGCGGCTTGCAGCAGCTGCTGCAGAAGTTTTCGCTTGCAGACCTCGAATCGGAGGATCTGCTGCTGATTCTGGTGCTGTATCTCCTCTACCGCGAGAGCGGCGACAAGGAGCTGCTGTTCATCCTCGGCGGGATGCTGTTTCTTTAGCGTGCGGGCGCAAACGGCTCGGGCGGCTGTACATCCGGCAGGAAGTGGCTCAGGATCGCCTGCGCGATGCGCGGGCAGGCCTGTCCGTCACCATAGGGGTTGACGGCCTTGGCCATGCGGTCATAGGCGGCCGGATCGTCGAGCAGCTCGGCGGCCAGACGGTAGATGTTCTCCGTGTCCGTTCCGGCGAGCTTCACGGTGCCGGCGGTGACGGCCTCCGGACGTTCCGTCTCGCGCCGGAGCACGAGCACGGGCTTGCCGAGCGCTGGAGCTTCCTCCTGAATGCCGCCGGAGTCGGTCATGACCATGTAGCTGCGCGCCATGAGCCGGTGCATATCCACGGCGTCGAGCGGCGCGATGAGCCGGATGTTCGGCACACCGCCGAGCAGCTCCCTGGCCGTGTCGCGCACGACGGGGCTCAGGTGCACGGGATAGACGATCTCCACATCCGGGTAGTCGAGCGCCAGACGGCGCACGGCGGTGAAGATGCTGCGCATGGGCTCACCGTAATTTTCCCGCCGGTGGCAGGTCATGGCGATGACCCGGTGCGAGAAATCGACCTGCTGCAGCTCGTCGGAGACAAACTGCTCGCCGCGCACGGTGTAGTTCATGGCGTCGATGACGGTGTTGCCGGTGACGAAAATGTCACCCTCCACGGCCTCACGTTCAAGGTTGCGGGCATTGTTCGCGGTCGGCGCGAAGTGCAGCGTGGCGATGCGTCCGACAAGCGCGCGGTTCATCTCCTCCGGGAAGGGAGACCAGCGGTCATACGTGCGCAGACCGGCCTCTACATGGCCGACCGGGATCTTGGCGTAAAACGCGGCGAGCGCGCCGGCGAACGTCGTCGTGGTGTCGCCGTGGACAAGCACGATGTCCGGCTGCACCTCGCTGAGCACGTCGCGCATACGCTCAAGCACGCGCGTCGTGATCGCGGTCAGGTCCTGACCCTGCTGCATGATGTTCAGGTCATAGTCCGCCCGGATGCCGAAGCAGTCCATGACGGAGTCGAGCATCTCGCGGTGCTGCGCCGTGATGCACACGACGCTCTCAAGCTCCGGATGCTTTTGCAGCTCGAGCACGAGCGGCGCCATTTTGATCGCCTCCGGCCGTGTGCCGAAGACGGACATGACCTTAATGCGTTTGCTCATCATTGTCCTCCTGTACAGGCGCAGTGTTTTCGGCTGCTGCGGCAGTCTCCGCTTCCGCTGCGGCCTTTGCCTCCTGCAGCTCCACGTCAAGGTGATGCTTGTGCACGCTTTTACGGATAAAGGCGCACACGACAAAGCCGATCAGCAGCGCAAGGATCAGCAGCGCGATACGGATCGTGCCCTTCGTCGTGAGCACGACGGCGGCGAGGCCGAGCGTGGCGCTGATAGCATACAGGATCGCGACGGCCTGCTTCTGGTTCAGACCGAGATCCATGAGCTTGTGGTGGAAGTGGCCGCGGTCGGCGTGAAACGGGCTCTGACCGTGCAGGATGCGGCGGCAGAACGCAAAGAGCGTGTCCGACAGCGGCACCGCCAGTGCGAGCACCGGCACGACGAATGTCACGATTGCATAGAACTTGAACAGACCGAGCACCGACACCGTTGCCAGCACATAGCCGAGCAGCAGCGAACCGGTGTCGCCCATGAAGATGCGGGCGGGGTTGAGGTTGTAGGGCATGAAGCCGATGCATGCGCCGGCGAGCGCCGCGACGATGAGCGCCACGTTCGGCTCGGACACGAGCAGCGCCACGACAAGGATCGTCACGCAGCTGATGGTCGACACGCCGACGGCCAGACCGTCGAGCCCGTCGATGAGGTTGACGGAGTTGGTGATGCCGACGATCCACAGCACGGTCAGCGGGATCGCGACCCAGCCGAGGACAATGGCCTCCTGATTGCTGAACACGTTCGGGTTCGACACGACGTTGATGACCACGCCGTGCAGCACGGCGATGACGGCGGCGAGGATCTGGATCAGAAACTTTGTCCACGCGCGCAGCGAGACGATGTCGTCGATCACACCGGTGATGACGATGATGATCGACCCGATAAGGATGCCGCGCACCTCCTGCGTGATGTCCGCAAACAGGAGCGTCGAGACGATGAAGCCCAGAAAAATGGCCAGACCGCCCATGCGGGGGATGGGATGGTCGTGCACGCGCCGCGCCTCGCCGGGCACGTCCACGGCGCCGACCTTCACGGCCAGCCGCTTGACGAACGGGGTCAGGGCAATGCTGACCACGAAGGCGACGAGGATCGCGAGCATGACTTTGATCCAGACAGCAGTGTTAAGAAACATGAGAATCGATCTCCAATAATGTAAAGATTATTTGGCGACGAAGCCGACCTTCTTGTAGACCTTGCGCAGCGTCTTGTTTGCGATGTAGGATGCCTTTTCCGCGCCGGCCTTGTATACGCTCTCAAGGTAGGCCTTGTCCTTGAGCAGACGTTCGGTCTCTTCGCGGATGGGGCGCAGCGTCTCGACGACGGCCTCACCGACTGCGGGCTTGAACGCGCCGTAGCCCTTGCCCTCAAACTCCGCCTCGATCTGCGCAAAGGTCTTGCCGGTGCAGGCAGAGTAGATGCTCATGAGGTTGGCCACGCCGGGCTTGCTCTCCACGTCGAAGCGCACGCAGCGCTCGGTGTCGGAGTCGGTGACGGCCTTTTTGAACTTGCGCATGATGTCTTCCGGACGGTCGAGCAGGTACACGGTGCCGTTGGGGTCTTTGTCGGACTTGGACATTTTGTTCTCCGGCGAGGAGAGGCTCATGACACGCGCGCCGACCGTCGGGATATACGGCTCGGGGATCTTGAACACGTCGCCGTAGATGTTGTTGAAGCGGGTGGCCACATCGCGGCAGAGCTCGACGTGCTGCTTCTGGTCGCTGCCGACGGGGATGTAGTCCGGCTGGTAGAGCAGAATGTCCGCCGCCATCAGTGCGGGGTAGGTGAACAGACCGCCGTTGATGTTCTCTGCGTTCTTGGCGCTCTTGTCCTTGAACTGCGTCATGCGCGAGAGCTCACCGAACATGGTGTAGCAGTTGAGCACCCAGCCGAGCTGCGTGTGCGCGGGGATATGGCTCTGGATAAAGAGCGTGTTCTTTTCCGGATCCAGGCCGCAGGCAATGTACTGCGCGAGCTGCTCAACGGTGCGCCGGCGCAGGTCGGCGGGGTTCTGGCGCACGGTGATCGAGTGTAGGTCGGCCATGAAATAATAGCAGTCAAAGATCTCGGCGCGTTCGCTCCAGTTTTTGATCGCGCCCAGATAAGACCCGAGCGTCAGGTCGCCGGAGGGCTGAATGCCCGAGAGCATGACTTTCTTTGCAGTTTTTTCTTCCATAGTTGATTACTTCCTTAGTTATCTTGCTGAAAATTCGTATTTGTTTGAATATTGTACCACAACCTGTTGTGGAATACAACATCGAAAGTTCCCTTGACAATCCCTGTGATGTAAAATAAGATATAAATAATCTGAGCAAAGTGATCCGGAGGCTATCAAAATATGAAAGATCAAAAGTGGTTTGAAGACATGGAGCTGCGCATCCCGCACGGAGAGGTGCGCACGCGGTTCGCGCCGAGCCCGACGGGGTATATGCACGTCGGCAATCTGCGCACGGCGCTTTATACGTATCTGATCGCGCGGCACGCCGGCGGCAAGTTCATCCTGCGCATTGAGGACACCGATCAGGGGCGCTATGTGGAGGGCGCGGTCGACGTCATCTACAGCACCATGCGTGCCTGCGGCCTGACGCACGACGAGGGGCCGGATGTCGGCGGTCCGGTCGGCCCGTATGTCCAGACTGAGCGGCGCGGGCTCTATAAGGAATATGCCGAGCTGCTCATCGCGCGCGGCCATGCCTACCGCTGCTTCTGCGATAAGGACGACACTGCTGAAGAAAATGTTTCCGACGGCACGGTCATCCACAAATATGACGGCCGCTGCTCGCGTCTGAGCGAGGAGGAGATCGCGGCAAATCTCGCGGCCGGCAAGCCCTATGTTATTCGCCAGAAGATCCCGCGCGAGGGCAAGACCACGTTCCATGACGAGATCTTCGGCGACATCACGGTCGACAACGACACGCTCGACGATCAGGTGCTCATCAAGCGCGACGGTCTGCCGACGTATAACTTCGCAAACGTCATCGACGACCATCTCATGGGCATCACGCACGTCGTGCGCGGGTCGGAGTATCTGTCGTCGACACCGAAATATAACCTCCTCTATGAGGGCTTCGGCTGGGAGATCCCGAAGTATATCCACTGCTCGCCGGTCATGCGCGACCAGCACAACAAGATGTCCAAGCGCCACGGCGATCCGTCGTATGAGGATCTGATCGCGCAGGGCTATCTGTCGCAGGCGGTGGTCAACTATGTGGCGCTGCTCGGCTGGGCGCCCGGCGGCGAGCGGGAGATCTATTCGCTGCCCGAGCTCGTGGAGGCGTTTGATATCAAGGGCATCTCCAAGTCCCCGGCGATCTTCGATATCGACAAGCTCAGGTATTTCAACAGCGAGTATCTCCGCGCTATGACGCCGGAGCAGTTTGCAGCCGTGGCCGCGCCCTACATCCGTCAGACGGTGCACAATCCCGCCATTGACCCGGCGCAGATCGCGCCGCTGCTGCAGCAGCGCTGCGAGGTGCTCACGGATATCCCCGAAAAGGTCGATTTCTTCGACGCGCTGCCGGAGTATGACCTTGCGCTCTACACGAACAAGAAATCCAAGACCGACCCCGCCGTCTCGCTCGAGATGCTGCACGCGGTGCGTCCGCTGCTCGCGGCGCTCCCGGCGTGGGACGATGAGACCCTGCTTGCATCCATGAAGGAACTGGCCGAGCGGCTGGAAGTGAAAAATGCCAAGGTGATGTGGCCGGTGCGCATTGCGGTGTCCGGCCGCGCGGTGACGCCCGGCGGCGCGGTGGAGATCTGCCGCATCCTCGGCCGGGAAGAGACCCTGCGCCGGATCGACGCCGGCATCGCCAAGCTGGAAGGGTGAACGGTATGAAAAAACGCACGGGCGTGGAGCGGGCGGTCATCGTCATGGCCGTCGTGGTCGTGCTGCTCGCGATCGCGCTGATCGTGGTCAACGTGGCCGATATCCGCATTCGCCGGCCGGCTGCGGGGCCGGAAGCACCGGCCGAGACAACGCTGCCGCAGTTCCCGTTCGGCGATGAGCCGGAGCTCATCCTCGGCAGCGGCGAGACGCCTGCGCGCGATGCGGAGCAGGCCGTGCCGGTCGACGGGGAGGACAAGACCATGCAGCTTGTTACGGGCTCGTTTGCGCAGCGCGGCGGCCCGGACTTCTCGCTCTATCTTGACAAGGGCGTGTTCTTGAGCACGGAGCTGGACGGCAAGTGCTGCTTCGCCCGCGCGGACGATGCGAGCATGGACGCCTATCTCGAGATCGGCTATCACATGGGCGCGGATGCGCAGACGCTTGCGGGCACGCTCCTGAATGATTACGGAACCATTGCGAGCATGGAGACGCTCGGCGAGGTCAAGCTCGGCGGCTTGACTGCCTACGGTGCCAAGGGCGTCACGGTACAGCGCGAGCTCGAGGCGTACCTGATCCCGACGGCGAACGGCTGCATCTCGGTCGTGCTCTGCCATGCGGGTACCGCACCGGCGAGCTGGTATGACAGTCTGCTCGCCTCGGCGCAGACGCTGCAGATCACCGGCTGAGAAAAATTGCACATGAAAACCGCCCCTTCCGGCAACAATAGTCCGGAAGGGGTGGTTTGCTATGAAAAAGAAAACGCGTGTGCTCGTCATTTCCTACACGGCCGCGCTCGTTGCGGCGCTGGCCGTCGGGCTCATCGCCTGCCGCACGGATGCCGATCGCCGCCAGACGGCGATGGATGCCAACTATCGCCACGCCTATGGCGAGGTGCTCAACGCCGTGCAGGAGCTCGACGCCGCCCTGCAAAAGAGCCTCTATGCGACGACACCGGCCATGGCGTGCACCGTCTGCACGGACATTTACAGCCATGCGCAGACGGCGCAGATGGCGCTCGGTGTGCTGCCGGTGCAGTCGCACGCGCTCGCGCGCATCGCGCGCAACATTGCCCTCGCCGGGGACTATGCGCGCACACTCTCGCGCAGCGCGGCGGAGGGCAGAGCGTTTGCGGCCGAGGAGCTTGCGCAGCTGCGCGCGCTTTCTGAGACAACGACGCAGCTGAGCGTCGGGCTCGGCGCGCTCGGAGCGTCGCTCGCTGACGGCGCTGTCACGACGGCGGCGCGCGTGCGCAGCACACAGTCACTGGCAAATCTCGACACAGAGGCGGAGCTGCCCGATACGCTCGAAGCAGAGCTTGCGGCGCTGGCAGATTCATTTGAGGATCTGCCGCTGCCGATCGCTGACGGCACGTATTGTGAGCGCACGGCGGCGGAGTACGCCGTGCTGGCGGGCCGTGATGACGTCACGGAGGGGCAGGCACAGACTGCGGCTGCGGTGTTTTTGGACATGGACGCATCGCGCCTGCGCGCGACCGGCCGCTCGGAGGGCGCTGTGCCGTGCTGGAACTTCGATATCGATGACGGGGACGACGCGTCTTATATCTCGCTCACGGTGAAGGGCGGGGAAGTGCTGCGCTACTACTCCTCGTGTAACGGCGGCGAGCCGGTGCGCTCACCGGAACAGGCGGCGGAGACAGCGGCAGATTTTTTGCGCGCGCGCGGTTATACGAATATGCGCCTGCTCGAAACGGAGGATGCGGGACGGTCGGTCATCTGCACGTTTTGCTATGTGCAGGACGGCGTGCTGTGCACGGCGGACCGGCTGCGCGTGCGCATCCGGCTCGACAGCGGCGCGGTCTGCGGCTTTTCGTCGGCGGAGTACCTTGATACGCACCGGGCACGCACGCTGCCGGAGGACGTGATCGGTGCGGAGGCGGGGCGCGCTGCCGTGCCCGGGTCGCTGCAGGTTCTGGATATGCGCACGGCGCTGCTGCGGCTCTACGGTGCGCGTGAAAGGCTGTGCTATGAATATCTGTGCGAGACGGACGACGGGCAGCGCTGCATCATCGCCGTCAATGCCCGCAGCGGTCAGCAGGAGCGCATCCGGCTTCTGGACGCACTCGACAGTGTACAGCCGCAGTTTTGATCCGCTGTCAAGAGGGGGCGAGTGCTCCCTCTTGACGAAAAAAACCGAACAGTGTATGATAAGGCAGGAAAAACATATGGATTCTTTACTTACTGGAGGCTTTTTATGAGCGTCATTCCCAAAATCACATGCCGGCGCTGCGGCCGTGAATATTCCGGCCTGCGCAGCCGCTGCCCATACTGCGGCACGAGCCGCAAGAAATCTGCCGAGCGCATCCCGCTGCGCACATCGAGCGAAAATGCGGGCACGCCGGCGGCGGAGCATGCTGCCGTCAACACGAAGTGGCAGCTGCTGTTCGGCGGCATTTTGCTCATCGCAGTCGTCGCGGCTGTCATCGTGCTCATCACCGTGAGCCTGAATGCGGAGAAAAATTCGTCCGCTGCGGTCGATCCGACCCCGCCGGCGACCGTTTCGAGCGCCGCACCGGTCACGACGCCGACGCCGACGCCCACACCCACGCCGACCCCGACGCCGACGCCCTCGGTCACGAGCGTCACGATCACGTTCCTCGGCAGCAAGCGCACGGAGTTTGCGGCCAAGGTCGGTGATGAGGTGCAGCTGAGCGCAACGGTTTATCCGACCGGCACCGACCAGACGGTCACATGGTCGAGCAAGGACGAGTCTGTCGCCAAGGTCAGCGACAAGGGCGTTGTGACCGGTGTCGGCAAGGGCACGACGACGATCACGGCCGAGTGCGGCGGCGTAAAGGCCGACTGCACGGTATATATTTCGGCAAAATAACGCACCCCGGTTCGACGGCTCTGAAAAATCAGAGCCGTCGAAAAAAAGGGGTTGACAAAGCGCTGCAGATGCGTTAGAATAAGCAAGCTGACACGGACGATTAGCTCAGCTGGTATGAGCATCCGCTTGACGTGCGGAGGGTCACAGGTTCAAGTCCTGTATCGTCCACCAAAGGTCCACCGTAAGAAATTGCGGTGGGCTTTTTTCTTTATCCAACTGCCCGGCGCAAAACGCGCCGGGTTTTTCTTGCCAAATTTTGTACGGCGATTGAGGTTTTTGCGGATCTGTGCTACAATGCTTCTGGCAATGCACCGTGCTGCGGTGCGCGATGGAGGTGCGGGTGATGGAATGGGACGCGTACTACAAAAAATTCGACGAGTGGGCAACGTCCACGCAGATCAGCCGCCTCAGCGCGCTGACATCCTACGGCCCCTCAGATGAGGTGGCAGAGGTCGCGCAGGGGCTGATGGATGAGACGGCGGCCTCCCGCCTGATCCGCAGGGCGCTTGCAGCCGGCGTGCAGTTCACGGCGGAGGAGATCTGCGAGCTGGTGAATTACTGCAATGCGGCGGTGATGAATGCACTTTTGGAAAATTCGACCTGCGCCTTCACGCGCGAGCAGCTTGAGGATCTCTGGGGCGCTGTCGACGATGCGGTGCTGGAGCAGACCGCGCGCAGGTGCCGCGTGAAGCTGTTTGATGACGACGAGGAAGAGGAAGAAGAGGAAGAAGAGGAAGAAGAGGAAGACGATGAGCCTGAGCAAGCGGAGTTTCCGCCGCCGAAACGCAGACGCGAGCCAAAGCTTGGCTTCTGGACGCTGCTTGGCGCCGCCTTGCTCGGCGCATCGGGCGACGGTGGGCACAGCGGGCGCTGCACCGGCGACTGTGCACACTGTCCGCCGCACTTCGGCTATCGCTACGGCCGCTGGTACTATGGTCACGGCCATGTCTACGGCTGCAAATTCGGCGGAAACCGCGGCGACGGCTATGACTGAATGAATCTGGGAGGTACTTATGAATCGGACGATCACCATCAAGGGCGCCGGCGGCCATGGCGATCGAACCGGACGATATCGACGTGAGCGACAGCGCAGTTTTTGTGTGGGAGATCCGATGAGCTCCGCAGCGTTTGACCATTAAAATAACCGATGCCGGAGCAACGGGCGTCGGAATGTATGCTTCAGGAGGAGACCTATGAAAGCACTGACCTATCTCGAGCGCGGCCGCTTTGCCGTGACAGAAAAGCCGAAGCCGGTCGTGACCGACCCGCGCGACGCCGTTGTGCGCGTGACGCTCGGTTCGATCTGCACCAGCGACCTGCACATCAAGCACGGCTCCGTGCCGCGCGCCGTGCCGGGCATCACCGTCGGCCATGAGATGGTCGGCGTCGTGGAGTCTGTCGGCGCGGAGGTAAAGACCGTCCGTCCCGGCGACCGGGTGACGGTGAACGTGGAGACCTTTTGCGGCGAGTGTTACTTCTGCCGCCACGGCTGGGTGAACAACTGCACCGACCCCAACGGCGGCTGGGCGCTTGGCTGCCGCATCGACGGCGGGCAGACGGAGTTTGTGCGCGTGCCTTACGCCGATCAGGGGCTGGATAAGATCCCGGACGGCGTTACCGATGAGCAGGCGCTGTTCGTCGGTGACATTCTGGCCACCGGCTTCTGGGCTGCGCGCATTTCGGAGATCACGCCGGAGGACACCGTGCTCATCATCGGCGCAGGACCGACGGGGGTGTGCACGCTGGCGTGCGTCCTGCTCAAGCAGCCCAAGCGCGTCATCGTCTGCGAGAAAGACCCGACGCGCATTGCACTCGTGCGCGAGCACTATCCGGACGTGCTGCTCTGCCGACCGGAAGTGTGCGAGGACTTTGTGCGCGCACACAGCGACCACGGCGGCGCGGATGTGGTGCTCGAGGTCGCGGGCGCGAAGGATACCTTCGAGCTTGCGTGGCGCTGCGCGCGCCCCAACGCCATCGTGACGGTGGTCGCGCTCTATGACGAGGCGCAGACGCTGCCGCTGCCAGATATGTACGGCAAGAATCTCATCTTCAAGACCGGCGGCGTGGACGGCTGCGACTGCGCGGAGATCCTGCGCCTGATCGCGCAGGGGAAGATCGACACCACGCCGCTCATCACGCACCGCTTCCCGCTCAGTGAGATTGAGGAGGCGTATCGTATCTTTGAAAACCGGCTTGATGGCGTCATCAAGGTGGCGATCACGGCGGAGTAACGCAGCGGGGAGGGCGCACAATGACCAGAGACGAGCTGCAGCGGTATATATTCGATCATTACAGCACCGAGCCGGACTATCCGTGGGCCGATGCGCCGAACCATGCCGTGTTCCGGCACGGCGGCAACCGGAAATGGTTTGCGCTGGTTCTGGACGTGCCGCGCAATAAGCTCGGTCTGCCCGGTACGCAGATGATCGACGTGGTGAACCTCAAGTGCGACCCGATCCTCATCGGTTCGCTGCGGGGTGAGCCGGGGATTTTCCCGGCCTACCACATGAACAAGGACAGATGGCTCTCCGTGGCGCTGGACGGCAGCGCGGCAGACGATCAGATCCGGCTGCTGCTGGAGCGGAGCTATGCGGCAACGCTCCCGAGACCGCGCAAAAGAAAGCAGCCGTGATACCGCAGATACATAGAAAACGCGCAGCAGGGGCGGCCATTGGCCGCCCCTGCTGCGCGCTTTGTGATATGCTCAGGTTTGCTCACTGTTCGTGTCTGCTTCGGTTTCCGCTTCCAGGGCTTCCGGCGCATCCGAGCGGCTGCGGCGTGTGCGCATTTTGCCGAGCAGCCGGTTGAGCCGCTTTTCAATGTCGCGCGAGAGCTCGGCGGCCTTGGCCGCAACTTCGTCGGTGGGGGAGGGGTCACCGTCCGCGTCTGCGGGCGCTTGTGCATCCGGGGCTGCGGGTGCTTCGGTCTCCGCCTCCGGCGTTTGCTCCGGCAACTCCGGCTGCGCGAGCAGCGTCTGGAGCAGCTCCATGTCCGTCACGATCCGCTCGGACTCGATGCCGAGCGCGCGCGCGTCATGCTCGAGCACGGCAATGAGCAGGTCGTAATAATCCCCGTCGCACTTGAGCGCCTTGGCGATCTGCGGCAGCGCCTTCTCGTGGAACGTGCGCAGGGAGTGCTCCCCGAGCCCGATGTACTCGAGCAGCTGCTGGCGCGCCGTGTCCTCGGACATGGTGCGGTCGATATAATACGTGCTGCCGTAGAGCCCGTAGAGTACGCGCTGCGCGTCAAAATAGCCGAGGCGCATATTCCGGCGGCTCTGTTCGGCGTCAAAATTCAGGATGTTGCCGAGGTCGACCGTCGGACCGATCGTCGTCACGTGCACATCGTCCGGGATGCGAAAGCGCTTTTCGATGCCGAAGCCGAAGATGCGCAGCGCGATGATGTCCTTGCAGCCGTCCTCCACGAGCGCGTGGATGGGCACAACGTCCTGCACGCCGCCGTCGGCGTAATACTTGCCGCCGAGCTTTTCGAGCCGGAACGCAGGCAGATAGGCGCTTGCAAGCAGCATATCGCACAGCTCGTCGCGGCTCAGGTCGGAGGCGCGCAGCTCCAGCTCCTGCCGGTCGGACAGGGAGTAGGTGACGATGAAAAAGTCCGTGTCGGAGTTGCAGACCTTGTCTGCGTCCACGGTCTCGGCGACCCACTTGCGCAGCGGCGTCACGTCAAAGCCGCGGTTGCGGATGATTTCGGCCACGCTGCGCAGGGTGTTTTTGAGCTCCGAGAGGGGAATGTCGCGGTTCATCAGGCGGCGCATTTCCTCGTCGTCCACGTCCATGACCTGGGAAAAGTGGATGTTGTTCCAGACGTCCTCCGCTTTTTGCAGATCATCCATGACGATCATGGCGCCGTTGAGCGCGCCGACGGATGTGCCGGATACGGCGGAAAAACGGATGCCGGCCTCGCGCAGCGCTTTCCACGCACCGATCTGGTAGGCGCCCTTTGCGCCGCCGCCCTCGAGCGCCAGACCATAGGTCTTGTTACGATCCAGTTTCAGTTCCATGTCGATTCTCCAATCTGTAGATTTTTGCGCAGCGGGGCGGCAGGTCGAATGCGGCCACGCCATCGTGAATGGCGGTGCGCTCACCCGTGATGCACTCGAGCGCGCGGTCATAACTGCTGCGCACAAACGAGAGCCGCGTCTCCTCGTTCAGGCCGGCGCCTGGGCAGGTGAGCTCCACATGGCAGCGCACCGGGTGCGCCGCACGGTTGACGGCCAGCAGCAGCGCCTCATCCCCGGCCTCTGCGCCGAAGGCGTCGTGCCCGCCCGTGATGATGCGCAGGATGCACACCACGTCGCCCGCCGGGGCGAACACGGCGATCTCGCCGCGCTGCAGCGCCGGATGCGCATGGCGCAGCGCCGAGAGCTTTGCGTACCATTGCAGCATCTGCGTATCGCACATCTGCAGCGGTGCGCGGTTGAAGGGGTCGCACAGACCCTGCATTCCCGCCTCGTCACCGTAGTAGATCGACGGGATGCCCGGCAGCCAGAACTGCACGGCCGCCGCGAGCAGCTGCAGCTGCGCACCGCGCGCTGCCATGGCGTCCGTAACGTCGAGCGCTGCCAGCTGTGCGCGTGTGCGGCTGCGGGGGTCAAAGTCCAGCGCCAGCGCCGAGCGCGTGCGCGCCACATCGTGGCTTGCCGTCAGGTTCATGAGCGCGTAGTACAGCGGCTGCGGATAGTTCAGCCGCTGACTCAGCAGCAGATCTGCGAGCGCGCGCGCCGTGCTGCGCCCGGTCAAAAATGCGATCAGCGCGTCGCGCAGGGGATAGTTCATGACGCTGTCGAGCGCATCGCCGAGCGCGTATTGCCGCCGTGCACCGTAGCTGACCTTCGTCACGGCATCCTCCCACACCTCGCCGAGGAGCACACTGTCGGGATCGGTCTGCTTGGCGGCGGTGCGCAGATCGCGCAGCACGTCGTCCGGCAGCTCATCGGCCACGTCCAGCCGCCAGCCGGACGCGCCGTCGTGCAGCCATGCTCTGACAACGCTGTGTTCGCCCGTAATCATGTATTTGCGCCAGTCGGGGTTGGCGGTGTTGATGGCGGGCAGGTCGCGGAAATTCCACCAGCACCTGTAGTCATTGGGGTAGTGGGCGAAATCGTACCAGCGCGCGTAGACGGAATTGCTGCTGTTATACGCGCCACAGCCGGGATAGTGCCGGAAGCGGTTGAAGTAGCGGCTGTCTGCGCCCGTGTGGGCAAACACGCCGTCAAGCACGATGCGGATGCCGCACGCTCCGGCGGCAGCACACAGCTTCTTGAAGTCCGTGTTCGTGCCGAGGATCGGGTCGACCTTCCGGTAATCTCCGGTATCGTAGCGGTGGTTGGAGGCGCTCTCGAAGATGGGGTTGAGATACAGTACCGTCACGCCGAGCTTTTGCAGATAGGGCAGCCGGTCTGCAATGCCGCGCAGCGTGCCGCCGTAGAAGTCGACGGGCGCATATTCGCCCTCGGGGGTGTTGGCCTGCCACTCGACCGGCTCCTCCCAATCGGCGTGCGCGTGCACGGTCTGCTCCATGCGGCGGTGGTGCTCCATGCCGCGCTGCGCGGTGGCGGAGCTGTCGCGCGCAAAGCGGTCGGGGAAGATCTGATACATCACGCCGGTGCGAAACCACTCCGGCGTCGCAAAGCCGGCGCGGTAGACCGTCAGCCGCCAGCCGTCCTCCGGCTCGTCACAGAGGCGGGCATGCCGTCCGTCCGGCGCGGCGCAGAGGTAGCGGATCCCGCCGTCGTTGCACGCGACGCGGAAGCGGTAGCGCAGCGCCTGCGGTGCTGCGGGCACGGTCACGGACGCGGCAAAGCCCGCAGCCGTCTGCGCCATGGCGACGGTGTCACTGTACGCATCGCCGTAGAGCTCAACGGCGGCATCGAACACGAACGACTCCGTGTCCGTGAAGGCGAGGCGCACGGCCGCGCCGGTCTCCAGCGCGCCGAGCGGACGGCGGAACGCCTCGTCGCCCGCGTCGTGCTTCGGCGCGGTGTCCTCCGGCAGCAGGAGCAGATACAGGTGCGCATAATCCTCCGCCGAGCGCGTGAAGCTGAAATCCTGCGCCATGGCCTGCCGCTGCACGCGGAGATAGGCATCGTGCTTGTTATGATAGAGTGCGAGCGCGCGGCGAACGGTGTCGGCGAGCTCGTAGGCGTTGAAGTTTGCAAACGAGAACCCGGTGCCCTCACCGGTGAAGCGGTTATACGGCTGCACGCTGTCGCGCAGACCGCCGGTCTCGCGCACGATCGGCAGCGTGCCGTAGCGCATGGCGATCATCTGCGACAGGCCGCACGGCTCAAAGCTTGACGGCATGAGCAGAAAATCACTGCCCGCGTACACGCGGTGCGACAGCGCCTCATCATAGCCGATGTAGGCGCACAGACGACCCTTGTGCCGCCACTCGGCGCTGCGCATGAAGTCCTCATATTCGGCGTTGCCCGTGCCGAGGAGCACGAACGCCATGTCCTGCTCCTCCATGAGCTCGTCGAGCACGCACTGCACGAGGTCGAAGCCCTTTTGCGGCGTCATGCGCGTGACCATGGCGACGATGGGCGTGTGTTCGCCGATCTCGAGCCCGAGCTCCTGACACAGCGCGGCGCGGCAGACCGCCTTGCCGCGCATGTCGTCCATGGAGTAGGGCGCGGTGATGCCGCTGTCGTGCGCGGGGTCGAATACGGCGGTGTCGATGCCGTTGAGGATGCCCGACAGCTGATGCTGCCGCGCGTTGAGAATGCCCTCGAGCCCCTCGCCGTAGGCCGCCGTGCGGATCTCGCCGGCGTAGCTTGGGCTGACGGTGTTGATGTGGTCGGCAAAGACACAGCCGGCTTTGAGTAGGTTCGCGCAGCCGTTGAGCTCCATAAACTCCGGCGTGTAATAGCGCGCGTCGATGCCGAGCAGATCCTGCACGAATTCGAAGCTGAACTTGCCCTGATAGGCGATGTTGTGGATCGTCAGCAGCGTCTGTATCCGCGACTGCATCCGGCCGGCGTACTGCGTTTTCATCAGCATGGGCAGCACGGCGGTGTGCCAGTCATTGCAGTGCAGCACCTCGGGCGTGAAGTCCAGCCTTGGCAGCGCCTCCAGGATCGCGCGGGCGAAAAAGGCGTACTGCTCGCCTTCGGCCTCGCCGCCGAGGTAAATGCGGTCTCCGAAGTAAAACTCGTTGTCCACGAGATAGATGACGATGCCGTCGAGCAGCAGCCGCTCGATGCCGACGTACTGATGCCGCCAGCCGAGGTCGATGTAGAAGTCTGTCAGATGCGTGACCTGAGCGGCGTATTTTTCCTTGATCACACGGTGATACGGCGTGATGATGCGCGCGTCAAAGCCGAGCGCCGCGAGGCTCTTCGGCAGTGTGCCGACCACGTCTGCAAGACCGCCGGTCTTGGCCAGCGGTGCACATTCGGCGGCTGCCAGCAGCACGCCGGGCAGGTCGCAGCGCCCCTTTTCGGCGAGCGCTGTGCGCAGTTCGGGTTTCATGGCGTCCCTCCTTTACCGGTTCGTGAAGGTGAAGTATACGGTCGAAAGCGGCGGCAGCGTCACGCGCGCGCAGCAGGGCAGCGCACCGAAGGGCACGTCCTCGCTGCGGATCTCGGGTGCGTTGCGGATGCCTGTGCCGCCGAAGTCCTCCGCGTCGCTCGAGAGCAGCTCGCGCAGAACACCGCGCTTGGGCAGACCGATGACAAAGTCGTCATAGCGCACGGGCGTGAAGTTGCATACGCACACGACCCGGCGTCCGTTTCGTGCCGTGCGCAGAAAGGCGATGGCGCTGCGCTCGGCATCGTCCACGTTCAGCCACGTGAAGCCGTCCCAGCCGTCGTCGATGTCCCAGAGCGCGCGGCTGCCATGGTAGCAGGCGTTGAGCGCGCTGCACCAGTGCTGCATGGCCTTGTGCATGGGGTAGTCGAGCAGCAGCCAGTCGAGCCCCTGCTTATAGTTCCACTCGATGAACTGTCCGAATTCCGAGCCCATGAACGTGAGCTTCTTGCCCGGGTGCGCAAACTGATAGCCGTAGAGCGCGCGCAGCGCGGCAAACTTCTGCTCATACGTGCCATACATCTTGTCGAGCATCGACTTTTTGCCGTGCACGACCTCATCATGGGAAAATGCGAGGATGAAGTTTTCGGAAAAGGCGTACATCATCGAGAACGTCAGCTTGTCGTGGTGGTACTTGCGGAAGTAGGGGTCAAGCTCCAGATAGTCGAGTGTGTCGTGCATGAAGCCCATGTCCCACTTGAAGCTGAAGCCGAGACCGCCGTCATAGGGCGGCTTTGTCACGCCGGGGTAGGCGGACGACTCCTCCGCAATCGTCATGCAGCCGGGCCATGCCGTGAGCAGGGTCGTGTTGAGCTTTTGCAGAAAGGCGACCGCGCCGAGATTGATGTTGCCGCCGTCGCGGTTGGGCGTCCACTCGCCGTCGCGCCGGGCGTAGTTGAGATACAGCATCGAGGACACCGCGTCCACACGGATGCCGTCGATGTGGTAGCGGTCAAAAAACAGCATTGCCGACGAGATGAGAAAGCTCTGCACCTCCGGCATGGCGTAGTCAAAAATGAGCGTGCCCCATTCCGGGTGCTCTGCCATGCGCGCCTCCTTGCACTCGTAGAGCCGCGTGCCGTCAAAGCGCGCGAGCCCGTGCGCGTCCTTCGGAAAGTGCGCCGGGACCCAGTCCATGATCACGCCGATACCGGCGCGGTGGAGCTTGTCGACAAAATACATGAAGTCCTGCGGCGTGCCGTAGCGGCTGGTGGGGGCATAGTATCCCGTCACCTGATAGCCCCACGACCCCTCGTAGGGGTATTCCGTCACAGGCAGCAGCTCCACGTGCGTGTAGTGCATCTCGCGGCAGTAGTCTGCCAATTCATCCGCGACCGAGCGGTACCACGGCAGCCCGGTCTCCGGCCGGCGCCAGGAGCCGAGGTGCACCTCGTAAATGCTCATCGGCGCGCGGTACACATCACGCTCGGCGCGGCGGCGCAGATAGCTCCGGTCGTGCCAGACGTAGCCCTCGAGCGACCAGACCTTCGACGCCGTGGCAGGTCCTGTCTCGCAGTGCGCGGCAAAGGGGTCAGCCTTGAGCACCGTCTGCCCGTCCGCACCGGTGACGGCGTATTTATACAGCGCCCCGTCGCGCAGACCGTCCACGGTCTGCACCCATGTGCCGTCCGGCAGCCGGTCCATCGGCGTCGCCGCCGTGTCCCAGCCGTTGAAGTCGCCCACGAGCGCGACGCACTGCGCGTGCGGTGCCCAGACGGCAAAGCGGTGCCCCGTCATGCCGGGCAGGGCGTGACAGCCGAACGTGCGGTAAGCGTGCGCAGCCGCACCGGTATGGAATTCCTGCAGCTCCGACTTCGTCAAAAAGCCGGGCGCGCGTCCTGTCGTATTCATGGCGCGCCTCCAATATCCCAGTCTGATATAAATATTATACCGTGTGCGGCATGAAATTCCAACAGTTTTTTGCGCGCACGCTTTGACAACGCGCGCGCCGGACGCTATACTTGTGACACAGAGATTCTATTTGGGAGGCGCGGTATGTTTACCTTCAACCACTTCAATTTCAACGTCCTCAATCTTGCGCGCAGCGTGCAGTTTTATCAGGATGCGCTCGGCCTGGAGCCCGTGCGCACGAAGGATGCATCCGACGGCTCGTTCCGGCTCGTGTTTCTGGGTGACGGGCACTCGCCTTTTCAGCTGGAGCTGACCTGGCTGCGTGACCGCACGCAGCCGTACGATCTCGGCGAGGGGGAGTTTCACCTCGCGTTCACCGTGCCGGATATGGATGCCGCGCACGCAAAGCACGCGGCCATGGGCTGCATCTGCTTTGAAAATCCCGGCATGGGCATCTACTTTATAGAGGATCCGGACGGGTACTGGATCGAGATCGTGCCGGAAAAGTGAACAGCGCATCAAACACAGAAGCCGCTTCCTGACTTCTGTGTTTTTTTGGCAAATCGATTGACAAATACAGGCACATGCGTTATTCTGGAGCTGGAAGCGAAATGGAATTTGCACGTTTTTCAGAAAGGAGCGACCGAACATGACGCGAAGAAAACGACTCTGCCTGCTGCTGGCGGTGCTGACGCTGCTGCTGGCGCTGAGTGCCTGTGGCGCGCAGAGCAAGCTGGTGCTGGCGACCACGGGCATGGAACCGACGCTGGATCTCACGCTGCCGGATACGATCACGCTTCCGGATAAGGGAAGGGATACGGTTTACAAATGCTATGTGGACAAGGCGTATTCCATGGCACTGGCGGCCGCGCTGCTGGATATGGACGCGGACACGATGCAGACGCAGCTGGCCGGCCGGCTCTCGTATGATGCGCAGACCGGCTATATTCAGTACTACACGCCGACCGAGGAGCTGATGCCGGGCGACCTGAGCGAATTTCCGACGGACGCGCAGCTTGAGCAGACCGTGCGTGAGCGGCTGAAAAAGGGCGCGCCGGAGCTCGCCGACACGTCCCGGATCGTCTTCAGCAGCGCAACCTATGAGACGAACGTGAACAGCAAAACGGTCGATGTGACACCGGAGGTCAACGGCCGGATGGTGTATGGAAAGTATCACATTTCCGTCTCCTTTGACCGGGACGGCAATGTGACGGCGCTGACGCAGCAGTATGCTCCGCTCAAGGAGGGCGGCACCAAAACCGTCCGCCTGGCGGACGCCAAGACCGTACAGGCACGGCTGGATGCGCACGTATTTTCGGCGAATATTGCGCAGCAGCTCACAGGCTGCACGATCACCGGGGTTGAGCAGGCGTATTACATGAACGCCGGGTTCAATGCCGAGGGCGACTATGCGCTCTATCCGTTCTATGTCCTGCGTGGACAGGGCACGGCGGCGGACGGCGGCGTGCAGGACTTCGAAGTGCTCGTGTACGCGCTCGCGGGATGATAAAATGGATAGAAATAGAATGACCCGCGCCCCGCAGAAAAATCTGCGGGGCGCGCTTTGCCGGGGCGGTATGTGCTCAGTCGCCCGGCGGCGACAGGCGGCAGATGTCGAGCACGGACACCTCGAACGCGGTGCGCTCGACGGCGCCGGTGTCCAGCACCTTGATGTAGCTGCGGCTTTGCAGCCGCCCTTCGAGGGACACGCGCGTACCCACATCCCAGAGTGCGGTCTCGCATGCGCGCGCGCCCCACGTGATGCACGGCAGGTAGTCACTGCGGCCGTAGTGCCGGTTCACGGCCAGCATCAGGTCGCAGATGTCGCGCCCCATCGGCGTCGTGCGCAGGTTCGGCGGCTTGCAGAGTGTGCCGCTGAGCAGGATCAGGTTGCGGTCATACGGCTCGTCACAGGGCGAGATGTCGCGCGCGAACACCGTGATAACCAGCTTTGCGCCCGGCCCGCGGCGGTTGTTGAACGAGCGCACATCACCGGTAACGCACAGCCGTGCCGGTTCCTCTAACGGCATCTCGGCCAGCAGCCGCTCGCGCACGACAATGTTCACGCGGTCGATCGTGCCAGAGAGCCGCTGGGTCTCGAGCGGGAAGGTGAAAAAGCGCTCCTGCCTGTTTTCGTGCGACAGCGCGGGCGGCGCCGCCAGCGTGCCGCAGAGCTCGGCATAATTGTTTCGTTCCAGTTCGTCCATGTGCTGCACCTCTCTTGTTGGGTACCACAGCCTATGTGCCGGCGGCGCAAAATATGCGTCTTGTACAAAGCTGCCGGACGCGGTATAATATAACCAAATATCATTTGTGCCTCATCAGAAAGGATGAACGATCATGGAACTTCGAGAGATTCTTTCCCGCTGCGATCATACGCTCCTGCGTGTGGATGCCACTGCAGCGGAGATCCGCGCCCTCTGCGACCAGGGCATGCGCTACGGCTGCGCCAGTGTGTGCATCCCGCCGTGCCATGTCGCCGGGGCGAAGAAATATGTCGGTGACCGGCTGCGCATCTGCACGGTCATCGGCTTCCCGAATGGGTATCACACTCCGGCCGTCAAGGCGTTCGAGGCGGCGGAGGCCATCCGTAACGGCGCTGACGAGGTGGACATGGTCATCAACCTGGCCATGGTCAAGGACGGCTGCTGGGACGATGTCGCGGCCGATATCCGCGCCGTGCGCGAGGTCAGCCGCGGCCGCATCCTCAAGGTCATCATTGAGTGCTGCCTGCTGACCGAGGAGGAAAAGCGCATGCTCTGCCGCATCGTGTCCGACAGCGGGGCCGACTATATCAAGACCTCCACCGGCTTTTCCACCGGCGGCGCTACGGCGGACGATGTGCGCCTGCTGCGCACCTGCTGCCCGCCGCACGTGAAGGTCAAGGCCGCCGGCGGCATCGCAAGCCTTGCTGACGCGGAGGAGTTCATTCGCCTTGGCGCCGACCGCCTCGGCACGAGCCGCATCGTGAAGATCGCCATGGCACAGGAGCAGGCTGCACAGACCGGCACCGCTCCGGACGCGCAAGATACGCAGGACACGACTTACTGAGCCGGCTTAAGCAGGGGAGCGGCACACCGGTGTGCCGCTCCCAGCCGCTTTGACTGCGTTTTTGCGCTTTGACACAGAAAATACTTGACAGACCGCGTTGGGACTGCTATAGTATAAAAGCTGACAACAAAGTGGGCGTCCTATGGACTGCCTCACCCGGCCGCAAAGGCGGTCCGCGGTCAATAAAACCTGCTCCCCACGGGAGCTGTATGTGTTTTATGCGCGCGGATGTGTTTGGCATCCGTGCTTTTTTGTTCTGGAGCGATCGCTCCCGATGCAACCAATGGAGGTGTGTTCGTATCGCAACTGCAAACTATCAGATCAACGAAGAAATCCGCGACAAGGAAGTCCGCGTCATCGGCGCCGACGGTGCGCAGCTGGGCATTATGTCCTCTGCTGCCGCGCTCGAGATCGCGATTGAAAAGGACCTCGACCTCGTGAAGATCGCTCCGGGCTCGAATCCGCCGGTCTGCAAGATCATGGATTACGGCAAGTACCGTTTTGAGCAGGCCAAGCGCGAGAAGGAGGCCAGAAGGAATCAGCATGTGATCGAAGTCAAGGAGATCCGCATGTCGCCCGGCATCGGCGAGAACGACTTCAACACCAAGCTGAAAAACGGCCAGAAATTCCTGCAGGGCGGCGACCGCCTGAAGGTGACCATCCGCTTCCGCGGCCGTGAAATGGCACACACCAACATCGGCGAGCAGCTGCTGCGCGACTTCGCTGCCAAGTGCGCGGATATCGCCAACCTCGACAAGCAGCCCAAGCTCGAGGGGCGCAATATGTCTATGTTCCTGTCGCCCAAGGCGCAGAACACCAATAATAAGAAGTAAGCAAACCAAGGAAGGAGCCAATACAATGCCCAAACTGAAATCTCACAGTGGCGCGAAAAAGAGATTCAATCTCACCAAGAACGGCAAGGTCAAGCGTGCCCATGCGTTCAAGAGCCACATTCTCACGAAGAAGGACACCAAGCGCTGCCGTCGTCTGCGTTCCACCACTTATGCGGATGCGACTACTGAAGCGACCATCAGAAAAATGATTCCTTATAAATAAGGATTGACCGCACAATAGGAGGAAACAACAATGGCAAGAGTCAAAGGCGCGATGATGACGCGCAAACATAGAAAAAAGATTCTCGGTCTGGCTAAGGGCTACTGGGGCAACAAGTCCCGCCACTACAAGATGGCCAACCAGCAGATGATGAAGTCCGGCCGCTATGCTTACGTCGGCCGCAAGCAGAAGAAGAGAGACTTCCGTCAGCTCTGGATCACCCGTATCAGCGCCGGCTGCAAGGCCAACGGCATGAACTACTCCACCTTTATGCACGGCCTGAAGCTGGCCGGCATCGACATGAACCGCAAGATGCTCTCTGAGACTGCGATTCATGATCCCGCTGCGTTCACCGCTCTGTGCGAGCAGGCGAAGGCTGCCCTGTAAGACTGTATCAAAAAACCCGCCATCCGATCGGATGGCGGGTTTTTGCTGCATAAGGGACCGGATCCCGTTCAGTCGATCTGCCGCGCCACGACCAGAAAGCGGCCGTTTGCGGTGTGGTATGCACAGGTGGACAGCGTCAGCAGTCGGTCGCCGGGCTGGATGGTGATCCCGGTGTCGTAGCAGCGGTTTTCTTCAATGAATGCGCAATACTGCGCAAACTGCTGCGCGTCCGTGCCGACGCAGTCATAATATCGAAAGGCGTCAGAGCCCTCAGCGGGGATTTCCGTTTCGATCGCGGCCACGACCTCATACGAATGGGAGGCGTAGAGCGTGTCAAACTGCACGATCGGGTGCGCAACGCGAAATGCCGCATCCTTGTAGGATATCAGGGAGCCGAACATGCTGCCGTCTTTCATGTGGTGCCCGTAGATGAGGATGTTGTCCGCCGTGCGCACATCGCAGTTTTCGGCGACATACAGCGTGCCGCGGTACGACCACTTGCCGTAGAAGTCCATGTGCAGGTACTTGCCCGGCGTGTCGGGGGCGAACATGACAACGTTGTTGATGTTGGTGCCGTCGATGCGCAGCCAGCCGATCGTATCCGCATTGTCGGCGGCAACTGCACGCACCTGCTCAATGGCTGCTGCGCTGGCCGCGTCATGCGCGGCGGCGAGCGCCTCGGCAACGGCGCGGTCACTGCGGTCACTGTGCCAGTACCAGCCGAGCACACCGGCGCATACCAGAAAGCCGACGATGCAGATGACGCGGATCACGATGAGTACAGTTTTTTTCATACAAAACTCCTGATAAGAAAATGGGCAGTGTCATTTGACGCTGCCCATTTTAACTGCGTGAGAGTGAAGATCAGGCACCGTGGTGCTTGCTCTTCCTGCGGTTGTAGTAGGTCGCAGCGAAGGTCGCCACGAAGATCACTGCCAGCGCAATGACCAGCCAGATCAGACGTGTGTCGCCGGTCTTGGGGGTGTTCGACTTGCTGCCGTCCGGATTATTGCCGTCCGGATTGTTGCCGTCCGGATTATTGCCATCCGGATTGTTGCCATCCGGGCCATTCCCGTCAGGATTATTCCCGTCAGGATCATTGCCATTCGGGTCTTTGCCGTCCGGATTGTTGGGGTCGGTGCCGTTGCCGTTATCGCCGCCGCCGTTGTCGCCGCCGTTATCATTGCCCTCGCCGAGGATGACAACGATATTGATGTAGTGCAGACCGAAGTTCGTGGCAAACGCCTTGATGGTATTCGTGCCCTTGACATGGATGCCCGTGCCGCCGGGGTAGGTGATCCCGCCGACGCCGACGATGGTGGCCTCCTGAACATCGGCATCAATGCTCCAGTCGTAGACATGGTGGTTGGTGCAGGTGATGGTCACGGGGGACCACGCCGTCACTTCCATGCCGGCATGATAGGGCTTCGTGTGCGTGCCGAGCGCGTCCGTGTAGGTCACGGAGAAGGCCGCATCGTGGTCATAGTCGCGCAGGACTGTCAAAAACAGGTGCGTGCTCACGCCCGCCACGTCGCCGGCGGCCGCCGGGGTCGTGCCGAACGAAAACAGCGACAGCGTGAATGCCAGCAAGAAGATGGCAATCATGAGTGCCTGCTTGCGATGAGTTGCTTTTTTCATGTTGATTACATCCGCCTTTCACATTAGCTGGTGATCGATAAAAAGAGATCGCGAGGGAGTGCGGGGGAACGGTTGCTGTGGGTGAAAATTGCATTGTTTACAGACTATTCATAAAATAACATATTGATAATCGCTCGTCAATAACTATAATGCATGAGACGCGGAAAATGTTGCATGATTTTGCAAATGTGCCAAAATTTTTTTCCGTTTGCGCATTTTTTTCACAGAGCGGCGCCATGTGTCCGGCAGTGGTGCAGCGCGTGAAAATAAGCATCGGATCAAAAGCACAGAAATCCCACAAATTAGGTTTGACAATCGCCGGGCGGAGTGTTAACATTACGAAATGCTGATTAACGGGGTTAACAAAAAGGAGGCGGCATCATGGAACTGCAGCAACTGACCGAGCAAATGCTGCTTGCGGTCACTTCTCTGAACCGTTCCTGCATCCCGCAGAGTGTGCAGGAGCCGCTTAAGGGCGAGAATTTTCTGCTGGACTATCTCAGCGCGCAAAACGGCTGCAGCACGCCGGGCGCACTGCGTGAGGTTCTGGGCGTGAGCGCGCCGCGCACGGCGGCGATGCTGCGGGCGCTCGAGGAAAAGGGAATGCTGCGCCGCTGTACCGATTGCTGCGACCGGCGGCGTGTCGTGGTGCACATGACGGAACTCGGCCGGCAGACGGCGGAGCAGGCGCGTGCGTCGCTGTGCGCGCATGTGCAGTGCGTGCTCAAGCAGCTTGGCGAGCAGGATGCACGGGAGCTGATCCGGCTTCTCGGCCGCATCACGGAGATCGAGGCAGGCGCCTGAGTCGCGGCTGCGCGCGGATATGAATAAGGAGACGGTTTTGTGAAGAAGTATATTCAGGAACATAAATATGTATTACTGGTGCTGTACGTGCCGGTTTATCTGATCTGGTTCGCTCTGGCAGAACACATGGTCCCCACGACCGACGGCTGCTGGGTGTCGTATCTGCCGCTGGACGATAAGATCCCGTTTTTGCCGGGGTTCATTCTGGCGTATGTGCTCTGGTATCCGTTTTTGATCTTTCCGGTCGTCGTGATGCTGCTCAAGAACGACCGCCGTGCGTTCATCCGTTACGGCGCGTTCATCATTGCGGGCTTTTCCATCTCGCTGACCATCTGCATGATCTGGCCGAACTGCCAGCTCCTGCGTCCCGCGGTCGTGGACACGAGCAATCTCTGCGGCTGGCTGGTCAATGCGATCTATACGGCCGATACCCCGACGAACGTTCTGCCGAGCATGCATGTCGTCGGCTGTATGGGCGTGCTGGCTGCGGTGTTTGACAGCCAATATCTCAAGAAGGCACGCATCCCGTCGCTTATCGTCGCTGTCGCCATCTGCGCGGCAACGGTGTTTGTCAAGCAGCACTCCATTCTGGATGTGTTTGCAGCGCTTGCGCTGTCGCTGGTGCTGTATCTGGTCATCTATGTCGCGGCGCGCCGCGGCGTCGACCGCCGGCATGCGCCCGCCGCGGCGTGACGTGGCCGAGATCATGTGAGAAATAGAAAAGAGAGGATAGCGCGTATGGATCGTCGGAAGATCGTAGAGAAGCTGGAACAGGCCGAGCAGGAGAATCTGAATACCAAGCCGAAGCGGGCGGTGGTTGCCGTCTACTGGATCCTGCGTCTGATCGTCATCGGCGTCATGGTCATGACGATCATTCATAAAAACTATGAGAGCACGTTCGTGTGCGTGCTGGTGCTGATCCTGTTCATGCTGCCGCGATTCGTGGAACGCAACTTCCGCATCGAGCTGCCGAGCACGCTGGAGATCATTATCCTTGTGTTCATTTTCGCCGCGGAGATCCTCGGCGAGCTCAAGAGCTATTTTATCACCTACCCGCATTGGGACTCCATGCTGCACACGACGACGGGCTTTATCAGCGCGGCGTTCGGCTTTGCGCTTGTCGATCTGCTCAACCGCAACAAGCCGCAGCATTTCAAGCTCTCGCCGGTGTTTCTGGCGCTGGTTGCGTTCTGCTTTTCCATGACGGTCGGCGTGCTGTGGGAGTTTTTTGAGTTCTCGATGGACTACCTGTTCCACATGGATATGCAAAAGGATACGATCATCCACGCCTTCGCCTCCGTGACGCTCGACCCGACGAACAACAATATTCCTATTTTGGTGGATAATATCACGGACGTGGCTGTGAACGGCAAGTCGCTTGGTCTCGGCGGTTATCTGGATGTCGGTCTGTATGACACGATGCAGGATCTGTTTGTCAACTTTGTCGGTGCGCTCACGTTCAGCATCATCGGCTACTTCAGCGCCAAGTCCGGCAAGAATAAGATCGCCAAGCAGTTTGTGCCGGTGGTCCTGCCGGAGGAGACTGCGGATGCAGCGCCGGAAGAGACGCCCGAAGCAACGGAATAACGCCCAATACGAAAAGCTCCCCGCCGGATGCAGCGCATCCGGCGGGGAGCTCGGTTTTCTCAGAAGCGGAACTCAAAGTCAAGGTCGTAAATGCTCACTGTGTCGCCCTCCTCGATGCCCATGGCCTCGAGCCGGTCAAACAGGCCGGACTGGCGCAGCACGCGGTCAAAATACATCCGCGACTCGTAGTCGCCGAAGTTGATCGAGCCCATGAGCCGCTGCAGCCACGGCCCCTCCACGACCCAGAGATCATCGAAGTGGCGGATCTGCAGCTCGTCGCTCGTGCCGACTTCCGGTTCGGGCGGAACGTAATCAGCCTCATACGGCGGCACCGGCGGGATCTCGGCGAGCTTTGCGGCGCACGCCTGCACGAGCTCACGCGTGCCGGTGTGGGCGGCGGCGCTCATCTCGAAAAATTCATAGCCCTGCGCCTCGACGTGTGCGCGCAGGCGGTCGATGTTCGTGCGGTCATCGCCGAGCAGGTCGCACTTGTTGGCTGCGACGATCTGCATCCGTGAGCCGAGCACGTCGCTGTAGGCGCGCAGCTCGGCGTTGATGGCCTCAAAGTCCTCGACCGGGTCGCGCCCCTCGCTGCCGGACACGTCCACCAGATGCACCAGCAGACGGCAGCGGTCGATGTGCCGCAGGAAATCGTGACCCAGACCGGCGCCCTCACTGGCGCCCTCGATGATGCCGGGGATGTCAGCCATCACGAAGCTGACGCCCTCGTCCACGTACACCACGCCCAGATTGGGATACAGGGTGGTGAAGTGGTAGTTGGCGATCTTGGGGTGGGCTTTGGTGACCACGCTCAGCAGCGTGGACTTGCCCACGTTGGGGAATCCCACCAGTCCCACGTCCGCCAGCAGCTTCAGCTCCAGCACCACGTCGTGGCTCTCTCCGGGCAGACCCGCCTTGGCGAAGCGGGGCACCTGACGGGTGGGGGTGGCGAAATGCTGGTTGCCCCAGCCGCCCCGGCCTCCCTTGCACCTGTCTCTTATACACATC
>OWIO01000789.1_pt1 | contig 27605 bp, 28 predicted proteins | sample 1733011 | NCBI WGS metagenome assembly OWIO01 (sample SAMN05065779, study PRJEB22554) | human gut metagenome | biome: ENVO:2100002; feature: ENVO:00000062; material: ENVO:00002003 | host: Homo sapiens | place: USA | reverse complement strand
GTCAGATGTGTATAAGAGACAGAAATAACAGGGCGGTCGCTTCCGGAGAACGGACGGCCGCCCTTTCCGACTAAAACCCGACACGAACCAAAGAAAATATCCCTATGGAAAAAAAAGCCATCTTTCTCATCGTATTCACCATTTTCCTGATCGCCACCATTCCGGGCGACGAATTCCTGTCGTTGGGATATATCCTGAAATCGGCGGCCGCATTTATCCTGTTGGGGATAGCCATCGTGCTGTTGGTAGGTAAAAAACGGAAAGAACGGAAAAACCGGTCGGGGAAAAAATAACCGCTTAAACGCGCAAAACATGAACACAAGAAAATTAGTATCGGCCGTACTGCTGCTGTGCGCCACCGTATCCTGCCTTTTTGCCCAGCCGGCCCAACAATACGTGACCGTCGTGGCCTCCCCGGACCATGCGGACTGGGTATACAAAACCGGGGAACAGGCAGAGTTCACGCTCTATGCCCTGAAGGACAACGAAATGCTTCCGAACATCACCCTCAACTACGAATACGGGCCTGAAAAACTCGCCCCGGTATTCAAAGGGGAAGTAAAGACCGACAAGAACGGCCAGGCCCGCATAAAAGTGCCCGGCGCCAAAGCGCCGGGATTCATCACCGTAAAGGCATCGACTGAGTACAACGGAACGAAATATTCGGGCTATACGACCATCGGATTCGACCCATATAAGATACAGCCCACTACGACCCTGCCGGAAGATTTCGAGCAGTTCTGGAATACTTCCAAAGAGCAAGCGGCCAAAGTACCGATGAACGTGCGCATCCGCCGCGACGACAGCCAGAGCACTGACTGGGCAGATGTCTATTACGTGCGGGTACAGAGCTACCGACCCGGCAATTACGTCTACGGCGTACTGACCGTCCCCAAAGGCGAAGGCCCATTTCCCGGCGTACTGAGGCTTCCCGGTGCGTCCGTACGGGGATTTTCCGGGCCGAACAGCCTTGCTGCCGAAGGCATGGTGGTATTCGAGATAGGTATCCACGGTATCCCGGTAGACCAGGACCGCGAGATCTATTCCGCCCTGCAAAGCGGCTCGCTGGCCGGTTATGCCACAATGGGACTGGAGAACCGCAATACGTTCTACTATAAAAAAGTGTACATGGGTTGCATCCGGGCCATAGACTACCTCTGCTCCCTGGAATCGGTAGACAGCACACGTATCGCCGTGTACGGCGGCAGTCAGGGCGGGATGCTTTCCGTAGTGACGGCAGCCCTGGACAGCCGGGTAAAATACATGGTATGCCAGTTTCCGGCGTTCAGCGATGTAACAGGGTACTACAACGGGCGTGCCGGCGGGTGGCCTCATTTGTTCATCAACAAGAACGAAACCGCCATTCAGGAAAAGATCGCCACGTCCAAATATTACGACACGGTCAATTTCGCCCGGTTCGTCCGCATCCCGGCCTTTTACACGTGGGGATTCAACGACCTGACTTGCTGTCCGACATCGACATTTTCCGTTTACAACGTGGTAAACGCCCCGAAAGAACTCCGCCTGGCCCTCGATGCAGGACATTGGACTTACCCGTGGCAAGTCCAGGAAGGCATAGATTGGCTAAAAGGGAAATTCGGAATACCCGAGAAGTAACCGCAAAGACGGGAAGTGCACAAAAACATTTCCCTGCCGTATATCCAAAAAAAGGACGCTCGTAATGAGCGTCCTTTTTATTTATCAGGGAATCCCCGGATTACTTTACGTCGAGTACTTCGATCTCGAATTTGAGAATGGCATTCGGCGGGATCACACCTCCTGCCCCGGCACTGCCGTAAGCCAGATGCGGCGGAAGGATCACGGTCGCTTTTTCGCCTTTGGACATCAACTGCAATGCCTCGTCCCATCCGGCGATCACACGTCCGGCCCCTACCGGCAGATCGAACGGTTCGTTCCTTTTGACGGAGGAATCGAATACGCGCCCGTCGGGGAACATACCGGTGTAATGTACGGTAGCCGTCTGGCCCGCCTTTATCCGGTTGCCGTCGCCTTTTTTATCGACCCGGATGCGCAGGCCGCTGGCCGTTTTGTCAAATCCGGCGGAAAGCTTGTCCAGATCTCCTTCCATTTTCTTCAGCAATTCTTTCCGGCGCTCGGCAGCCACCTCTTCTGCCCGGGCGAAGATATCGGGTGCATTGAATTTTTCAGCTTTTTCGCCTACGCGGACGATCTCCACTTTTTCCATCTGATCCCCCTGCGCGATAGCATCGACGATCTTTTGGCCCTCCACTACCCGGCCGAATACCGTATGGTGGTCGTCCAGCCAAGGAGTAGCTACATGGGTGATGAAAAACTGCGAGCCGTTCGTCCCCGGACCGGCATTGGCCATCGAAAGGACGCCCGGTCCGTCGTGGCGGAGCGAATCGTCGAATTCGTCCGCAAACTTATAGCCCGGACCTCCGGCACCTGTGCCGGTAGGGTCGCCCCCCTGTATCATGAAGTCGCTGATCACCCGGTGGAATTTCAACCCATCGTAATACGGTTCTCCGGTTTTTTTTGCAGTGTTCTTTATCGTTCCTTCGGCCAGGCCCACGAAATTGGCTACCGTTACCGGTACTTTCTCGTATTCCAGGCGGATGAGGATTTCCCCCTTGGGGGTCGTCAAACGGGCGTAAAGCCCGTCGGTAAGATTTTCTTTCGACATTTTATTTTTCAGGTTCAAGGATTTGTAATTCAAAGACCAGGTTGGTATTGGGCTTTATCTTGCCCATATCGCGGTCTCCATAGGCCATTTCGGAAGGGATCCATACGATCGCATGAGAACCTGCCGGGAGCAGGGCAATCGCCTCGTCCCATCCTTTGATCACCTTTCCGGTGCCCAGGGGAAAAGAGATCGGCTCCCCGGCAAACTGCGAAGAATCGAACATCGTCATATCCTCGAAGCAGCCCACATAGTTCACGCGGACATTCTCTCCTTTCTTATACAAGCGCCCCGTACCCTTTTCCAGCATCTTGATCTTGATCCCGCTCTTGGTTACTTCCGCCCCTTTGAAAAGTGTATCGAGATTGGCCTGCACCTTGGCATTGTATGCGGCGCGTACTTTAGGCAGGTTTTCAGAAAATGCTTTATACGCATCCCAAGCCTCGGCATCCGCCCCTTTGCGGATAATCTTTACTTCCTTGATACGGTCGCCCTGTTTGATGGCTTTTACACGGTCCATATCATTTTCCGGATCGACCATCCGTCCGAAAACGGTATAGCGCCAGTCCAAGTGAGGGGTATCGCCCATGGTGATGTAGAACTGCGAACCGTTGGTCGTCGCGCCGGCATTAGCCATCGCTATCACGCCGGGAGCGTGTTTGATGGTGTCCACGATCTCGATCGGGAATTGATATCCGGGGCCTCCGCCACCCGTGCCGGTAGGATCTCCCGCCTGTACGACGAAATTGTCCTCTACCCGGTGGAATACCAGGGAATCGAAATACTTCTTGCCTTTATAGGCCGGATTGATATCTCCCTCCATCGTACCTTCGGCCAGGGCCACGAAATTACCGGCGGTCATCGGCACTTCCTTATAATACAACTTCACGAGTATTTCCTTGCCTTTTTCGGGCTGTATAGCGGCATATATGCCGTCCGGAAGGTTAGCGTGTTTGTCGCAGGAAACGATCATAAGCCCTGCCGCCAGCACGATGAAAATCTTTTTCAGGTTCATTTTCAGTATGTTTTTAATTTGTTATCCGAGGAGTAAAGGTAATAAAAATACGTGGCGTAAGCCGTATCTTTGCACCAAAAGAGCAAAAAAGATGGATACCGAGGATTTTGCCACACAGGCTTTCGGACTAGAAAAGGACGACCGGAATGGATTTGAGAAAATGGCACTGGAGGCGTTCCGCTACCAGGCCGGGGAAAATGCGGTGTACCGGAAATATATGGATATGCTGGGCATCCGCCCTGAAGAAGTGGACTGCATGGAAAAGATACCTTTCCTGCCTATCGGCTTCTTTAAGACAGAAAAAGTGGTATCCGGTCATTTCGAGCCGGAAGAAGTATTCCTTTCCAGCGGGACGACCGGCATGAGCCAGAGTCGGCATTTCGTGAGGCATCTCGATACTTACTGCCGGAGTTTTACCACCTCGTGGGACTACCACTACGGGCCTATCGATGGGACGGCCGTATTGGCCCTGCTTCCTTCCTATCTCGAACGGGACGGGTCTTCCCTGATCACTATGGCACAAGGATTTATCGAAACCAGCCGCAATCCGGACAGCGGCTTTTACCTCTACCAGCATGAAGAGCTCCGGGAAAAGCTGCTCCGTCTGGCAGAAGACCAGCACAAAATACTTCTTTTGGGGGTATCGTTCGCCCTGCTGGATTTCGTGGAAAAATACCAGATGCAGCTGCCGGAAAACGCCATCGTCATGGAGACCGGCGGTATGAAAGGCCGGCGCAGGGAAATGATCCGGGAAGAACTGCACGGAATACTGAAAGAAGGCTTCGGCGCGGCGCATATCCACTCCGAATACAGCATGACGGAACTCCTGTCTCAGGCCTATTCCAAAGGCGAAGGGCTATACACCACTCCGCCATGGATGCACATCGTACTGCGGGACGCCTCCGATCCCCTTTCGCTGCTTCCGGAAAATTCGGGCGCACGCGGGGGGATCAATATCATCGACCTGGCCAACATAGATTCGTGCTGCTTTATCGCTACCGAAGATCTGGGCGCCGTTCATCCGGACGGTCGTTTCGAGGTGCTGGGGCGTTTCAGCGGCTCGGATATCCGGGGGTGTAACCTGTTGGTGGCTGAATAACCTTTCTCCTAAATCAATGAAAAATACGGGCGGCCTTTGGCCGCCCGTATTTTTGTCCGTAAAGAGCTTTACTCCATGGAATGCAGTCCCAAACGATTGCCTTCGCAATCCCGGAACAAGGCAAAAGAACCCATTCCCTCGCATTCGATCTTTGTCTTCGGACACACTACCGTGCCGCCGTTCTTTTCGACGGCTTCGAGGGTGGAGTCGATGTCCCGGACTTTCAAATGGATCAGTACTCCGTCGGCCGAGGGCAGGAAGCCTTCTCCATAGGATATTGCACCCCAGGGAACCTTATCCGGGCCTCCGGAGAAAAAGGCCATTTTTTCGGTTTCGCATTCGGCTACGGCCAATTCCACTTGAAATACACGTTGGTAAAAATCTACCGCCCGGCGAAAATCGCGGGAGGGGATCTCAAAAAAAGAAATCGGATCGCTCATCTTTTTGGAGGAGTTAATTAGGAAATCAGTTCACCCGGCAAAAGTAAAACACCCTACCCCCCGAAACTTGGAAAAAACGGACTTTTGGGAGGGGAATATTTATCCTATAGCTATCCTAAAGATGAAAAATAGTCTGAATACGGCTGGCATGCAGCCAGGTACTGCCGCGGAGAATAACCGGAGAATTCCTTGAATTCAGCGGTAAGGTGTGCCTGGTCGTAATACCCGCACCGGTATGCCAGCCGGGTAAACGTCATCCCCGGTTCGTTCCCCAAAATGGACAGGGCCCGTTGAAAGCGTACCGTACGGATAAAATCCTTCGGCGTCGTGCCAATCGTATCGGCGAAAATACGCCGGAATTGCTTCTCTCCCAGGCAAGCCCCGGCTGCCAGCTGCGAAACACGCAGTTCCCCGCTGTTCCGGTTTATCTCCTGCACAGCCGCCTGCAATCGGTTATATAAACAGGTGTCCATAAATTTCATCCGGCTCAGCAGGAATCTTTCGAGCAGAGCTATCTGGTCCTCTGCCCGAACGGCGTCCATCATCCGTTTTTCCAATTCGGCCAATCCTTTATCTCCCGCAGCATCCAAAGGAACTACCGCACCGGAGAATTCATTCATCGGGCGGTCGAAAAAAGCCCGCACGCCACAAGGCTGGAATACGACGGTCGTCAGTTCCAACGGGCCCGACAGCACTGAGTCCGAAAAATCGGTCTTATGCCCGCAAATCACTCCCTGGCAGCATAGGCCCCCCGAAGGAAGCCACACCCGAGCTCCCCGGTAAAATACCAGCTGGATATGCCCGGAAGGAATAATACGCTGAGGACCGGACTGTCCGTCTGTACGGAGTATCCAATAATGCTTGACGTACGGCGCTAACAAAGCAGAAGGACGAAAAAAAACCACCTGTTCCATACGGCAAAGATATTCCGGATAGCATGAAGCACAAAAAATGCGGGCGGAAATTATTCCGCCCGCATGAAACCACCACTACCAACTGTATACACTAAAAAAGACAAAGTGATCATCCTTTATCATCTCCATTTATATACGGATATTGAGTCCCATCCTGGCCTATCAGTAGTGTCCGATCCATCCCCATACAATTACTGGAAAAAGTGAGATAAAATTCACGCCATTGTTCATTCGGGTTAGCCCCAATATCAATCCTCACTGTTGTTCCATCCACAGTATACCGATCCCACATGCTCATGGTAAACCAACATCCATCAGGAATAGTCATTTCGACATATTCATCCGTAGCAGCAGCATGGATGTAATAATCGTAGGGGCCCCCTCCGCGCGTCTGTTGTTCGGGCTGGGGCTTTTGTTCCTTTTCGAGGCCGTCCGAACCCGTGAAAGAACAGAGGGTAAATGCCGTCAGGAACAATCCGAGGCACAGAATAGTTGATTTGAAAATGTTCTGTCTCATGTTGTTAGGATTTTAATAGTTTGTCAATAAAAAATGAAGCAAGGGTGGTTTTAGCAAAAATAACATTTTATATATTACAAATATATATTTGTGCGACTGGAATCAAGTATTCTTTTCCCTAACAAAAAAAGGCCGCGCAATGCGCGGCCTTTTGGTTTTCCGTAGAGGATATCATCAATATGCCTTGGCGAAGATCACCCGCCCTTTCGACGGGGCCCCGGTCAGGACGTCTCTTCCTTCTTCCGGTACGAAATCCATCGGGATGCAACGGATCGTGGCTTTGGTTAGTTCCTTGATCTTTTCCTCCGTTTCGGGGGTACCGTCCCAATGGGCCATTACGAAGCCACCCTTGTTTTCGATGATATCGACAAATTCGTCCCATGTATCGGCCTTATAAGTACGGTCGGCCCGCATCTTGGCAGCCTTGTCGAACAGGTTCTTTTGGATATCGGCCAGTAGGTTCTTAATGGATTCCACGATCCCCTCCATCGGCAGGAATTCTTTGGTCATCGTATCGCGGCGGGCCACCTCGAATTGTTTGTTCTCCAAATCTTTCGGGCCAAGCACCATGCGTACCGGCACTCCTTTGAGCTCATATTCGTGGAATTTCCAACCCGGCTTTTGGCTGTCGTCGTCATCCACTTTGACGGTTATCCCGGCCGCACGCAATTGGGCTGCGGTTTCATGCAGTTTCTCGCGCAGGACGGCGTATTCCTCGTCGTTCTTGTAGATAGGCATCATCACCACCTCGATAGGGGCAAGTGCCGGAGGCAACACCAGTCCGCTGTCGTCCGAATGGGTCATGATCAACGCTCCCATCAAACGGGTGGAAACACCCCAGGACGTAGCCCATACGTAACTCATATTATTGTCCTTGTCCGAATATTTCACATCGAATGCCTTGGCAAAGTTCTGGCCGAGAAAATGCGACGTACCGGCCTGAAGGGCCTTGCCGTCCTGCATCATCGCTTCGATACAATAGGTATCCTCCGCTCCGGCAAAGCGCTCGGAAGGGGTTTTGTATCCTTTGATCACCGGAACGGCCATCACGTTCTCCGCAAAATCGGCATACACTTCGAGCATCTTTCGGGCTTCCGCTACGGCCTCCTCTTCAGTGGCATGGGCCGTATGACCTTCCTGCCAGAGGAATTCCGCCGTGCGCAGGAACAGACGGGTGCGCATCTCCCAGCGCACTACATTGGCCCACTGGTTTACCAGGATGGGCAGATCGCGGTACGACTGTATCCAACGGCGGTATGTATCCCAAATAATAGTCTCGGACGTCGGACGGACGATGAGTTCCTCCTCCAGTTTCGCCTCGGGATCGACCACAATGCCGCTCCCATCCTCCGCATTTTTCAGGCGGTAATGGGTCACGACAGCACATTCCTTGGCAAAGCCGTCCACGTGATGGGCCTCCTTCGAAAAATAGGACTTAGGAATGAATATTGGAAAATAGGCGTTCTGGTGTCCTGTTTCTTTGAAGCTCTTGTCCAGATAATCGCGCATTTTCTCCCAAATGGCATAGCCATACGGTTTGATCACCATGCAGCCTCTTACGCCTGACTGTTCCGCCAAGTCGGCCCGCACTACCAGTTCATTGTACCAGCGCGAATAATCCTCCGCACGGGAAGTAAGTTTTTTACTCATAATTTGTCAGTTTACCGCTATGTCGTTATTCCTACTCTTTAACGGCTATTTTTGATTATTTTATTTTTGTTTTATGAAAAATATCATTACATTTGGTAATGATAGCTGCAAATTTACTTATTTATAAACTAAATAGGCAAGAAATTATGAGAAGGTTTATGCGATACTTTAAGACGGCAGCTGTGCTGGCCGTTTTAAGCAGCTCTTTACAAGGATGCTACACATACGTCCCTGCCATGAGCCGGGAATCTGACGGCGTATATTACAACGCCTCGAAAGATTCCGACCGTGCCCAGCGGGCCCAGGAATATTATGCCCAAAACAGGAACTCTTATAGGAGCGACGATCGTTATTATGATGATAATTATTACAATGACGAGGATGCCTACTACCAGGATGAATATTACGACGATCAATATTTGACCCCGGTGGAAGCCGCATATTGGAGTACAATGCCGTCCAAATATAAAAAAGGAGGGGATGTAAAGATACTCAATACATATTATACTAATTATTACACTCCTTCTACCCCGCGGGTGAATATTGCCATGGGATACCGGTTCGGAGGTTATGGCCCCTCGTGGGGATTCGGCATCACGATAGGCAATCCGGGCTACTATTATGAGCCGTACTGGATGTGGCCGTATAATTATTACGCTTATTCATATCCCTGGAGTTACTGGAATTACTACGACCAATGGGCATGGTACGGCCCCTGGTATAGGCCATCATGGTACAATCGTCCTTACTGGAATGACCCATGGTATTGGAACGACCCATACTGGTGGCATAACGGATACCACCCCAACCGCCCCGGTGGCGGCGGCCATCGGCCTCCTGTACAGAGACCCCCGCACCGGTATCCGGGCGATACAGAACCGGGAATCCGCCCCGGATCGGATGGAAACAATAGACCGGGTGGCAGCCAAGGCGGACGTCCTTCAGGCAACAACCGCCCATCAGACAACCGGCCTCCTATCAATTCATCCGTTAGTTGGGAAGGTTACGACCGCCGTCCTTCGGGCAATTCGTCTTCTTCCGGACAGCAACAATCCGGTTCGAGACCATCCTCCAACGGGGACAGGGGTAATTCGTCTTCTTCCGGGCAGCAGCAATCCGGTTCGAGACCGACGACCAACGGACAGCGTTCGGGCTATGAAAACATACGGGGAGGGTCGTCGTCCCGCAGGGGTTCTTCTTCAAGCTCGGAAAGAGTCATCTACAGAGCCCCGGAAAGCAGTTCGTCCTCGTCGGGCAGCAGCAGCCGGAGCTACAACAATGGTTCGTCCTCCAGAAGTTATAGCAATCCCTCCTCGTCCAGCAGCGACCGGAGTTACGATAATTCCTCCTCTTCGAGGAGCTATTCTTCTCCCAATACCAGCAGCAGTTACTCGGCTCCGAGCAGCAGCTACTCTTCCCCGGGTTCTTCCGGGTCTTCGTCCTCCTCTTCACCCGGAGGAACGTCGGCCAGCGGATACAGCCGGAGATAAAACAAGCGGACAGACGTAGAACTTTAAATTGAAAAAACCATGAAATTCATATACAAAACAGCACTTTCCAGTGCCGCCTTACTGCTTTGCGGTAGCCTATGGGGACAAAGCATGAATGACATATACAACCTCCAACAGGCATCCATGCGATACGGGACCCCTCGGTATATGGGCATGAGCGGGGCTTTCGGCGCCGTAGGCGGAGAAGTTTCCGCGGCTACCATCAATCCGGCTGCAGGTGCTGTGGCCGTAAAAAGTGAAGCCAGCTTCACCCTTGGCGCTGAATGGTACGACAATAAAGCGACCTTCTACGGGAACAAGACCGGGAAAACCTCCGATATCAACGTGACCGCATTCCAGGGCGGAGCCAACTTCATATTCAAGAACGACAACCCGTACTCTTCGGTAGCCGGATTCAATATCGGGATAAACTACAGCCGGCGCAATAACTTCAATAACGAAGTCGTGGCTTCGGGCCGGAACAACACGATTACCGACTGGAGCCAGGGTGGTGTCCCGTATGGTTCATCCATAATCGAAAGCATTTTTCGGAATGCCCGCGACGGGGTGAACAGCACGGTGGTAGATATGGCAAAGGATCTCGGAGTATTATATGTGGACCAAAATAATCTGTTGCAAACCGGGGCCGATTACCTGGATATCGACCAATTGGCTCATCTGATATCTTCGGGATATATGGGGACAACTACTTTCTCTGCCGGTATCAATATTGACAACAAGGTTTATTTCGGTATCGGGTTCGATTACTATTCCCTTGACTTGGGCAAGAACGATATCAAGCTCGACGAGTGGGGTTATACCAGCAACAGTGCCATACCTCACAACGGAATTTCCAACTTGTATTACGACCGTTATACCGCGCAGACTGGTTGGGGTAGCGCTTTCACGCTCGGTGTGATCGGCCGTGTGACCGACGAATTCCGCCTCGGATTTTCCTGGAAATCGGCAGCCCGCATCTACATAGACGAGGACTACAGTTATGCGATGGGAGCCAAATTCTTCGACAATACTTTCAACGAAGGGACCGAGCATCCGACGTACTACGCCCCCAATTCATACAGCTTCAAATCCCCGTCCGAATGGACCTTCAGCGCGGCTTACGTTTTCGGGCAGTACGGTATCCTGAGCGCCGATTACATGGTGAAGGATTTTTCCAAGATGCGGTTTAAAACCAACGGTTTCGAAGGACAGAACAATATTATCGCCGACCAGATGAAAATATCGCAGACCATCCGGGTAGGTGCGGAAGCGCGGCTTTACCCGGTGAGCATCCGGGCTGGTTTCAGCTACATCAGTTCCCCTTACAGGGACCTTACCGTAGAACGTGTCAGCCAAACTATTCCGGGAAACAGATATCAGGCGACCCTTCCCCAGGGGACGGGCAACACCCTTGGATTTTCCGCAGGCTTGGGATATTCCATCGGTAATTTCCTGACTATCGATGCCTCGTATGTCAACAGTTCTTACAAGACTTATACATACCTGTACGAGCCTAAACTCATCGATCCGATAGAGAACAAAGTATCGGCCAGCTATGTGGCCTTAGGTGCTACATTCCGTTTCTAAGACTTTCCTTCTAAACAATACAGCCCCGGTAAAACCGGGGCTTTTTATATTATCCTTCCAATCGGAGAGATTCACCACTCTGTTTTTTGAACCATATCGTAAAAAGGACGCTCATGGCGATCGCTGCCAGACGGACAACATTGGCCCAAATCCTGCTTTCCGAATTGTTGCCCTCAAATGCGATCCAGGACAAATTGATTAGGATGTGCAACCATATCGGCACCCAAATATTATAGCGCCACTGGGTAAACATCCAACAGAAAAAAGCCCCATCCAATGCCGTAAAAATAAACATCGACCCTATGGCCACCCATTTCCACTCCAATTGGATATGCAGGAAAGCAAACGGCACAATGGAAGCCAGGACAGCTGGCATGAATCCCCACCGGGCATAGCGAAACAACTGTCCGAAGATAAATCCGCGGAATATGATCTCTTCAAAAAAACCGGCAATTACGGCCGTATTGAGCACCCCCTCCCAATATACCTGATAAGACCAGCCTGGATGGGCAGGAACCATGTATTCGAAAAGCAAGGGCAACCCGGCATCAAACAGAGTGTTGCTAATCTCATTGGTCAGCGGCATCTTTAATGCGTTTCCAATGAACATCGGGGCTGTACAAAAAATTGACAAAGCAAAAGCCACCAAAAAATTCCCGGAAAATCCCCAAGAGCTAAATACTTCTTTCGGCCTGTGGAGAACAAACATAGCCAATAAGGGGATCAGAGTAAGCAAAGAAAAAAAAACAAGCTTCCGAGCAGAGATGCCCCACTCTGCCAAATATTTACCTGTCAGAAAAGATAAGGGGCTATGCTTGAAAAAAACGATCCAAAGCGCAGTGGCCACAAGCACGACCCCGGTAATAACCCAAGGATTATTCCGGACGCTCGAAAAAGACGCCGGACACATAATTTCAAGCCTTTTTTTGCCGCCCTGAAAAGACATTATCCCACAACGAGAGGAGCAGGTAAATGACGATCACCAATGGAAAAGCACGAAAACCCAACGCAATGATAAGTATGGCCGCTACGACGATCAATCCCCAGCGTTTCTGGTTGCCCTTCCATCCGAAAGATTTGAACTTGAGGGCAAAAAGAGGCAGTTCGCACACCAGGAGCAAGGATAAAACCACTGTTATGACCAGCAACACCCAATAATTGGCCAATACCGACGATAGGATACCTCCATCGGCCAGGAACGGGAGGAACACCACGATCAGCGCACAGGCGGGCGTAGGCACGCCGATAAATGAATCCATCTGCCGGGTATCGAGGTTGAATTTAGCCAGGCGCAGAGCCGAGAAAAGTACGATCAGAAAAGCCGGGGCCGAAGCGATCTCCAGCGGAGACACCGGAAAGGCATCCGATAAGGGTTCGGCGGAAAAAGTGCCCGACAGGGCAGTTTTCATCATCGTGAACATGACCATCGAGGGCAGAAGCCCGGACGTAATGCAATCGGCCAGAGAATCCAGTTCCTTCCCGATATCGCTTTTCACATGGAGCATACGGGCCGTAAAACCGTCGAAAAAATCGAACGTAACCCCCAGCAGGAATATCCAGCCGGCCTGGACGTAATATTCATGGTAAGCAAATAACGTGCCCACTACCCCGCAGAAAAGATTGCACAGGGTCAGGAAATTGGGGATATGTTTTTTGATCGACATGGCTTTTATTCTTCGCTGTTTTCTTCTGTATCTTCTTCATATGGCTCCCCGAGTTCGAGAATTTCCGCCGCGCGGGCGTCTTCCAGGGTTTCGAGGGAACGGAGTTTGCGGTTGATGGCCGATACCCGCGTGGTATTTAGTTCGCCGATGGTCTTCTGGGCCAGGGATATTTGCCGGTAAGCCTTGCCGAGGTTGTCCCCGAACTTACCGAATTCGGTCTTGACAGCCGAAAGGGTCTGCCAGATAGCGGCGCTCTTCTTTTCGATAGCCAGGGTATGGAATCCCATCTGCAGGCTGCTGATAAACGCCGCCAGGGTGGTAGGCCCGGTGACCGTCACTTTGTATTTGGTCTGGAGCTCTTCGAACACCCCTACTTCGCGCAGCACTTCGGCATACAAACCCTCCACGGGGAGGAACATGATGGCGAAATTGGTCGTATACGGAGGTTCTATGTATTTTTCACAGATATCCTTGGCGAACGTCTTGATACGGTTCATCAGGTTGCGCCGGGCTGTTTCGACAGCCGCCGCATCGCCGGATTCAGAAGCCAGTATCAGCGACTGGTAATCCTCCATCGGGAATTTCGAGTCGATGGGCAGGTAGACTGATTTTTCGTTGTCGTCCTTGCCGGGCAGTTTCACGGCATATTCCACCACAGCGCCGGCCCGGGATGGGTTGGGATGGGCGTTCTGCTCGTACTGGTCGGGGGCGAGCATCTGCTCGAGGATATTGCCCAATTGGTATTCACCCCACGTACCGCGCACTTTCACGTTGGAAAGAACTTTTTTCAGGTCGCCCACATCGGAGGCCAGTGTCTGCATTTCACCGAGGCCTTTGAAAACCGATTCCAATTGGTCGGACACTCGCTTAAAAGACTCGGTAAGGCGTTTTTCGAGCGTAGTCTGGAGTTTTTCGTCTACCGTCACCCGCATCCGTTCGAGCTGTTTCTCGTTGTCCTCGCGGATATTCTGGAGTTTCGTTTCGAGGGTGAGGGTGTTTTCCTTCAGTGCTTTGGCTACCGTCTCATTCTGCTCCTTGAGGAACAGGGCCATTTTATCCATCCGTTCGCCCAGAGACTCGGCCAGCATCTTAAAATCCTCGCGAGAGCGGGATTCCTGGCGGATCAAGTCGTCCTTCAATTCCGTCTGGAAACGGGAAAAAGTGCCTGCCGCCTCGCCGCGGGCCGACCGGTTCTCGTCGCGTACGGTACGCTCTATCCGCTCAGCATCCTCCTTGAAGGAAGCCGGACGAAGCCTCATCACGAGGACTATGAGTACCACCAGCAGCGCTACGGCTGCCCAGAGAAGGATATCGACCATGAGGAAAATATTGTTTTACTTACCGTATATCTCGTCCAGCAGCCGTGCCAGGCGAAGGCCGGCATCGAGGAACTGTTTTTTTACCGTATCGGTGTATTTGAAATAGTAGTCATAGGAATAATCGCCATTGGCGGGCGTATCCTTGTAGATGGCGTCGCTCAGGGCGAGGCTCTGCTCGACCCAAGCCATCATAGGCTGGTCGGCGATCTCTTTGATCTGTTTCCTGGTCAGGTTCCGGTCGATGTTTTCCGTCCATTCGGAATAGCTCCACGGACGGCAGCTTTCCACCAGTTTGCTGTCCCAGATACTGTGCAGGTTGGTCGGCTGGCCGAACCATTTCATCGGCACCATGTTCCCGCCCAGGTCGGAGCGGTGGCCGGTATGCAGGGGGCAGTGCATATCCCCTACCAGATGGATCAAAAGGGTCAGGTAAACTTTTTCATCCTCCGGGGAGAGCTTCCCGCCTTTCAATTCGCCTATCACATAATTGAGTTGGGTATACACATCGCCCTTGGGGTCTTTGGGCATCGTTTCATAGGTGTAACCTTCGTCCACATTCAGGAAATGCCAGGTAGCTGTATGGGCATATTTGGGGTCTTTGCGCACCATATCCGGCCAGGACGAAACGTCCACCATGGTTTCCCCGCCCAAAACGGCGTCTACTTTTTTCGCGGTCTTTTTGGAAATGTGGTTGGCAGCGATGTCGGCAATTACCGCATGGCCTTTCGGCCCCCAGCCGAACGATACCTGAAGCGTGAAAACCGCCAAGGCGAAGGTCAATAAAGTTCTCATTCTTATATCGGATATTTTTTGTTTTTCGAGCCGTAAAGGTAGCATTTCCCGTTGAAAAAAGCCAATAAAAAACACCCGGAGTGTTTGGATAAGGACTCTCCGGGCGTTTTCGAAACAAACCTTAAATTAAAAAATGCTAAGAGAAGTTTTCGTTTTAAGAATGGAGTGCTTTCGCTCTTTCTTCCAGCTGTTCGTGAGTCATTTGGATGGACTCGTCTCTCTGGCAGCTGTCCGTCGGGCATACCGTTGCGCACTGAGGTTCATCGAAGAACCCTACGCATTCGGTGCATTTGTCCGAGGCTATGTAGTAATGGTCGTCGCTGACAGCCGGGTGTTTTTCACCTTTGAGCTCCCAGTCCACGCCTCCTTCATAGATAGCCTCATTGGGGCACTCCGCAGCGCAAGCGCCGCAGCTAATGCAATCGTCAATAATTTTTAAAGGCATAACTGATGTTGTTTACTGTTAATAAAATTTGATCCTCTGATTTTATTTAGGCAAATGTATAAAACCCTGCCATAGTTTCAAATAAAAGTGCGTTAAAAACGGCTTTTTTTTAGAAACTCATATTCGTTAATTTCTTTACCGTGCTGTTATACTGGGCGATAATGTCTTCGATCATCTTTCCTGCCGAATGTCGCTTTTTGATCATCGACGCCGCCTGCCCTATCTCCAGTTCGCCATCGTCCAGGTTCCCTTCGAATATTCCCAGGCGTGCCCGCCCTTTTCCCAGCAATTCGCGCAACTGATCCGCGGACGCTCCGTCGGCATAAGCCTGCTGTACTTCTTGGTAGAACTTATTCTTGAGCAAACGCACCGGGGCGAGCTCTTTGAGCGTGAGCATCGTATCCCCGTCGCCCGCCTCGATCACCGCCTGTTTGAAAGCCTCACTGGCCGAACTTTCGTCCGCTACGGCAAAAAGCGAACCTATCTGCACGCCATCCGCCCCCAGGGCCATCGCCGCAGCCATCGAGCGGCCCGACACGACACCGCCGGCGGCCATCACCGGGATATCCACCGCATCGACCACTGCCGGTACGAGGGCCATCGTGGTCGTCTCTTCGCGGCCATTGTGGCCGCCCGCCTCGAAACCTTCCGCTACGACCGCATCCACGCCCGCGCTCTGGGCTTTCAGGGCGAATTTCACGCTCGATACCACATGCACCACGGTAAATCCTTTTTCTTTCAGCGACGGCGTGAATGCTGCCGGATTGCCGGCCGAGGTAAAAATGATCTTCACGCCTTCTTCCTCCATCACAGCGATCGTCTGATCCACTTTCGAATAAAGCATCGGTACATTGACCCCGAAAGGCCGGTCGGTAAGAGTCTTCGCTTTGCGGATATGCTCCCGCAAAAGGTCGGCCTGCATGGAGCCGGAGCCGATAAGCCCCAGGCCTCCGGCATTGGAAACGGCGGCAGCCAGTTTGGCCCCGCTTATCCACACCATTCCCCCCTGTACGATAGGATATTTTATTCCGAATAATTGGCAAATCTTGTTTTCCATAGTATCTTTCGTTTAGTTATTCTTCGTTTTTCGCAGCTTCGCTATCTTTCTCATGGAAAGACAGATCCCCCCGGAGAACCGGAAAGTTCCGTCATCTTAGAGGAACATTCCGTAAATACAGTGAAAGCCGAGCACCATTCAAACTTGTTGAAAAATAGCCGAGACGCATCCTGTATTTTACAAATATACGAAAAAACAATGATCGGGGCATTCTCCGTAGCCTTTCTGCCGTATCCGAGTTAAATATCCCGCGACCCTTGCAATATCTTAAGTCCGCACTTACACCGTTTTGAGCGTATACAATTCTATATCACCGGCATCACTCTTTCGATGCTGTCACGAGCGGTTCCATCGTTTTGTTCACCACATCGAGCGCCTCTATTCCCAGCGATACGGCGAGTATCTCTCCTTCCGGCGACACGAACACCAAATAAGGTGTCCCGCGGACACCGGACGCCGCCGTGGCAGACGTTGGCGTCCGGGAAGTTCCGGGGAGAGTGACAAATGATTTTAATTGCGAATTATTTGCATTTACAAAATATTCGCATTACATTTGCCGCAGACAATGACGCAGAAATGGAGACAACAGATAGAATACGGGAAGCGGGACTGAAGCTGACACCCCAGCGCAAAGCGGTCTACGAGGCCATGATGGAACTGCGCCATGCGCCGATCGAAGCCATCATAGCCAAAGTTCAGGCGAAAGACAAGGAGATCACGCTCTCTACGATATATCGTATCCTCGACTCTTTTTGCAAGGCTAACATCCTATCATTGGTGTGTCATCCCGAAACGGGTAAATGCAACTACGACATCACGGTTCGGGAGCATCATCACCTGTTCGACGGGAAGCAAATAGTGGATTACGACGACGCGGAGCTGACCCGTCTGATCCGGCAATATCTGGAGAGCCACGACATACCCGCTGCCGACATAGAGAAAATACAGGTACAAATAACATTAAATAAATCTTTAACCAATAAAAAGTAATTGCCATGAGAAGCTACACAACATTCGACTTGCAGTACGCACACAGATTTTACGGTTTTAAGGGCGAAGCCCAATACCTTCACGGACATACGGGTGTCTTGACCATCGAGGTAGAGGACACTGTGAACGAAGGTGTAAACATGGTATTCCCCTGTAACGAGATCCAGAAGACGGCCTGGGACGTGTTGAAGAATTTCGACCACGCGCTGATTCTGCGCGAAGACGACCCGCTGCTTCCGGCCATTTTGGACGTGTACGAAAAACAGGGTATCAAAAACGGCCACCCGCAGAACACGATGAAGGGCGCGGCGTTCAAGACCGAGCTCGCTACGGCCTATCCCGACTGCCGCGTAGTCGTGACCAAAGAGACGATGACCGTAGAAGGCATGATCAAAATCGTGTACGACCTGCTCAAAGACAAGCTGAACATTGCTAAGATCACCTTCACCAGCGGCGTGAACGCTGGCTCGGCCGAGTTCGTGACCAAGAACGACATCGACCGCTGCCCACTGTGCGGCATCTCGCTGAACGAAGAGGGCGTATGTCCCAAGTGCGGATACAGGAAAAAATAAGCATTCCTGAAAACGTTACTCACCAAGAGGGGGTATTCTGCGAAGGATACCTCTTCTTAGAATAATACCAAAGTTCTAAAATTTTACGAAAATGAATACGAAACATATTTTCCGCGCAGGCATATTGACGGCAGTCCTGATAGGGGTGGTCGCCTGCGGACAGAACAATGCCAAGACCGCGGATGCGGCGGCAGACAACCCGGCAGAACCGGTACCCGAGATCGTGCTGAAAGATTATGGCAACGCACCGACCGTGCTGGACATCGAAGCCTATACTGTAGGCAACGACAACTTCCGCACGGCCCTGTGGACGGGCACGAACCTGCAGGTAACGCTGATGACCATTCCCGTAGGCGGGGACATCGGCCTCGAATTGCATCCCGACATCGACCAGTTCCTCCGTATAGAACAGGGACAGGGCCGGGTGATGATGGGCGATGCCGAGGACAAGCTCGACTTCGTGCAGGAGGCGAAGGCAGACCATGCGGTATTCGTACCCGCCGGCAAGTGGCATAACATCGTCAACACGGGCAGCGAGCCTCTCAAACTCTATTCGATCTACGCGCCCGCCGAACATCCGCACGGAACCGTTCACAAGACCCAGGCCGAGGCGATGGAGGCCGAACACCATCATTAGACGGCTAATACCGCACATCCCAGAGGGAATGTCCTGCAATAAGACATTCCCTCTGCTCGTATAATAGCTTTGAACTATCGGAGCAACATATTGATCTCACCGCCGGATTTCTGTTTGGCTATCGCTTTAAGCGCATGCAACCCTATTATCGACATTACTCTTTCGTAGCCGCCACGATCGTTTCCATCGTTTTGTTCACCACTTCGAGCGCCTCTATTCCCAGCGATACGGCGAGTATCTCTCCTTCCGGCGACACGAACACCAAATAAGGCGTCCCGCCGACATCGAAACGCCGCTCGAACAAATAATTGTCCCCTTGCGATAAATCGATATCGGGATACGGATGTTTGAACGTGTTCATGATGTATTCCTTCATATCCGCCGGGGCATTGGCCGGGTCTTTAAAGTTGATATACACCCGCGAGGGATCGGTCGTACCCAGTATTTCGAGACCGCACGGGTGGTATTTTTCATAAATTTTCGTAATGAACGGGTCGGCATAATGCGAGCCGCCGCAGGCTGCCCCCCAATGCGAGATGAGCAGGTATTTACCCGCATAATCGGTCAGGCTCACTTTTTTCCCGGCGCGGGATACCAAAAACAGTTCGGGGCAAGGCTTACCTACCTGCACCGAATCGGCATGCTCGCATTTGCGTCTCACAATATCCGCAAAACCGGAATTTTTGGCCTTGGGGGCGAAATTGTCATACACCTCCCGGTTGCCGGAGGCATCGTCCCGGTATATGCGGGCTGTGCTGAGATAGGCAAACGCCGCAAAAGGAGTGTCTTTCTTAAAAAACGAGTTATACAATTCTTTCTGGGCCTCCTTTACCTTTTCCCGTTGCAGGCGCAACGCATTGACGGTGGCCGTATCCTTTGCCTGGGCTGCACGACGACCCTGTGCAGAGATCGTATCGAGTTGGGCGTCCAAGGCTTCTTCCGCAGCCAGGAACGCAAGGGCTTTTTTATCGTATAGTCTGTTCCGCACGACGGCCGATTTCCGGAAATCGGTAGCGGAAGCATTTATGACCGTTTTTCCGGGAGTAAGCGCAAAATAGGTATCCGGTGGGAACGGCGGTTTTTCTTCCGCCGAGGAGAGGTATAGGAGTTTGGCCGGGCATTCGGCATCTATACGGCCGGAAAAGGCAAACGATCCGTCCGCAGACACCAGCACCGTATCCGCTATATCACAAGGCAATGGAGAGTAATTATGGGCGGCAAAACGTACCAGTACAACCCTGTCGCCCGGCGCTACCCCACCCAAACGACCCGAGACCGTAAATTTTCCGCCTTTAGCCTGCGCCGAAAATCCGGCGGCACATAAAAAAGCCAGTAAAAACAGAAGTTTCGTATTCATAGTCGTCGCAATATTTCAAGAAAAAACGACAGGCCTGTAAGCCGGGTTCTGTGCCGTCCGAGGACGGTTCCCATCATTTATCTGGGACTGCGGTCACCCGCAACCTCTATCTGCCTACCCCCCGGAAATCAGGACACGGGCCGCGTCCCGCCCACAAGGGGCTTTCCGGTATATGTGGCATTTCACCCCGTAAGGTTTACATATGCCCGCCGTGTCGCCACGGCGGCGGTGGGCTCTTACCCCGCCTTTTCACCCTTGCCGCACCAAAGTGCGGCGGTAATTTTCTGTTGCACTGTCTGTAGCCGCCGGATAATCCGGCGGCCCCTTCCCGTTAGGAAGTACGGCGCCCTGCGGTGCCCGGACTTTCCTCACGCGCAACCAGTGCGCGAGCGATGGGACAGCCTGTCGTATGATTCGGCAAATATACCGATTTTCGGCACACTACCCCTACCTGGCAATCAGGAATCTCTTAAAAACGGGATCTGGTTTAACTTAAAGCCCAATATGGGATTTTGCGGACATTACTGGGATATCTGTGCCCTCACATTAAGAATAATTATATCTCATTAAGAACAATTTAGCATCCATAAACTTAATTTTTGATATAACTTTGTATATGAAAAATAATTTAAGTATATTTACTTAGGTTTTTGAAAGAACCGAAACCTTAACCGAACCAAGAATTAACCAAACCCAAACAAAAAAATGAAAAAAATTATCTTTATGGCCGCATTGCTACTCCTGGGAGTAGGCGTAGCGCAGGCCCAGACAAGCAAACAAGCGAAAAAAGAAGCCAAAATGGAAGCCCGCGCCCAGGCGAAAGCACAGCGTGAGGCTGAGCGCGACGCCCGGGACGCAATGATAAAGACCGAAGAAATGCAGGCGTTCCTGACAGCTAAAAAATCGATCAACCAAATGGACTTTGTGTTGGAAGGTTCGCAGATACAGCTGCGCAGCGGCGCCAATTTCTTTGTGAATACCAACACCAACTTCATCATGGTACAGGGCAATCAGGCTACCATTCAGGTCGCTTCGCTCCAGGGAGCCGGTGCTAACGGACTGGGAGGCATTACGGTGGAAGGCACCGTTTCCAACCTGAAATACAGCGTATCCAACAACGGGAACGTGAACCTTAGCATGATGGTACAAGGCACTAAGATATCGGCCAGCATCAACCTGACCCTGACCCACGGGACCAATTCCGCTTACGCCACCATCCAGCCCAATTTCAACAGCCAGCGCCTGACGATGACCGGTATTCTGGTGCCATATTCGCAGTCCAAAATCTTTATGGGAACTACCAGCCTGTAAACATACCGGCCTAAATGCCGAAAACAAAACCGAACCGCGCTCCCACGAGCGCGGTTTTTTTTCTGGCCGCCATGCGTTTTTTTTCCGTACATTTGGACATTCCAACCAATCATCTGCACCGCCTTGGCGGGGAATGCGGGAAAAATATCCGCAGCTGTGCCCACAACCGTACAGCCGTCCATGAACGGCGAGCCGGGATACCGTCAGGAGTGGTAAAAAACTTGGGAGCAAAGTTATGACCACACGCATTGTAAAAAATCTCCTCCTCCCGGCAGTACTCCTGCTGGCGGCCGCCTGTTCGGGCGGAAAGAATGCCGGCGAAAAAACGCCGGAAATCGTAAAGCCGGTTTATTCCCACCTTTTCGACACCCGGAAAACCAACGGGGGCACACTGGTCACTACCTACCAGCCGGCCGACACCTCGAAAGTCCTGCGGAAGTATTTCCTTTATAAAGGGGAAGATATTCCGGCCGGTGCCCCGCAGGATGCCGTAACCGTCCGTATCCCGCTGGAGAACGTAGGCTGCGCCCATTCCACCCAGATAGGGTTGTTGGCTGCACTGGGACTGGAAGACCGCATAAAGAGCGTCGGCTCCAAAGCCGCCCTGGAAAAGAATTCGGCACTGTCCGCCCGGGAAGACCTGGGCGAATTTTTCAACGGATGGCAGTTCGATCCGGAAAAACTGCTCGCCCTGAACCCCGATGCCGTAATATTCTCCCCCGGACGCACAGAAAATGTATCCGCCCTGGAAAAAGATATGCGCTGCCCGCTGATATTGGAACTGTCCCCTTGGGACAACCATCCGTTGGCCCGCACCGAATGGATGAAATTCCTGGCCGAATTCTTCGACTGCCGGGAAAAAGCCGACAGTGTCTTTGCCGGGATAGAAGCCCGGTACAATGCCGTGCTCGAACAGGCCAAAAGCAGCTCCTCCCATCCCAAAGTACTATCCTCCCTGCCCTTTCAGGGCGTATGGTATATGCCGGCTGGGGAAAGTTATAAAAGCGTCCTTTTCCGGGAGGCCGGGCTCGATTTCCCTTGGAAAGACACGCAGGATACCGGTTCTCTGTCCCTGGATATGGAAGCGGTGCTGGCCCAAGGGGCCGATGCGGATGTCTGGTTCTTCGAGACCGGACTGGGTGCCAGCCCTACGCTGGAATCCCTGAAAGCGCAAAACAAACTCTACACCCATTTCAAGGCTTATAAGGACGGCGCTATTTTCATCTGCAATACGGACGATGTCCCCTATTTCGAACAAGGGATCATAAATCCGGACAAAGTACTTTCGGATTTTGTGAACCTGCCCCGCGATAAGGATTATACGCCCTACTACTACCGGAAGATTAAAGATAAATGAGCCTACGGGGAAAATACCTGCTTACCGGGGCCGTACTCCTGGCCCTGATCGTCGTGCTTTTCGCCGTGAGCGTAGCATTCGGAACGGTATCCATTCCCCTGCGGGAAGTGCTGGACGTGCTCACCGGAGCGGATCAGGACTCGATCACCCGTATCATCATACTGGAAAAACGGATCCCGGAGGCCGTCACCGCACTCGCGGCGGGCGGTACGCTGGCCGTGTGCGGACTGATGATGCAGACCCTTTTCCGCAACCCGCTGGCCGATCCCTCGATCCTGGGCATCAGTTCCGGCGCTTCGCTGGCCGTCGCGTTGATCACGTTTTGCGCGGGTACATTCGGCTTTTCGCTGATCATCGGCCCCCTGTGGCAGATACTGGCTGCCTTGGCGGGGAGTGCCGCCGTGCTGGTATTCCTGCTGGCCGTATCGCGGCGTATGGTGGGCAACACCTCGCTGCTGATCACCGGTATCATGGTGGGGTATCTGGCTTCGGCACTGGTGTCGGTGCTCCAGTTCTCCGGCAATAAAGACGCCAATTTCGCCTTCATCATGTGGAGTCAGGGCAGTTTTTCGCGCGCCATGGCCGACGGGTTCTTCTACTCGTTCCTGGCCGTATGCGCCATCGGGGTAACAGCCTCCTTTTTTCTCATAAGAACGTTCAACGCCCTGCTGCTTGGAGAGAATTACGCCCGGAACCTGGGTATCAACATCCCCGGTGCCCGCACGGCGATCATCCTCATTTCGGCCCTGCTCACGGGCGCAGTAACGGCGTACTGCGGCCCCATTGCGTTCATAGGCCTCGCCGTACCCCACATTGTGCGCTACACCACCCGCAGCGCCGACCGCCGGGTACTTCTCCCGCTGACCATACTGGCCGGGGCCGCTATCACGCTGGCCTGCGGCATCATCGCCAAACAGGCTATATTCGGATACATGCTGCCGGTGAATGCCGTAACGTCCCTTATCGGGGCGCCTATCGTCATCATGGCCGTCCTGAAAAGTTCCTCCGCTAAAAGCTGACCGATATGGATACCACCCCGATACTCTCCACACAAGACCTTTCCATCGGATACCACGACAACGGCAATCCAGTGCGGCAACATATTTCGGTAAGCCTCGACCGGGGCTTGCTCACCTGCCTGGTGGGCCGCAACGGGGCCGGTAAATCGACTTTGCTGCGCACTATATGCGGATTCCTCACCCCGAAAGCGGGGGGAGTGATCCTCAAAGACCGTCCTTTGGCCGACTATTCCCAGAAAGAACTCTCCCACACCTTGGGCGTGGTACTGACCGAGATCATCGGCGAAATACAATACCTCTCCGTCCGGCAGACGGTCGAAATGGGCCGGTACCCGTACTGCGACTGTTTCGCCCGGCTGGATGAAAAAGACCATGAATACGTCCGGCAGGCGATGGAAACGGCGGGTATCGCCGATCTGGCCGACCGCTCAATGGCCCGCATCAGCGACGGGCAGCGGCAAAAAGTAATGATCGCCAAAGCCTTGGCACAGGATACCGATATCATCGTGCTCGACGAGCCGCTTTCATTCCTCGATATGGCCGCCCGGGTGGAGATCATGACCGTGCTGCGCCGATTGGCCCGCGAGAACGGAAAAGCCCTCGTACTCTCCACGCACGACATCGACCTGGCTTTCGCTTTTGCCGACGCGATGTGGGTGATGGATACCGCCGGGAACGTCTTCCAGGTCAAAGCCCCGTGGGAGGATAAATCGGCGCTTGCCGACAGCGTTTTCGGCGCACAGTCGGGATTAATTAAGGATTTTTTAAACATTTGAGTAGGTTTTTCCCTTTTTTAAGCCTTAACTTTACAACCGGATAACCGCTTTGAATATGGAAAACCCGGAATTTGAAAGCAAATCGTACCTGGACCTGCCCGCCTGGCAGGCTGTCCGGGAAAAAATAGCCCCTTATATACACCGCACCCCTGTAATGACCTCCTCTGCCATCGATTCAATGGCCGGATGTTCGGTCTTTTTCAAGTGCGAGAACCTCCAGAAGATCGGCGCATTCAAAATGCGGGGAGCCATGAATGCGGCCCTGAACTTACCGCCGGAGGCGCGCTCTAAAGGATTGGCGACCCATTCGTCGGGAAATTTCGCCCAGGCGGTGGCTTTGTCGGCCAAGCTGCTGGGCGTTCCGGCCTATATCGTGATGCCGGAGAACGCCCCCCAAGTAAAAAAAGACGCCGTGAAAGGGTACGGGGGTATCGTAATAGAATGCGAATCCACCCAGGCTGCCCGGGAGGCTGCCGTAGAAGAGGTAGTACGTGAAAAAGGCGCCACGTTCCTGCATCCATACAACAACTGGAATGTCATTTACGGCCAGGGGACTGCGGCAGCAGAACTTCTGGAAGACGTAAAGGATCTGGATTTCATCCTCGCCCCGGTAGGCGGCGGCGGCCTGATGTCCGGCACGGCGATGGTCGCCGCCGCTTATGCGCCCCGGTGTATGGCATTCGGTACGGAACCTGTCCTGGCAGGCGATGCCTATATGTCGCTCCACAAAGGTTCCATCCAGAAAGCATTCCCGCCCAAGACCATCGCGGACGGTCTGCGCACGAGCCTGGGCGACAAGACCCTGTATACCCTGTCCCGCTACTTGAAGGACATCCTGCTGGTAGACGAGCCGGAAATCATCGAGGCGATGCGGTTGGTATGGGAGCGGATGAAGATCGTGATCGAGCCTTCCTCGGCGGTTCCCTTGGCTGCCGTGCTGCACAATCCGGAACTTTTCGCCGGTTCGCGGGTAGGCATTATCCTTTCGGGGGGCAATGTCGACGCGGGCGTTTTCTTCCGCCAACTCGAAGAGCAAGTAAAGAACAATACTAAATAACTAATTAACAAACAAGTATAATCGATGAAGAAAACATTGCTTTTGTGCGCCGCCCTGCTGCTGAGCTTTTCCGCCGCAGTCGCACAGGAAAAAGGAACCCCGGCCGCAGAGAACAAGAAAGCGAACGAGAATTCCACCGAGAAGGTAAAGGCTACGATTCCCGATACGTATGCCAACGATTTCACGTACACCCCTTACACCCCTACCTTCAAAAGCGACGGGACCAACGGTAAGGTAAAGAACGTCATCCTGCTTATCGGGGACGGAATGGGTATGGCCCAAGCTGTGGCCGGCTACTATGCCAACGGCAACGATCTGGCCATCATGAAGCTGAAGAACATGGGCTTTGTCCGCACGTATTCCGCTTCGCACTTCACCACGGACTCCGCCGCTTCCGGTACGACCTACGCCTGCGGGGTGAAGACCACCAACGGTTTCGTAGGCATGACCCCGGACGAAAAACCGGCCGCCAACATCCCGGAAAAGCTCGAGCCGAAAGGTTTCGCTACCGGTATCATCTCTACCGACAATATTTCGGGCGCTACCCCTTCGGTATTCTATGCCCATGTAGCCAAGCGCGGTGAAACGGCCGATATCCTGAAGCAGCTCCCGCTGTCCAAACTCGACCTGTTCGCGGCCGGCTGCGAATCCCTGTGGGATAAATACGCTCCCGAGCAGATCGCCGAACTCAAGAAAGCAGGCTTCACGGTGCTGACCGACTACAGCCTCATTCAGGACAACCTCTCCGCCAAACGCATCGGCGTGATCGCCAAAGATGCCGACGTACAGCCCGTAATGAACGGCCGCGGCGACTTCCTGCCCTCGACCGTACGCCAGGGCATCGAGTTCCTGAGCAAGAAATCCAAGAAAGGCTTCTTCCTGATGGCCGAAGGCGCTCAGATCGACTGGGGCAGCCACAATAACGACGTGAAATACACGGTGATGGAAGTGATCGACTTCGATATGGCCGTCAGCGAAGCCCTTAAGTTCGCCGACCAGAACGGAGAGACCCTGGTCATCGTCACAGCCGACCACGAAACAGGCGGTATGACCATCCCGAACGGCAACTACGCCGAGAAAAAAGTGAAAGCCCTCTACACCACTTCAGGACACTCCGGCATCATGGTGCCTATCTACGCGTACGGCCCCCACTCGCAGGATTTCCGCGGGGTGCAGGAAAACATCGATGTGCACAAGAAGATCATCGAGATCCTGGACAAGAAATAATACTTGTGAACACAAAAAACCGGGCGCTGAAATTCAGCGCCCGGTTTTTTGTTACGTATAAACGACTCGTTTATTTTCTTCGGGTAGCGAACACTTCGCAGTTGATCCGTACTGTACCGTCGTCCATCCGCTCGGTATTCTGCCAATGGAAAGACGCGGCGGCGATATCGGAGAATATCCACCTCATACGCCCCATCGTCACTTCCGTCAGGACGATATCGTTCTCCTCGCGGCGGGCTTCCAGCCGGACAGCCGCCCCGGTGCATCCGTAGAAAACGTCCCATGCCCGGCTTACCGGGTTGTATATCCGGATCGTCGTGCCGTATTCCGCATCGGCCTGTGGGCTTATCTCCCATTGCTCACGCGAGGGACAGATGAACACATCCTGTATAGCCGTTCCGGCCAGTACGCGCGAGAATATCCATTCGCCCCGCACATGACGCTCGCCGGGCGTGCCGAGACCATCCACATATTCAATATCCCAATGGCCGATCAGGGGCCCGAAAAAGTCCAGTTCGGGCGGGATGATATGGCTCAAGGTCTGTGTCCGGCTGATTAAAGCGTGGGCGAAACTTTCGTGGGTCTTGTTGGGGTCCATAGGCTCAGGGCTGTCTCTTATACACATCTCCGTGCCCACGAGACTCGACGTCA
>OWIO01000783.1_pt1 | contig 27685 bp, 36 predicted proteins | sample 1733011 | NCBI WGS metagenome assembly OWIO01 (sample SAMN05065779, study PRJEB22554) | human gut metagenome | biome: ENVO:2100002; feature: ENVO:00000062; material: ENVO:00002003 | host: Homo sapiens | place: USA | reverse complement strand
ACGCCCTAACGAAAACGGGCAGAAATCCTTGTATCAATCACGCAACGGCTTCATCTGCCATCTTTTCACCAATCTTCGGCTGGATCATTTTCGCCATGAAGTCAGTTACAGCACGCGGCGTGTAGAATTCACCCGACGAACCTGCGCTTTGCAGTTCACGGAGAATAGACTCATATATCTCACCGAAGGCATGGCTTTCTTCGTAGTCGCCAAGGTCGAGGTCATCAATTACATTGAGAACCTGACGTAGCAGTACGCCATCTTTCATATAGTTATTAGCATCAGCGAAAGTGGTCTGGACGATAGCTTTCTTGATCGGCGTTTCGGCAGTAATGGCAATGCCATGAATCTTGATATTGCCTTTATCGTCCTTGACATCCTTACCCTTGAGAACCGGGAACAGTGTATTGTTGACGAAATCCAACAGCTTGTCGCCGGTCATTGCATTTCCGCTTTTATCGTCATGTGCCCAATTACACCAGCGGCAAGGTTCGGGAATGATAGACGTATAGCCAGTATCATCAATGAACCAGTCCTGTTCCTTGGAATCGTATACTTTCAGGAACAGCATCCATGCAATCTGTTCAATACGCTGTGCATCGCCATTGATACCTGCGTCGTTGCGCATGATGTCACGAAGTCTTTTGACAAAATTCCCCAAATTACTCATCGTTTATACCGCCTTATAAATTTCGTTCTCCAGTTCCCTAATCGCTTTCTGGTAAGCCTCTAAACCGCCAAATTGACTAACGATACGGGAGGGCTTGCCCATCTGCGTAAAGGGAGCGAGCTTCAACACCGTGGGTGTTTCGATCTCATAAATGCCAGTATTCATATACTTGTCAAGCAGCGCCTCAAGGACACTACGCGCAACGCCACTGTACTTGCTTAGGAAGTCACGCTTCTTGACATTATTCGCACGTTCTTTTCGTGTTAGGGGCTTCTTGTCGAATGCGATGTGGCAAATGAAATCAAAATCATCCACATCAGCCATACCTTGATCATTCTTCAATGCCTCAAGGTCGATGCCCCTTTCACGCAACAGTTCTGTGATGGACTCCTTCTTTTCTTCCGCCGACCATTGCCGGATGAAGTTATCAAGAGATGCGTATGTACCAAGGATATTTGACTTCGTGTAGTCTACAATGCTCTCCTGACGTAGAAGTTTGCCATTGGTGTCGTAGATGGATACGGTTTTATTGATAATCCGGACGGAGCAGCCTTCAGCATCGACTACCGGCATAGGTTTCGGATCATCATCATTGGCCGGTGGGGTATCGGCATCAGAACCTTCTCCTCGCGGATTCTTGGTGCCCGGATGTCCATTTGGATCAAAGCCCTCTGCGATCTCAACTGGGCCATCCCAATCAGGATCAGCGAAGAGCCTTGTGACTGCACGGAAATCCATTACAACGAAATGCGTTTTTCCTTCTTTCTCACGTAAGCGCGTACCACGGCCAATGATCTGTTTAAATTCAGTCATTGAACTGATCATCTCGTCAAGGACGATCAGTTTCGTCATTTTGCAGTCTGCGCCTGTAGAAAGGAGCTTTGACGTTGTTGCGATGACAGGATACTTTTCGGCGACAGAGATGAAATATTTGAGCTTGCCTTTCCCGTAGGGGTCGCTGCCGGTAATGCGAACAACATAATCCGGATTCTGCTGAACCATATCCTGATTAAGCTGTGCAAGGGCATCTCGCATCCGTAACGCAGCATCCTCCGTAGCACAGAAAACAATGGTTTTTGCCATACGATCAGTGCTTTTCAGATAGGCCGTGATTTCACTTGCCACCTGTTGGATGCGATCTTCGATGACGATGCTGTAATCATAATCGCTATTGTTATAGATGCGATCTTCAATTTCGTTGCCGAAAATGTCACACTGGCCTTTATACGGTCGCCATCCGTCACCAATATCAGTGGTGATGTTGATGACCTTAAAAGGCGCAAGGAATCCATCCTCAATGCCTTCTTTCAGGCTGTAAGTATAGATAGGGTCTCCAAAGTATGTAGTGTTGGAGATGTACTTTGTCTCCTTGGGCGTTGCGGTCATGCCAATCTGGGTGGCAGAACAGAAGTACTCAAGTATGCGCCGCCAGCGGCTTTCTTCTTTAGCGGAGCCACGATGACACTCGTCGACAATTACCAAATCGAAGAAATCCGGCTGGAACAATTCGGAATAGTGCTCAACATCATCATCGCCCACCAGCTGCTGATACAGGGAAAAGTACACTTCATAGGAAGTGATGCTGGCCTTGTCATCCTTGGAGACGTTGATCTTATGGGTTACTTTTTCCAATGGCGAAAAATCCTGCTGGATCGACTGGTCGACCAGAATGTTTCTGTCAGCCAAATACAGGATTTTCTTTTTCATACCGCTTTTCAGCAACCTGTAGACAATCTGGAATGCGGTATATGTTTTACCAGTTCCGGTTGCCATAACCAGCAGTATTCTATCCTGTCCACGGGCGATAGCGTCAAGGGTTCTGTTGACCGCAATTCGCTGATAATAGCGCGGCGGATAGGTGTTCTGACTGGAGTAATAGGGCTGCTGAATAATCGCTTCTTCTTCGGAGTTTAGGCCATGTCCCGCATTGGCACCTTTCTTATACCTCGCATAAAGCTCGTCCGGCGTTGGAAAGTCAGCCAATTCAATATCGCGTTCCGCACCAGTAAAGAAATCGTGCTCTCTGAAGCCATCGCCATTAGAACTGTAGGCAAAAGGAACATCCAGCATCTGTGCATAGGTAATTGCCTGCTGCAATCCAGCAGACACTGCATGCTTGTTATCCTTAGCCTCAACGATGGCGATAGGGTTATTGGCATTTATGTAAAGCACATAGTCAGCTTTTTTCGGCTGGGCGCGTGAAACAAGATTACCCCGGAGATTAATCCTGCCATCGGTAATCTTGGTTTCCATTGTGATAAGCCCTTTCCATTTTTCGGAAAGAGCCGGTGTAATGAAGTTTAGCTTGATGTCCTCTTCGGTCATCTGCCATTTATTTAGAACACTACTCACGTTCGCGCCTCCTGTGTACTTCTGATAATTTCAGATTACCGGAAGTTTCTGTACGCACTCGCCCTAATTCCACTTAAATAAAGCCAATGATATTTTACCATAAAATCCGTGTGGCAACAAGCCGAATAATCTGGGTTTTTCCCTTTTTTAGACAGATCCGAGGCGATTTAACACAAGCCTACGCGAACCAAGGGACACCAGCAGGAACACAGTGCTGAAACTTTGTGTGTTGTATCATCAGGTCTACTATGTGAACATAATCGGTAAATATTTAATTAACGCTCCTTGAAATACCCTCGAGCGTGTGTTATACTTCACTATAGTCACAATGATTGATTCGACAAAGGTACTGGGCACGATACCTCTGCCATTAAAAGGGGGAGATACGCGTGGAAAACGAAGATCGTCTGCGGCATTTAGAAGCAGTTCGGCGGGTTATAGAACTGCTTGAAGAGGGGGAGCGTAATGGGAAATATAATAAATATGTACTGTGATGAAAGCTGTCATTTGGAACATGACAGCATTAACGTGATGGGGCTTGGAACCGTTTGGTGCAATAAGGAAAGCGTACGAGAAATTAATCAACGCATATGTGAGATAAAAGAACGCAATGGCGTCTCAAGACATGCGGAAGTTAAATGGACAAAAATCGGGCCCCAAAAACGACAATTATATATGGATTTAGTCAACTATTTTTTTGATAATGATGCGCTGAACTTTCGTGTCCTAATTATTCCAGATAAAAGCCGATTAGATCATGAAAGATTTGCACAGACGCACGATGAGTGGTATTATAAAATGTACTTTGAAATGCTTAAAGTCGTATTCTGTTGTGGGTTTCAATATAATGTATATGTTGATATTAAGGATAGCCACTCTGCAGAGCGAGTTAGAAAGCTCCATGATGTGTGTTGCAATGACAGATATGATTTTTCGCATGAAATCATTCAAAAAATACAACCCATACGGTCAAATGAGGTTCAGCTAATGCAGATTATTGACGTGTTGTTAGGCGCAGTTACATATGCTAATCGTGAGTTTCCGGAAGGCGAAGAGAGAAGCAGCACAAAATTGGCAATAATTGAACTAATCAAGCAAAGAAGTGGATATACGCTGCAGAAAACAACTTATCTTCGTGAGAATAAGTTTAATATTTTCATTTGGAGGCCAAATTGTTTATGAGATGTACTTGGCTACCGGAATTGGTATTGTGTACGAATTGGGCTAAATACAAAGAATATGAGAGTATTTTGTATTCGATATTTTGTGATGACTTCATAAACACACACCCGGTTTTTGAAGGAAAACAAGTGAACATTCGGAAACACCCACAAGTTGATAATAGAGAACAAACATTTTATCACGTGACAAGCAAGAATTATCATGCTGACGCAGATAGATGTCCAGACCCAAAACGCTGTGAACGCATAAGATGGATTCGTGCTTTCATAGAAAACTATCATTGTGACCCGCTGAAGTGCGAAGCCTGTGATGGTATAAAAGTCTGGGATGAGGCATATGGAAACAACTCCCGCGTGTTTTTACTGTCTGAAGAAGAAAACTACATGGTAGTTATTGAAAGGCGAGTTCAGTACGTACTTCTAATTACTGCTTTCTATTTTGATTACCCTCACGCACTGGAAAAGCAGTTAAAGAAATACAACAACTACATAAAAACAAAGCGCGCCTGAAAAATCAGACGCACTCAGGAACTCCTTCTACAACTGGTAGATGAGCTATTTACATTATAGCATATGCACCTTGGTTGTCAATAATGCAAGAAAAATTTTTACAATTTTGCTGACGAAAAATCTACGCGAATAAAAGCAGTGTTTAGTATCTCCTCAGCCGCATAGCGCACGTTTAGCCAGTCATTCTTCGCTTCCGGGTGAAGGATGACTGGCATTCTGTTATGGATGAATGCGATGTTCTCGGCAGGCTCTCGTGTTAGAATGGAGAACACAGGCTTCCCATTCTCGATGCGGTACACACCAGCCATAAATAGGATAGGGGAATCCCACTCCCGAATGGCATACTTGATTCTGTCCCTTCCCCGCTTTTCCCACTCAAAATAGTTCGTGGCCGGGATCAGGCAGCGCCGCTGCAGCATACCGTCGCGAAACAGTGGCTTGTCCGCAGCAGTTTCGCTTCGGGCGTTTATGATCTGTTTCCCATCCGGTAGTGTGTATCCCCATTTCATAGCGAAGGGCGTTATTACCATCGACTTGTTATTGGCCAGCACAGGTACTGTGTCTGTTGGGTAGATTTCTCCAGTCTTGACTTTTGCACCGCGCTGATTCAGCTGCTCTATGATCTCCTGCAGTTCAGCGGCACTGTCCTCTTCGGCGATGTAATAACGCCCACACATGACTATTCCTCCCTCTTAGATGGCACTACCAATAACCAGCGTGTCCAACAGATATTGATATTCAGGCAACTGCTCCATATACGGCTTCCAGCGCTGCTGTATCTCTACAGCTTCTGGCTGCGTTGCCGTTTTGAGCGTGTTATCCGAATCGGTTGAAATGAAGTAGTCCGACGCTATCTCGGTCAGCATGCGCTTGACGAACGCTTCCGATGTTGGAATAATACTTGCTTCGTCAAATACATTGGTTCCATCCCCACTCATCCCCAATAGAATATAGCCGTGCTTCTCCGACCAGAACACTTCATAAAAATCAGTGTCCTTCAGGTACTGTGAAAACACAGTCAATACCCGCTCGATTTTCTGCTTTTCTTCCATCTTTCTGTTCATTGGTGACCTCCATTTTTCGTTTCTGACCTGTATTTGCGTCCAATGCCCATAGTGAGCACGGGAGCATTTCAATGGTCATGAAGCGACGGGCAGCCTCCAGCGTTGGATAACGGTACTCATAGGTTTCTCCGAAATCCTGCACCGCGACAATGTAACATTCGTCCATGGGTACCTCCTGTATCAGCCTTTCTGCAAATCAGGTCTGCAGTTCCCGCAGGGCGTATATCCCTGTGATTCCAGTTCCTCTATGGTTTCGCTGGAATAGGCTTTGTTCTTTTCCTTCATCTTATCTACCGATGCACAGTCCGGTAGATGAATCTTCTTGCTTCGCGTATTAAGCACATATTCCGTTTTGCCTCGGTTGAATGTGCTCATCGGGCCAGCGGACGCGATCAGCATCGACCTGTCCAGCCCGTCCGCCGTCACATTCTTTTCTGTTTCAAAGGATAAAGTATGTCCGTCCGAGACACAGGTTATCGTACCATGTAGATCAGTGCGGTAAACCTGCGCGTCCACGTCCCGCAGACGGCTCAGCGTTTCCTCGGAGGGATGGCCATAGGCATTGTCCTTGCCAACGCTTATGACCGCGTATTCCGGCATGACCTCCCGAAGAAAAACATACGAGCTGGAGGTATTGCTTCCATGGTGGCCGACGCTCAGAAGAGTAGAGGAAAGCTCCATGCCCGCGTCTACCATGTCGTGTTCCGCATCCCATTCAGCATCGCCGGTGAACAGGAACGATGTGTCGTCATATACGATGCGCACAACCAGCGACAGGTCGTTTGTATTGTCATATGCCTTTGCAGGCGAAAGGAATGTTGCTGTCGCGCTGCCTACCGTAAAGGTATCACCGACAGATGGCACGGTAAGTGAAAGCCCCTGCTTCCCCGCGTACTTTAGAAGTGATGAAAACTGCTTACTATTGTACTCAGTAACCGGCGAATAGATTGTTCCGACGCTGCAGGCATTCAGAGCGCCGGATAGGCCACCGATGTGATCCTCGTGTGGATGCGAAGCCACCATCACATCAATATGTTCAAGGCCCAGTGTGTTCTGCAAATAGGAGTAAATAAAGCTGCTGTTTCCTGCGCTGCCGCCGTCAAACATCATGACTTCGCCATCACACTGGATAATGGCTGCTGCGCCTTGTCCTACATCGAGAAAATGGATCGTCAGGTTGCTCTCCGCAAACGCGGATGTGTTTATGAAAACGCATGCCACTATAAGCAGCACACTGATCAGCTTCCTAAAAAGGTTTCTCATATTCAGCGCCTCCCGCTACAGGGTCGTCTTAGCGCTTGATTTGCGCGTATTCTTCTCTCGTCAGGAAGTGGCCTTCCTGATTCATCACATGACGCAGTACGATTTGGTGATGATGGAAAAAGAACCGTACTGATTTCAAAAATGCCGGAAATCGGTTTCCATCCGCGAAGGGATAGTCCGAAACGTAGTAGACATAGATCGTGGCCCGTACTCCTTGCACACGAGTGATTTGCATGGTATAGCCCGCCTCATCCGCATACGACTGGAATAGCACCTTCAGCTCTTCAAAATACTCTGCTTCTTCCGCTGCCTGCTGTTTGCGGGCAGCTTTCTGTGTTTTGGCAATTCTTTTGAGCTTCTGCTTACGCTCAAGTTCCTGCCAATACCCGGCTTCTTCGTACTTTTCAAAATGACAGCACCGCTTGCCCAGACAGTCATGTTCTTCCATGATCCTGCGCGTCAGCTTGCCCGGATGCAGGGTGCTGTGACACCTGCCCACGATACGTTTGTACGAAATCTTGACGTGCTGGGCACCGAGCAGCCGCGCATTGACCACTGTGTCAGGGTGTATTGTCTCGTTCCTGACGCTTTCCTCTGTGCTCATCATCGTTCTCCTGCCTTACATGGCCTCTTCCAAAATCGCCCGTTCTTCTTCGTTTGGCAGCATGTCCTCGGTAATTACCGTAATAAAGCGGCCTACGATCTGATAGCCCTCTTTGCAGGAAATATCCACCGAGGACAGTTCCGGCCTGAAAGCCCGTAACCCATCCGGGTAATACTGGCGCAGGACAATCTGCCCATCTACAAGAAACATGCCAATAGCGCCCGGTTCAAGGGTATCTTCAAAAGCAATCGCAACCATATCGCCGTCGCGGATGATGGGAGACATGCCATTGCCATACACAGTAAAAACAGCATCCGCATGATCTGTCAGCTTGCTCTTGCGAATATACATCCGATGACAATTTTCCTTATTTCCATGACGAATATCCTGAATGGTCAGTTTCTCCATGCTTCTTGCCCCCTTATGCCTGCTTCCTCTCAATAAACCAACGTCCAATGTTATCCCCCGTCAAAGAAGCGTTGCGCTCGAAAAACAGTTGCCGCTCCTGACCACGCACAACAATCGTGTAGCGATCTCCCTGTCCGCCGCAGCGCTGTGCCGCCGCTTGCCTGATGTCCGTGACGCGGTCAATCGCATAAACCCGGCCATCTTCCCATTCAAAAGCGCGGGGCCGCATCTGTCCTTCCTCGGTAAATACAACCTTCACCTTCACATATACCTTGGCAGGTCTTGCTTCTGCCATGTCTACCGCCTCCCGTCAGTTCGCCAAAAAGGTGCTGTCCAATTCAACGGGCATTTTCATCGAATATCCGCGCTCCACCATGCTGTACAGTTTGAAGGCAAAAAACGGCACGGGAATGTATAGGGCGTGGGCTACCGTGAAGAAGTTCGCATCGCAAGCCTTCATGGCATCCAGCACCTCGTCGTCGCTGATCAGAAAATCAGCAGAGAAGAAATTGGCCTCCCGTTCCTTTTTGCTCTTCGCCTGATAAATATCGCTGTCCTTAAATGCTCCTATCTTTAGATCATCCATGTGAAGGATGATGTGTCCGGCTTCATGCCCTGCTACGACGCGCTGTTCTTCTTCACAGAGCCGAGCGTTTATTACCACATAGCGCGTCCGGTTGATAATGGTGCAGAACCCTTTCAGCCCGTTTTTCGGAAACTTGCGGGTGAAATCAACCACCACATTGGCAGCTTCCAGAAGTTCAAACGGGTCACGGGTATTGTGCTTCTTTCGTAGCCGTTCGGCTTCAAGATAAATCGCGTTGTTCATATCGCATACCCCTTCCGTCATGAGGCAGTGAGTTACACATCCGTGTGATCGTTGCTCCTCAGATACTTCTTGGGTGTGTATTTCTTGGCGCGTTCCTTGGAATCCAGGTACAGCCGCTGAATTTCGTGAATGAAGGCGATTTCGTCGTCTTCAGACAGGGAGCCACCCGCAAACAGCTGCTGCGTCTGTTCGAGAATCGATTTTGCTTGAGCCTCTCCGCGACTGCCAAAGCGCTCCTTCGCATCAGTGATGAATTCCTCATTTTCGGTGCGGAGATAGTCGACAGATACATCGAAAACTTCGGCCATCTTATCGTACATCTCCTGACGACGAGGATAGGAAGTGCAGCTTTCATATGCAGCAATTGTGCGTGCGCTTACACCCAGCAGCTTGGCCAATGCAGGCTGGGATAGTTCCTTTTTCGCGCGAAGCTCTTTGACCTTCTCTCCGAACTTCATGGTTCAGTCCTCCTTCTTGAAGTTAAACTTCTTGATTTTCTTGTTGACAATGAAGTTAAACTGCGTTATAATCAGAATCACGAAGTTGAACTTCATGATTATTATAGCGTGCATGAAGTTCAATGTCAATACCCCTGAAGGAAAAAGATGAAGTTAAACTTCATTTGGAGGGATGACCATGCGAAACCGATGCATCCTGCATAGCGACGCCAACTGTTTCTACGCATCCGTCGAGATGCTTTTGAACCCTGAATTGCGCGGCAAGGCCGTGGCCGTCTGTGGCAGTACGGAAGAGCGGCATGGCATTGTGCTGGCCAAGAGTGAACTGGCCAAGAAAGCGGGCGTAAAGACCGGGCAGGCGAATTGGGAAGCCCGGCAAGCCTGCCCCGGCTTGATCGTGGTGCCACCACATTACGATCAGTACTGCAAATTCTCCCGGCTGCTGCGGAACATCTACCTGCGTTACACGAACCTTGTGGAACCGTATGGCATGGACGAATGCTGGCTGGATGTGACTGGAAGCACCCAGCTGTACGGCAGCGGTGAACAGATCGCGGAGGAAATTCGGCAAACAGTCAAGGATGAACTGGGGATCACCGTATCCATCGGGGTGAGTTTCAATAAGATTTTTGCAAAGCTCGGCTCGGATATGAAAAAGCCGGACGCGGTTACGGTACTTGACGACTCCAACTGGCGAGAGCGTATCTGGCCCATCCCTGTGTCTGAACTTCTGTATGTAGGCCGCTCCACTACTCGAAAGCTCATGGAGCGCTGTGTCTATACCATTGGTGATCTGGCCAAGACAGACCCGGCATACCTGACCAGCTGGTTTGGCAAGAACGGCATGGGGTTGTGGATCTTCGCCAACGGCGAGGATGGTTCGCGGGTCATGCCGGACGGATACGAGGCTCCCATTAAGTCCGTAGGCCACGGCATCACCTGTTCCTGTGACCTGTATAAGAACGAAGAAGTCTGGAAGGTCATGCTGGAGCTTACACAGGATATTGGCCACAGGCTGCGGGAATATCACCTGTGCGCCAAAGGTGTCAAGCTCTATATTCGGGAAAACGAGCTGGACGGCATGATGCATCAGATGCAGCTGCCGTATCCGTCGCAAAGCCCCATGGAGATTGCACAGGCAGGGCGCGTGCTGCTGGAGAAATGGTATCACTGGCAAAAGCCCGTCCGAGCCGTCTGCGTGACGGCCATCAACCTCGTTCCGGAGGAGCGTCCTGTCCAGCTGGATATGTTCGGAGACGAAAATGCGCGGATGAAGCGCCAGAAGCTGGAAAACTGTGTGGATGAAATCCGTTCCCGATTTGGGAAACGCTCTATTTACGCTGCTTCCCTCATGGGCGACCTGCATATGCCGGGAGACGGTCGCCATGAGGTTACGATGCCCGGCATGATGTATACCTGAATACCTGATTTGTTGGGAGGAACAGGATGGCAGAAGAAATCAAGGTTTTATGCCCATGGTGTAACAAAGGAGAGGTCTATATTGAGGGCGCAGGCAACGCCAATGTTTCCATCAAGTGCCCCCGCTGCCAACACTGCTTCAAGCTGCGCTTGAATGATTTTTCAACGGTGCGCATACAGCCGCACCGCAAGCTGCCGGAAGCGGCAGCCAAGATCTATCATGTGAAAGGATCAATACCCGCGTCCTTCACACACATTACTGACTGACCACCGGGGCCAAGCGCCACCACTAAGGCCGGAGTAATGACTGGATGAACATGTCCAGCATTATTCTGGCTTTTTTCTTTTTCCCTGCAAGTTTGGCCCTTTTTCGGGACTCATGGTAAAGGAGAACAAAGCAGGGAAATTTTTCAAACATCTCATTAGGTGAGACCTTTGTTTTTTATCATGAATTCACCAAAGCGAAAGGGGGTGTGGAAATGCAGAGTGCGCTCGACAGGCGGCAGGCGATGCTGGAATTGCTGTCGGATCGGCGACAGGAAACCGTCGCCAATCTCATGTCAGAATTCGGCGTTAGTCGCTGTACTGTCCTTCGGGATATCGAGACGCTCAGCTGCTCCGCACCCATCTTTACGGTACAGGGAAACGGCGGCGGTGTTCGTGTCGCGGACGGATACTACTATGGCCGTCGCTACCTGCACAGCGATCAGGAAGCTCTCCTTCGCAAGCTCATGCCCGGACTGCAGCCGGATGAGCAGAAAACGATTCAGAGTATCCTAACCGCCTTTGGAATGCCGAAGGTGCCAGCCTGACGCTGGTACGGAAAGGAAAGGATATGAGCAAAGTCAAGCTCCTGCTGGATGTGGTGGAGGATATGCGTTCTCTGGCAGATAGCCTCCAGAGCATTGCTGACAGTATTCAGGGAAACACAGCAGCACCGGAGGAAACGACCGCACAATCGGTTGACAATACGCCGCCAAAGCCCGCCGCGCCTCAGATCACCATCGATCAGGTGCGCACGCTGCTGGCTGAAAAAAGCGGCGAAGGCAAGACGCAAGCCGTCAAAGCGCTGCTGTATAAGTACGACGCGGGCAAGCTCTCCGGGGTGAAGCCGCAGGATTACGCCGCACTCATGGAGGAGGCAAGGAAACTGTAATGCCGGATACACACGCAAGATTTTCTCCCTCGGCGGCCAACCGCCGCATCCATTGCCCGCCTTCCCTGCTGCTGGAAGAGCAGTTTGAAGAGGGCGAGAGCGTATACGCCGCCGAGGGCACGGCTGGCCACGCGCTGGCCGAGCACCTGATTCGCAAGCACTTAAAGCAGCGCACCACCCGACCCACGTCCGAATACTACAAGGACGAGCTGCTGGAAGCGGTGGATGAGTATGTGTCCTTCGTCATTGGTGAAATTGAGGACGCTCGCCGGGAATGTCACAGCCCCGTACTGCTGGTGGAACAGCGCATCGACGCTTCCAAGTATGTGGACGGCTGCTTCGGCACAGCGGATATGGTCATCATCACCGATAAAGTGGCTCACGTCATTGACCTGAAGCTGGGCAAGGGCGTGGAGGTTCACGCGGAGGAAAACCCGCAGCTCATGATCTACGGGCTGGGCGTGCTGCACATGGCCGAGGCGCTCTACGACATCGAAACGGTGCGCATGACCATCTTCCAGCCGCGACTCGGCAATTCCTCCACGTGGAGCGTTTCGCCCGAATACCTGAAGCGTTGGGGCGACGAAGTGCTCCGTCCTGCCGGTGCGCAGGCGCTCATCGGCGCAGGCGATTTCTCCGCTGGCACATGGTGCCGCTTCTGCCGCGCCCGAACCCAGTGCCGCGCTCGTGCGGAAAGCTATCTGGCGCTGGCCAAGATGGATTTCCGTCAGCCCGCGCTGCTGTCCGACGCGGAGATTTCCGAGATCATCGGCAAGGCGGACGAGCTTTCCAAGTGGGCGGCGGACGTGTACGCCTTCGCACAGGACGAGGCCGTCAATCACGGAAAGGCGTGGCCCGGCTTCAAGGTGGTCGAAGGCCGCAGCATTCGCAAGTACACGGACGAAGCCGACGTGGTGCAGGCAGCGACCGCCGCCGGTTATAAGGACATTTACAAGAAAACCCTGATCGGTATTGGCGAGATGGAGAAGCTCATGGGCAAGGAGCAATTCCGCTCCATCCTCGGCCAGTATGTTACGAAACCCCATGGCAAGCTGACGCTGGTGCCGGAATCCGACCGGCGCGAGGCCGTCACTGCCAGCACCGCCCAAGATGATTTCATGGAGGTATGAAGAAGATGAGTAGCTTTTCCAATCCCAAGAAGGTCATGATCCCGTGCCGCTTTTCCTTCCTGCACTGCTGGGAGCCGGACAGCGTCAACGGCAGCGAGCCGAAATACAGTGTCAGCGCCATTATCCCCAAATCCGATACCAAGACGGTCAACGCCATCAAGGCGGCCATCGAGGTGGCCAAGCAGGAATCTCTGCCCAAGTGGGGCGGCAAGATTCCCCCGAACCTGAAGCTGCCCCTGCGGGATGGCGATATTGACCGCCCGGAGGACGAGGCGTATGCAGGCTGTTATTTCCTGAACGCCAACAGCCGCGAGAAGCCGCAGGTGGTGGACAAGCAGGTGCAGCCCATTCTTGACCAGACCGAGGTGTACTCCGGCTGCTACGGCAGGATCACCGTCACCTTCTACGGCTATAACTCCAACGGCAATCGCGGCGTCGCCGCCGGGCTGGGGAACATTCAGAAGCTCAAGGACGGCGATTCGCTGGGCGGCAGAGCCAAGGCCAGCGAGGAATTTGAGCCGGTGGACGACGATGAGGATTTCCTCAGCTGACACACGACCGAGGCGGCGGGTTTCCCATGGCGGCATTCCCGCCGCCCTTTTTCTATGGAGGTGAACCTCATTGAACCACATCAGCCTTGATATAGAAACCTATTCCAGCGTTGACCTGAATAAATCCTCGGTCTATCGCTACAGCGAAGCGCCGGATTTTGAGATTCTGTTGTTTGGCTATTCGGTGGACGACGGCCCCGTGCAGGTGGTCGATCTGGCCAGCGGCGAGCGTATCCCGGAGGAAATCCTCGCGGCGCTTACGGATGAGCGCGTCACCAAGTGGGCCTTCAACGCCAACTTTGAGCGTGTGTGCCTGTCCCGGTATCTGGGAATGCCGAACGACGAGTTCCTCGACCCGGCCCAGTGGCGCTGCACCATGATCTGGTCGGCATACCTCGGCCTGCCTCTGTCCCTGATGGGCGTGGGCGCGGCGCTGGCGCTGGATAAGCAGAAGCTGAGCGAAGGCAAGGAGCTGATCCGCTATTTCTGTCAGCCCTGTGCCGCCACCAAAGCAAACGGCGGTCGTACCCGTAATCTGCCGCAGGACGCGCCGGAGAAATGGGCGCTTTTCAAAGCGTACAACCTGCGGGACGTGGAAACGGAAATGGGCATTCAAAAGCGCCTGCGCCGGTATCCCGTGCCGGAGGACGTGTGGGAGCAGTACCATCAGGATCAGGAGATCAACGACCGGGGCATCGCCATCGACCGGCAGCTGGTGGAAAGCGCCATTGAGATGGACATGCGCTCCCGCGCCGAGCTGACGGAACAGATGCAGAAGCTGACCTGCCTTGAAAACCCCAATTCTGTACAGCAGATGAAAAAGTGGCTGGCCGAGCATGATGTGCTCACCGAAAGCCTCGGCAAAAAGCAGGTCGCAGCGCTGCTCAAGGATTGCCCGGAAGATCTACGCGAAGTGCTCATTCTGCGGCAGCAGCTGGCCAAGTCCAGTGTGAAAAAGTATATCGCCATGCGCAGCGCTGCCTGTGCGGACGGGCGTGTGCGCGGCGCGTTCCAGTTCTACGGGGCCAACCGCTCCGGTCGCTGGGCTGGGCGCAACGTGCAGCTGCAGAACCTGCCCCAGAACCACATGGAGGAGCTGGCTAAAGCAAGAGCGTGTGTCCGGCGCTGCGATTACGATACCATTCAAAGACGGTATGGCTCCGTGCCAGACGTGCTGTCCGAGCTGATCCGCACCGCCTTCATTCCCAGCACAGGCAAAAAGCTCATCGTCAGCGACTTCAGTGCGGTGGAAGCCCGCGTGATCGCATGGCTGGCCGGTGAGCAGTGGCGCATGGACGTATTTGAGCGCGGCGGCGATATTTACTGCGCCTCCGCCAGTCAGATGTTCGGTGTGCCGGTGGAAAAGCATGGCGTTAACGGCCATCTCCGTCAAAAGGGTAAGATTGCCGAGCTGGCCCTCGGCTACGGCGGCTCGGTAGGCGCACTCAAGGCCATGGGCGCACTGGAAATGGGGCTGACCGAAGAAGAGCTTTCTACGCTGGTCAGGCAGTGGCGCAGCGCCAACCCGCACATCACCCGGCTGTGGTGGAACGTGGACGAAGCGGTTATGACGGCAGTTCGTGATAAGACCTCCACCTATGCCCACGGCATCCGCTTTCATGTACAGTCCGGAATGCTGTTCATTCACCTGCCCTCCGGCAGAGACCTGTGTTACGCCAAGCCCCGGATTGGCGAGAACCAGTTCGGCTCTCCGGCTGTGACCTATATGGGCGTGGGCGCGACGAAAAAGTGGGAGCGCATCGAGTCCTACGGCCCCAAGTTCGTGGAGAACATTGTGCAGGGCATTAGCCGCGATCTGCTGTGCTACGCCATGCGCACGCTGTGCTGCTGCGACATCGTGGCGCACGTTCACGATGAAATCATCCTCGAAGCCGATCTCCGTGTATCTCTGGACGCTGTCTGTGAGCAGATGGGCAGAACGCCGCCATGGGCGAAAGGGCTGATGCTCCGGGCGGACGGCTATGAGTGTGCATTTTACAAGAAGGATTAAGGAGGCGCACATGCGATTTTCAAAATACAACCACGAAGGCTACCATGACCCCACGGTGTACGAGGCGTTCACCGGCATCGAAAAGGAACGCAAGCAGGAAAAGCAGGCGGTAAAGCAGCTGCGGGCAAGCTATGCCGTCTACCGGCCTATTGTGTATATCTGTTCCCCTTACGCGGGCGACGTAAAGCAGAACGTCAGGCGGGCACAGGCGTACTGCCGGTTTGCGGTGCAGAAAAACTGTGTGCCCATCGCTACCCACTTACTGTTCCCGCAGTTCATGGACGACACAGACCCGGCGCAGCGGCAGCAGGCGCTGTTCATGAGCCGGTTGCTACTCACCAAGTGCAACGAGGTCTGGGTATTTGGCGAGACGATTTCACAGGGCATGGCCTCGGAAATCCGCAAGGCCGAAAGCCGGAATAAGACCATCCGCTATTATACGAAGGACTGTCAGGAGGTGCAGACGTCATGCGAGAACTGAAGATCGCCTACGGCAGCAGCTGCTTTGCCAAGGTCTGGTCGAATAAAACCATCACCTTTGACGCGCTGTGCGAGCGGCTGAAGAATACGATCCGCACCCCGGAAACGGTGGAGGAATATCCGAAGCTGTCCAAGGCCGAGCGCGACCGGGCGAAGGACAAGGGCGGTATGGTCGGCGGCTGGCTTAAGCAGGGACGGCGAAAAGCGGCCAATGTGGAATGCCGCTCCATGTTGACCCACGACATCGACAGCGCTGATCCGGATTTTCTGGAACGTTACCGGATGCTGAACCAGTACGCCTCCTGCCTGTATTCTACCCACAGCCACACGCCGGAAGCGCCGAGGTATCGCATCATCACGCCGCTGACGCGGGACGTGTCTCCGGAAGAATATCTGGCGCTGACCCGTCTGCTGGCCAAGGAATGGGGCATCGACTGCGTGGACAGCTGCTCGTACCGGGCGCACCAGCTGATGTACTGGCCGACCACGCCCAGCAACGGCGAGTACGTGTTCGAGCGTTTCGACGGCGCATGGCTCAATCCGGACGCTTTTCTTTCCACACATCCCGGTTGGCGGGATGTGAGCCTTCTGCCTACCTCGTCCCGTGAGAGCACGCTCATCGACCGGCAGCGTAAGCAGCAGGCCGATCCGCTTGCCAAACCCGGCATTGTGGGCGCTTTCTGCCGGACGTACTCGATTGAGGAAGCCATTGATACCTTTCTGTCAGACGTGTACCAGCCCAGCGCTATGACAGGCCGCTACGATTATGTGCCTGCGGATTCCTCGGCAGGCGTGGTGCTCTACGACGGCAAGTTTGCCTACAGCCACCATGCCACCGACCCGGCCTGCGGACAGCTGCTCAACGCCTTTGATCTGGTGCGCATTCACAAGTTCCGTGATCTGGACGATAAGGCTTCAGCCGACACAGCGCCCAGCAAGCTGCCGTCCTATAAGGCCATGTGCGACTTTGCGGTGCAGGACACGGGCGTAAAGAAAACGCTGGCGGAGGATCGTGCAGTGCAGGCGCAGGAGGATTTCAAAGAGGATGATAACTGGCAGGCACAGCTGGATTTGGAGCGCAACGGCACCATCAAGGACACTATGGCCAACATCAGCGCCATCCTGCGCCATGACCCGAATCTGCAGGGCATTGTGTACAACCAGTTCAGCAATCTGCTGGATGTACGGGAAGCACTCCCATGGCAGCAGGTAAAGCCCGGATGGAGCGATACCGATCTGGCCTGCGCCAAGCTGTACTTTGAGCGCTGCTATGGCATCTGGTCGCCGACCAAATTCAAGGATGCGCTGCTGGCCGTCACCTCGGCAGAACGGCTTTATCATCCGGTGCGGGATTATCTGGAATCCCTTGTGTGGGACGGCATGCCCCGGTTGGATACGCTACTCATCGATTACCTCGGCGCGGATGATACGCCCTATGTGCGGGCGGCTACGCGCAAAACGCTGACGGCTGGTGTAGCCCGCATCTATGAGCCGGGTGTGAAGTTTGACTCCATTCTGGTGCTCAACGGCCCGCAGGGCATTGGCAAATCCACCTTCTTTGCCCGGCTGGGAAAGAAGTGGTATTCGGACAGCTTGACCATCGCGGATATGAAGGACAAGACCGCGCCGGAAAAGCTGCAGGGCTATTGGCTGCTGGAAATCTCGGAGCTTGCGGGCATGAAGAAGATGGACGTGGAGACGGTGAAGTCGTTCATTACCCGCACAGACGACAAGTATCGTCAGTCCTATGGTGTGTCCGTGGAGAGCCATCCGCGATCCTGCATTATCGTGGGCACAACCAATAGCGACGGCGGCTTCCTGCGAGACATCACGGGCAACCGGCGCTTCTGGCCTGTGCGCGTATCGGGCGGCGGCAAGCTGCACCCGTGGGATATGAAGGATATTGACCAGATCTGGGCGGAGGCAGTCTATGCCTATCGCAACGGTGAAGAACTGTTCCTCAAGGACGATGTGGCAGCGGAAGCCTATGCCCAGCAGCGGGAAGCGATGGAGTCGGATGACCGCGAAGGCGTGGTGCAGGATTACCTTGACCGGCTGCTGCCTGCGGATTGGGACAAGTATGACCTGTACCAGCGCCGCAGCTATTTTGGCGGCAGCGATTTCGGAACGCCTGCGGAGGGCACAGTGCGCCGTAATCGTGTATGTGCCATGGAAATCTGGTGCGAGTGTTTCGGTAAAGCCCGCGAGGCGCTGAAGAAGGCCGACTCCTACGAGATCGAGGGGATTCTGTATAAGCTGGGTGGTTGGAAGAAGTATGAGGGTTCCTCCAGCGGCAAGGCACGGTTCATCGGTTATGGCGTGCAAAAATGCTATGTGCGTGTTTCCGATGCAGGAACGGAAACAGGGACAGATTGATTCCCATGTTTCCATGGCGGGGCTTTGGCAACATTCATCGGAAACAGACCAAGGCCCCGCGCCGGTAGGCTTCTTATCTGCCTGTTTCCTTTGTTTCTCATTCTCTACAGAAAGAATGTAGATATAAATAGAAAGGAAATCAGGCCCGCATATGTACACATACGCGCGTAAGGAGTTTAGCCCCCATGAGAAACAAGCATTGGAAACAGCAAAAGGAGAAGCGCATGAGAGAGAAAACGGTGGAGCAAAAGCTGGTGGCAGCGGTCAGGCATATGGGCGGTATCGCGCCCAAGTTCGTGTCTCCCGGCTTGGATGGAGTGCCTGACCGTCTGATTCTGCTTCCGGGCGGCAAAGTGGGATTTGTGGAATGCAAAGCGCCCGGAAAACAGCTGCGTCCTCTGCAAGTACACAGAAAAAGGCAGCTGGAAGGGCTTGGGTTTTTGGTGTACTGCTTGGATAGACCGGAAGCGATTGGAGGAATACTGGATGAAATACTGTGCTCATGATTATCAGGCATATGCAACGGATTTTGTGCTGTCTCATCCATACTGCGGTCTGATTTTGGATATGGGTCTTGGCAAGAGCGTCATTACGCTGACGGCGCTGTGGGATCTGCTGCTGGACAGCTTTGATGTGGGCTGTGTGCTGGTGGTGGCTCCCAAGCGCGTGGCCGAGGACACATGGCCGAGGGAGATTGCCAAGTGGGAACATCTGAAGGGGCTGACCTACTCGCTGGTGATGGGCAGCGAAAAGGAGCGCTGGGCGGCTCTTTCCCGGAAAGCCATGATCTATATCATCAACCGGGAAAATGTCAGCTGGCTGGTGGAGCATACCACATGGCGCTTTGACGCACTGGTGATTGATGAGCTGTCCTCCTTCAAGTCGGCCAAGGCACAGCGGTTCAAGGCGCTCAAAAAGGTGCGCCCCCTGTGCAGCCGGGTGATCGGGCTGACCGGCACGCCCGCGCCCAATACCCTGATTGACCTGTGGCCGCAGATGTACCTGCTGGATATGGGGCAGCGCCTCGGACGATTCCTGACCCACTACCGGGAACGCTTCTTTGTACCGGATAAGCGAAATCGGGAGATCGTGTACTCGTATAAGCTGCGGGAGGGCGCGGAGCAGAAGATCTATGAGCTGATCGGCGACATCTGCATTTCTATGAAGGCCACGGATCACCTGAAAATGCCGGAGCTGACCATGAACCGGGTGGAGGTACATTTAAGCGCACAGGAACAGAAGCTATATGATACCCTGAAACGGGAAATGATTCTGCAGCTGAAGGACGGTGAGATCGACGCGGTGAACGCCGCTGCCCTGTCCGGTAAGCTCCTGCAGATGGCCAATGGCGCGGTGTACGATTCGCAGGGGCGGACGGTTACTATCCACGACCGAAAGCTGGACGCGCTGGAAGATTTGGTGGAGGCCGCCAACGGCAAGCCTGTGCTGGTGGCGTACTGGTTCAAGCATGACCTTGCCCGGATTCAGAAGCGCTTCCCGGAAAGCCGCGTCGTCGACACCAGCAGGGACATCTCCGACTGGAACGCCGGGCGCATTTCCATGGGGCTGCTGCATCCCGCATCCGGCGGGCATGGGCTGAATCTGCAGGAGGGCGGCTCCACGGTGATCTGGTACGGCCTCACATGGTCGCTGGAGCTGTACCAGCAGCTCAATGCCCGTCTCTGGCGGCAAGGACAGAGCGCGGGCGCGGTGGTCATCCACCACATTGTCACTGCAGGCACACATGACGAGGATGTGATGCGGGCACTGGAACGAAAGGACGTAGGACAAGCCGCCCTGATCGCGGCGGTCAAGGCACAGATGGAGGTGTCCCATGAGCGTAAGGATTGAAAAGCTGATTGCGGAGTACCCGGACATGGTGCGGGACAGGAAGTGCCTGGCCTATCAGATTGCACACTTCCGGGGGCTGTCTGCGGAGGAAGTGATCGAGAGCATGTACACGCCCCGACAGGATGGCGAGCGCGTGCAGACCAGCAGCCTTTCGGATAAGACGGCGCAGATCGCCATGAACTACCGTGACCGGCTGAACCAGATGAACCGGGAGTGGTACGAGCATCTGGAATGGCGGCTGCGCTGTGTGTCGGACGAGCTGGATTTCTTTGAAAGCGCGCTGCACTCCCTCCCTGCCGATCTTGAGCCGGTGATGTGGGACTTGGTTGTGGAACAGCTGAAGTGGGAGGCTGTCGAGCAGAAATATGCCATCAGCCACACCACGGTCTATCGGATGCGCAAGCGGGCCATGACCGCGCTGGAAGCGATGTACAAGAAGCACGATCAGGAAACAGCGGCTTATATGCTGGGAGCGGAGGGATAAGATGTGCCGGAGAGGGGATATTTACTATGCGGATTTGGGAGCGCCCACCGGCTGCTGCCAGTCCGGCTTCCGGCCTGTGCTCATTGTCAGCAATAACATTGCCAATGCCCATGCGCCGGTCATCACTGTGGTGCCCATCACTTCCCGGTACAAAGCCATGCACATGCCGACGCATGTGGTACTGCATCGGTGCGCCGTCACCGGGCTTACACAGACCAGCGTTGCGCTGGCTGAACAGGTCACCACGATTGACAAGGCACAGCTACAAAGCAGAGCGGGCGCTGTGCTGGACGAGCAGCTCATGGAGCAGATCACTCACGCGCTGCAGGTACAGATCGGAGCCGTTGACGCGGGGTGAAACAAAGGTGGAACTAAAGTGAAACTAAGTAGGAACTGACATGAACCAAATTCTGTGGTATAGTATATCATGCCAAGAGTAGATGAGGGGCGGGAACATATCCCGCTCCTTTTTCTTTGGCCGGGCGGGGCTTACTCCTTTCACCCGTCCGTACATAGGGAGGATTGAAAATGCTGTTTACAAGCGAGCAGGTGTCCTGTGGGCATCCTGATAAAATTTGCGACCAGATCGCGGACGCTGTGCTGACGGACTGTCTGCTTCACGATCCAGAAAGCCGCGTGGCCATAGAGTGCCTGATCAAGGACAACGTGATCGTTCTGGCAGGCGAGCTTACATCTGAGCACATGCCCGATACCGATGCGCTGGCACATGAAGTGCTGCGCCGCATCGGTGTGCCTGAATCTGAAAGCTACGAGAGCGCCGCCTTTATCACCCGCCAGAGCAGAGACATTGCACGGGGCGTGAACAGAGGCGGTGCTGGCGATCAGGGGATGATGTATGGCTACGCCACGGACGAAACGCCGGAGCTGATGCCCCTGCCCTTTATGCTGGCCACCCGTGCGCTTCTGGCTCTGCGTGACTTGCGCTCTCCGCTGCTTTTGCCGGATGCCAAAGCGCAGGTGACCTACGATTACGAAGCCGGACGGATCGACACGTTCCTCATCAGCACACAGCATCGGGCGGACGTACACACTGTGCAGGTAAAGGAGATCGTCCACGGCATTATGGTACAGGTCGCAGAAGCCTACGGCCTGAACACAGATTTCAGAGCGCTGGTGAATCCTACCGGCAGGTTTGTGCAGGGAGGTTCCTTTGCGGATACCGGCGTGACGGGCCGGAAAATTATCGCCGATACCTACGGCGGCATGTGCCGTCATGGCGGTGGGGCTTTCTCCGGTAAAGACCCCTCTAAGGTAGACCGCTCCGCCGCCTACATGGCTCGGAAGATTGCGCGGGATTTTGTGCTTGCTGGATACGCCAAACGCTGTGAAATCCAGCTGGCTTACGCCATCGGGATGAAGGAGCCTGTGTCGGTCAACGTGAACTGTTTCGGCACAGAAACAGTGGCGGAGAAAGAACTGGCCCAACTGGCACAGCGGCAGTATGATTTGACCCCAGCCGGAATCATAGAAGCGCTCCATCTGAAAGCGGTCGATTACAATAAAACGGCTGCTTATGGGCATTTCGGGAAACCGGAGCTTCCTTGGGAACAGTGATGGTGGTGGCACATGGCGCTGACCTATAAACAGGGAAAACAGATTCGATTACTTCGGGAGCGCAATCTGGGGTATCGGGCCATTGCGGCACAGCTGGGTCTTAGCCGGGATACCGTCCGCAATTTCTGCACAGCTCATCATCTATCCGGTGTGCGGGCGGGTGCGGAAACCAAGGTTGCCACCAGCTGCAAATACTGTGGCGCAGCACTTGTTCAGCCTGCCCGCGGGCGAAAAAGAAAATTCTGTTCCGATGCGTGCTGCCGGAAGTGGTGGTCGGAAAATCCGCAGGCGATTCGCCAAAGCCCGGAGGCACTCTATGAAGCCACCTGTCTGAACTGCGGGAAAGTGTTCACGGCCTACGGAAACAATCACCGGCGCTATTGCTCCCATGCCTGCTATATCCAGCATCGATTTGGAAGCTGTGCCTCCCAATGATAAAACTTATCGCATCCGCTTGACTTTCAGCGCCTTCAGAGTGATGAATGGCATACCGAAAGAAAAGGAGGCGTGAATATGAAATTCACCACGACCGCACCCGACCGGCGCACGCTGGTCAAAGCCATTGCAGAGCATACCGGCATGGAGCCGAACTACGCTGGCCCGCCCACGTTCAACTACACGATGGGCGCGATCACCATTGACCGCGAGGGCTATGTCGACGTACCTGATGAACAGGCCGCCGATGTGAAAGCATTTCTGATTTCCAAGGGCTGGATGGAGCCGGAGCTTGAACCGGAACAGCCGCGCATCCAGATTGGCGTACCGGCGAAAGAGCTGACGGTGGCGAACATCACCAACCTGATTTACATGCTCTACAGCAAGCAGTACCTGCTGGGCAAAGCCCTCGGCACCGCCTGCATCCGCATTGAGGACACGGTCATTACCCGGCTGCAGGAATACACGCCGGAAAACCTTGAAGCCTACACTGAACTGCTGCGGGATTTCAAAGCGCTGGGCGACCTTGAAGGCTTGGAGCTGGAAGAGGGGCAGCTGCGGATGGATTTCCCGATGGCGGAGGACAGTACGCTTTGGATGCTGCTGATGACCAAGATGGTCGCCTTCGCCAAGGCCGCGCACCGCGTATACCCGCAGCGCCAGCAGCCGGAAGCAGAAAAGTACTTCATGCGCGGCTGGCTGCTCCGGCTGGGCTTTGGCGGCCCCGATTTCAAAGCTGTCCGGCAAGCCCTGCTCAAGAACCTGAAGGGCTGCAGCGCCTTCCCCAGCGCCGAAAAGGCGAAGCGCCATCAGGAACGCTGGGCGGAGATTCGCAGGCAGCACCGGGAAGAGCGGCTGGAACAGGCTGATGAAGCACAGGAGGAGGTGACCGGCGATGAAAAGGCCAACGTCTGAGACACTTCAGCATCTCCGGGCACACTACACGGCGGGCAGCCGCGTCCGGCTTCTCCAGATGGACGACCCGTACCGGCCTGATTTGAAAGCCGGTGCCATGGGCACGGTGGTGGGTGTGGACGATGCTGGGAACATCCTTGTGAACTGGGACTGCGGTTCTTCGCTGAGCGTTCTGTACGGTGTGGATTCCTGCACCGTAGTCGAAGGGAGGAAGCAAAATGACTGAGCGTATGGAACGGCGGCTGCTGGATTTGAAAGCCCGGCAGCAAGCCGGGGAACATATGCTGTGCCCGCGCTGCGGAGCGGATACCATGAAGGAGCCAGTTTGCACCAACGCCCTGAGCCGTGTGGCGGACTTGTATGTGTGCGACTCCTGCGGCACGGCGGAGGCGATGCTGGCCTTCTGAAGCAGGACTACCCGCTGACCAGCTGGGCTGCGTTCCAGCCGGTCAGGCCGCCGTCCGATTTGGAAGCGCTGCCCGCCACCGAGGTACTCCAGCGGGTGATGAAGGAACAGGCCGACACACTGATCCACCTGTACCGAATGTGCCGAGACGATCCGGAGAACGCCAGCGAGTACCGCCTTGAGGCTTTTGAAAGCTGCCCCGGCCTTACGGAAGTATGGACACAGCCCTTTTACGTCAAGTACCGGGCGGCGGACGGCGCGGCGATCATCATGTTCAAGACCGGCACAGACGGCAGGATACAGATCGCCGAGTGCGTCGTAGACAAGTAAGCGCAACAGAATTTGAAAGCGTCAGGCAATTTGCCCGGCGCTTTTTTCGTCGTGCAACGCCCTCCCGCCGTTGCCCACGTCGCGCCAACGTTGGCCCCACGTGCGGCCCGCACCGCCAAGGCCGAATCCTTCCTCGCCCTTGATTTGAAAGCCCGACACGCGCCAACGTGGGCCGAATCCGCCGCAACAAGAAAAACCGCCCGCAGGCGGCAATTCTTGATTTGAAAGCTGGCGGCTCAGTACCACCAGCCGGTCTGGTAACTGTCGTTGCTGAAGAGCAGGCCGTGGTCATCGATGAAGTGTCCGACCGTAGCGACGTAGCCGTCGCCGTCCATGATGGCGAGCTTGGATTGCGCCAGCTTCCAGATGAGCGCCAGTGTGGCTTCATCCTTGAGGTCAGCCTTTCGGCGGATGATTCTGGAGAGGTAGTCGGTAATGAAAATGGCTGTGTCGCTGTAGCGCTTGTTGCCCGGGTCGGAGGTCAGACGAATGACCCCATTGTGAGCGATGCCGCAGCGGCAGGTCAGGTCGAGCGCCCGCATCATCCTCGGCTGATTTGAAAGCGGGAACGGATGCGTCATGGCGGCATTTACACCCGCCTGTGTGCTGATTCGGAAGTGGTAGACCACGCTGTCCTGCGGGGTGAACCGCTCGGCGTGTACCGCCGAAAGGAAATCCTCGATGTTCATGAAGCCCTTGTGAATCGTGACCTTGCCGTCGCGGGCGTACATATAGCCTGCGCCGTGGGGATTGCGCCGGAACATGGCGCGGAGGGTGGTGTCGGCCGGCTGCTGTTCGCCGGATTTGGAAACGCAAATGATGCACATGGCTGTGTCCTCCTTGGTATTTCTCTCTGGGGTGTGACATTCATCACTCTGCGGGGCGGGAAAGTCAAGCGGTGTCTGTGCTTCCCGCCCCGCTTGATTTCAAAGCTCTGTGTCCTGCTGGATGAACTCGGAGATGACTTCATAGAAATCAGCCGGGTCGTAGTGACCGAGCACATAGCCGTGCTCGATTTTATAGCGGTACTGGTCGGCCACCATCTCCTGTGCGGCTTCCATTGACCAGCTGGCCATTTCTTCCTCATCCATGTAGGAGTACAGCTTAGCGATAAGCTCCATGGTTTCGTCGGTAAGAAGCGTGTCTTTCATGGGTGTTCCTCCTTGATTTCAAAGCTCACCAGATGGCGCGGCGGGGCTTGAGATGTGCGTCGCTGTCGGCCTTCAGTAGAAACTGCGCGACCGTCTCCGGGGCGATTTCAGAGCCGTCCATGCTGGCCAGCACACTGACCTTTCTGCCTTCGCGGCAGATGTGCCAGCAGGATTTGGAAGCCTGATAAGCCCAATGGTAGTCAGTCTCGTCATAGGGATGGATGCTGCTGACCTGCAGTGTGCCGTCGCCCCGGTCTGTCACATGAAAGCGCTGACGACCGATGTAAAATGCTCGAATGTGCTTGGGGTTCATAAGGTGTTCCTCCTTGCGCTGTGCGCGGTTTGATTTGGAAGCCGTGGCTCCCGCGACCGGCGTGTGCCGGTTTCGGCCTGTGCCGGAGGCCATCGTCAGGCGGGCTTGTGTGTGCGCTGAAAGCGGCGGTACTCGATTTGAATCCTCTCGGTGACCCGGCGCTCGAACTCCTCCTCGCCTGCAGCGGTCAGCGCACGCTGCTGGTATCCGTAGTCAAAGGTGTACTTGGTAATGTCCCAGCGGGTTCTTGCCCAGCCGGGCAGGTCGCCGTCGTTGTAATAGCGGTAGTAGCTGTGGAACAGGGATTTGGAAGCCTGTGTATATGGGAAGTCCGCCGCCTGCATTTCGTCGTACTTGGCCTGTTCCTCGCCCTTGCTGTTCCAGTAGGTGTGCTCGTTCATAATGTGTCCTCTCTGCGCTGTGCGCGGTTTGATTTGGAAGCTGTGGCTCCCGCGACCCCTTTCGGGGTTTCGGCCTGTGCCGGAGGCCATCGTCAGGCGGGTTGATTTGAAAGCTGTGCCGGTGGTTCCCTGTGTCAGGAAGCCCGCCGCCAAGCCGCGTCGCCGGGCAGGAGCTTGAGCAGGTGTTCCCGCGCGGTGGCAAATTCGTCTCCGATGAAGCCCAGCCGGAGGAGCCAGCACCGGAAGGTGTATTTCGGATTATCGGTGACCGGGCGTGTGGGGCTGGCGGCCTTGCTGGTCAGCGCCTGTGCGCTAATGGCGAGGCACAGCTGGATATACGCCTTTATCTCGCCTGCGTGGAGTGTGCCGTTGAAGGCCCGGAACTCGATGGTGTGTGCGGGCCGCTCGGTGGAGAAGGTCGCGTGGAGGTTGAGCAGGTGGTAACGGCTGTGGTCGTAGTGCCGCTCCGCGCACCGCCGCCAGTCGGAGCTTGTGCCGCCTGAGCGGGCGTACCAGAGCCGGGCGAAGGCTTCCATCGACGTGGGCTTGCGCCGGTTCAGCTCGGCGAGGAACCCCGGCTCAATCGGGCGGCACCAGCGCTCGCGTCGGGCCGGCGTGATGCCCAAGGCCATGGTCAGCAGGTCTTCCTTGGCGTTTACGATGTTCACCAGCCGTCGCAGGCTTTGCGGGGTGTGTTCGCCGAGGCCGATGTGGATGTGGATGCCGCAGGAACCGTCGGCCTTCGCGCCCGCAGCCCGGATGGCCCGGACGACCTCCTGTACCATCCCGATGTCCTCATAGCGGCACACCGGGCTGACCACCTCCGCGCTGGGGTCTGTGACCGAGCCGTCGCTTTCGACCGTCCAGTGCCGCCCGTCTGGCATAGGCACACGCCAGTCGTCGAGGTGGCGGCCGCGATACTGTGCCGTCGTGCCGAAGTACGCGGCGATGGCCTTGGCCGTGCGTTCCCGGCCTATACCGGTGGTTTCAATCTCGATGCCGAAAGTCTGGTTTTTCATTGGGTGTGCTCCTTTCGCTGTGTCGCGTTTCGTTTTCCGGCGGGGCTTTTCGCCCGCCCCGCCCGGCGTGACACATTCATCACTCCGGGCCGCCGAAAAAGCAACCCGACCAAAGCGACAAGGTTTCGGGGGCAAATCAGCTCTGAATCGACAAAGCCCGCCCCCCGGCGAAAAGCGCTTCCTTATATAGCGAAAACGGGCCTTTTCGCCCGCGCCGCTGCCGTCCTTCCCACCTGTGGCCCGTAACCCTACACAAGCCGCGCAGCTCAGAGCGTTTTTTGCCCGTCCCGCGCCGCCGCCCGTCGCGCCCCGGCCATAGGCCTGTCTCTTATACACATCTCCG
>OWIO01000779.1_pt1 | contig 27781 bp, 25 predicted proteins | sample 1733011 | NCBI WGS metagenome assembly OWIO01 (sample SAMN05065779, study PRJEB22554) | human gut metagenome | biome: ENVO:2100002; feature: ENVO:00000062; material: ENVO:00002003 | host: Homo sapiens | place: USA | reverse complement strand
AATGACTTCCTTGCTAAAAATTAGGATTCCCTTCTTTTGCTATACGTCAGCCCTGCACAATTTTTTCAGAGGCATCGTGCATTCCGATTAAAAACCCCTCCGTTGTCTCTTTGAATCGGGCCGAAAGAGTGACCCTCTTTCAGCCCGAATTGAGCAAAACCTGCGACTCGAACGACGCTTTAGAAGGAATATCTAAATCCCACGTGCGCACGCCACTCTTCATCGAGCGTTGCGCCCGACGTGCGCTCCACGCCGCCATAGACATAGGCGTTCTTGCCGATGTTGATGTTAGCTCCAAGGCCGTACTCGACCCACGTGTCTTCCCCGTTCACCTTGTAGGAATTCACTCCGCTTCGAATCGTGGCATCGCCTAAGAACTCGTGCACGGCCGAAGCGTGAACGTAGACATTACCCCAACCGTCCGGGCAATTCAGACCGGCAGCAAAACCGGCACGCCCGAGAAGGCTATCGACCGTATCAAACGAGTAGGAAGCTGCCCCTCCGAGCTTTAGCGTATCGGCATCGGTGTAGGTGTACGTGAGTTCTGCCTGCGGTTCGACAAAGAACATCGATGTGACGTCATAACGCCAACCGATTTCGCCCGAAAGGCTTAGCGCCGTATTATCAGCTGACCCTTTAAGGCGCCCGTCGACCGTGTAATCGGCCTTCGAAAGTGCAGCGCGTCCGATCACATCCACAAAGACACCGTTATCAAAGGTCTTCGTACCGTAAAGCGCGAGGCTATACGAATCCATATCCGCATCGCCGCGCTTCATGTCGGCATCGGTCTTGGTGTAGGCAAACGCAAGGCCGAAACGCGGGGCATGATCCGAAGGCATCGTATCAATACCGACTTGCACTGTCGTAAAGTTGCTTTTAAGACTATTGGAGCCCTTAAGTTTGCCGCCGTCATAGCGCACCCAAGCGCCGTGCGTGCCCGATGCCGAACGAATGTCGCCCAAACGCTTTCTTACGTCATTCATGAGGATGCGGTTGATTGCCAGAGACGAAACCATCGAAACATCAAGCGTATTGGACATGACGGAATTGACGTGTGAGGACACGTTTTGAGCCTTGCCGTTTGCCCCCACAACGGCTGTGGTTTCTCCGGCAGAAAAGCCCTCGGGGAGAACAACCGCTGCACCTTCGATTACGGCCTGCCCTTCGAATTTTTCAAGAAGCGCATTGACATCGCCGCCGAGTGCGTCATTTACCTCGCTCGTCGCACTGAGTGTGAGATTCTCCCCGGCAATGGCGTTGTTTGTGACGTGAACTGTGGTATCGGCATTGCCGAGCGTCAGTTTCGTCTTTTTGCCATCGGCCCCCTCGAGTTTTCCGATGGCGGCATCCTTGTTAAAAACCGTCTCTCCGATGAGAACGAGAGTGCCGCTGGCCGCCTTGACCTCTCCGTTAATCGTTGTTGTGCCTTCTAAGGTCAACTTTCTTTTATCGGCGTGGTCAACATCACCCGCATCAAACATCGACATACGATTCTCGGCCTCAATCTCCTTTACGTATCCGAGTAGGACGTTATCGTTTAGAGCAATTTGAGGAGCGCAAATATGAGCCGTAGCCCCGGGCGCTGCTTCACTGTTTACGATTGTTGCAATGCTGACAGCGGCCGAGTTTTCAGATTTTTCCTTAGTTCCGATTTGAATGCTTTTTTCAGAGGTAACTTCTACCGTGGTCAAATCTTCATTGACACTAACATTTGTTCGGGAAATCCCTAAGCCTCGATCTTTCCCCAAAAGAACCACGCCCTCCGTTCCGGTTAATTTAACCGTTGCATGCCCTTTCCCGTTGTACTGATTCTCTCCCCAACTTCCGACCGAACTTGCGACAACAGCACCCGATGTGTCACTGACAACTGTGAGAAGTCCTTGAGACTGAATGTCCACTGCAGAGGCGCCCTCATTATTCCCGAAATTACCGGCAAACACTGCAGGCGATCCGGTAGAGTGCAAATAGACATTTCCGTTTGCTGAGATAGAGGCTTTCCCCTTTGTTTGCGTCATAACAACATTTCCCGGGGAAGTCATCGTCACTTCATCCGCTCCGACAATGGTAACGTTTCCGCTGAGAGCGTGGATTAGGGTATTGGTAAGTGCATCAATGACAAGATTCTTGACCCCATCAATTTTCAATGTTTTTCCACCACTAGCCAACAAAGTCGAATCAGACCCGTTTGCAGATTTCTGATAAATTGTAAGGCTCTTCCGCCCAGAGAGTGTGACATCGGCGTTTGTCGCACCAACAAGATTGACTATCTTCTTATTCGCTCCCATATCCGGATAGGGATTATTCAGTTCAAATTGATAGGTACCGGCATCTTGGATTTTGGAAAGCCAATCACTATAAGAGGGTTCCCCTTCGAGTTGCGCCCCATTGACTTTTACAACGAGTTTTGCATCCTCTGCCCAAGCGATTCCGGATGCCACCAAGCCGGCCAACCCGACGGCGATCACAGTTTTCGCCCCCTTCCCTTGCATCGAACGAGCCATTTCGCTTACAGCCGTCATCCCCGAACGGGCGCGGTTATAGACAACCTTAAATGTCTTATTCATGGATTTCCCCCTCGCAAATCAAGACTGATTTCATTGCGGACAGATGCGCCGCAAAGCTTATCTTCTCGGAAGGTCGTTCTTTAAAAACGGACTTTTAAAAGCGGCGTTTCCTTCAAAAACTTATTGCAACTTTCAAGAGCCTTTCCGAGAAATCCGAATGGATTGTCTCTCCGTCGGGGGGGGGGCAAGCCTTGATATTAAATGCTTTTTTCGTGTTGCCGATGCGCAACTTAGGGGATTTCTTCAGGGTGGCAAAACCGCTAATTTTTGAAAGTTTTGTGCTAGCGGAGTTTCGTATTTTTGCGATTTGCCTTTCGGCACAGTTCCGAGATCCATGTCGGGCAGATTACAATCTAAGCTCTTACGGATTGTCAACGCATGCAACCTATTCTCTTACACGCCTGTTGCGCGCCCTGCTCGGCTGCGGTTTTGGAGTGGCTTTTAAAAAACGCCATGATGCCGACTGTTTTCTTTTACAACCCGAACATCGCGCCCTTAGCTGAATACGAAAAACGCAAGGCCGAACTCGTGCGACATTGCCAAAGGCTCGGCGTCGCTTTTATCGATGGCGATTACGATCATGAAGATTGGCTTGAAGCGACAAAAGGGCTTGAAAACGAACCGGAGCGCGGACACCGGTGCGACGTGTGTTTTTACCTCCGTCTTAAAGAAGCAGCACGAAAGTGCGTGGAACTCCGCATCCCTGTCTTTACCACAACGCTGGCCTCAAGCCGTTGGAAGTCACTAGAGCAAGTCAATGCCGCGGGACTAAAAGCTGCTGACGAAGAAGGCGTACGCTATTGGGACAAGAATTGGCGCAAGGACGGGCTTCAGGAGCGGCGTGGCATTCTTCTTAAAACCTACGGCTTTTACAACCAAACCTGGTGCGGCTGTGAATACTCAAAGCGCGATGCCGACATGCACCGCGCTTTGCGCCAAATCCGCGAGAATCCTGCAAATTAACGCATCGCCTCGGGCATCACGAGGCTTCGCACGTCCACCCGAATCTTCGTGCGCATAAGGCCGTTTTCAATCAAAAAACGCTTGTCTTCTTCCATTCCGACAATATCGTCCTCGGTAAGAACATCGTAAAACGAGGACCAGTCAAAAAGCTTTTGCGCCACAATCGGGCTTACACCCTGGGCCTTAGCGCCCATTTCCAAGGCTTTCTCTTTGTTCTCGTTAATCCACGCATGCGCCTTGCGGTGGACGGCAACGACGCGCTTAACCACATCGGGGTGTTCTTGGGCATACGCACGGCGGGCAACCAACACAAGATTGGGTTTAACAAGCCCTTCGGCTGTCGTAATCGTCTTCATGCCGGCGTCATTAGCCTTAACCACGAGCCCGGCAGCTAAAAGCGCCGCGTCGACCGAGTTGCCGACAAGTGCTGCGTACGCTTTCGGAGGATCCATGCTCACAAACTCAATGTCTTTCATCGTCATCCCTTCTTTTTTAAGGGCAGCGACGAGCATCTGGTGTAAGACGGTGCCGCGGGGACCGGCGACGGTTTTGCCTTTCAGGTCTTTGACCGAGTAGTTTTGCCCTTTTTTCCCGACGAGTGCAAAGACGCGACTCGGGTGCGCGGCCCCCGTGGCAACGACTAGGTCATTACCGACGCCGGCGGCAAGTAAAAGCGAGGCCGTATTCATGACAGCGGAAACATCCAGAGCTCCGGCAGCCAACGCCTGCGCCTGTTTGGCCCCGGAATTGATCTCGTGCCAAATCACTTTCACATCGGACCCGGCAAACTCCTTTTCGAGCATGCGGTTCTCTTTCATCACGATGTTTTGTAGATTAAACGGGGACTTGACGTAACAGATATTTAGGTCCATAGCCAGTGCCGTCAAAGACGTCATCGACAAAACGGCCGAAAAAAGCATCGCACCGCAAAAGAGGTTTTGTTTCATACGTACTCCTTAAAAAGCGAGTCAATTTTTTAAGAAAAACTTTCACCGAGAATGCGCGAGAAAATCGCCGAGCGTAGTGCCACGATTTCCTCGGATGTCTCGTGCCGGGGACGGGGACTTGTCAGGGTCCACGTTTGACAAATCGTTCCGCCCTCCAAGAGAACAATACGGTCGGCAAGCATGAGAGCCTCGGAAACGTCGTGCGTCACAAGAAGGACCCCGGAGTGCGTGACCGAAAGAATGCGCGTAAGTTCGCGCTGCATGAGGCGCCGCGTTAAGGCATCTAACGCCCCGAACGGTTCATCCAGAAGAAGGAGTTCGGGTTTTGGCGCCAAGGCGCGCGCCAAGGCCACGCGCTGAGCCATCCCGCCCGAAAGATCCGTCGGGTGCGCGTTTTGCGACTCGAGCATGCGCGTAAGCGCCAGGACTTCGGAGACAGCCTTATCGACCTTTCGGGTATTTTCTTCGTGTAGGAGCGCGAGCGCCACATTCTCACGCACACTCTTCCAAGGTAAAAGGCGCGGTTCCTGAAAGACAATTCCGAAGGAGGTCTCCGGGGCAAATGCAATGGTCCCGGCATCGGGCACTTCAAGGCCGGCTAAAAGCCTTAAAAGCGTTGTCTTCCCGCAACCGCTTTGCCCGAGAACGGCAAGGACCTCTCCGGCATTGAGCGTTAAGTTCAAATCTCGAACGGGGGTAACACGCCCCTCTCCTATCCCGAAGGATTTGGTGAGTCCCTTGACAACGATAAGCGGAGTTACTTGAGCCATGTCATTGCCTTTGCCTGAAGTTCACCGCCCCAAGGCGAAATCTTTGACGCAAGTGCCACAAACGCCGTGTCAGCCAAAATGCCGAGAATTGCAATCGAAAAGATGCCGACGAGCATAACGTCCGTGCGCCCGAGTTCGGCAGCGTCTTGTATAAGCCACCCGAGGCCCGAGGCCGCGGCAATAAGTTCTGCTCCGATCAGGGCCCGCCAGGCAAATCCGAACCCGAGGCGCATACACGTCATCACCGACGGAAGCGTCTGGGGCAAGATGATGTGTCGGAACGTTTCTTCGGGTGTGAGTTTTAAAATCCTGGCAAGTTCCAAGAACTTGGGATCGACGTGCCGGAAAGCAGAAAAACTCGTCAGGTACACAGAAAAGAAACTGGCGAGCATGACGATGGCTAACTTCGGAGCCTCCCCGATTCCGAGCCACAAAATCAAAAGCGGCACGAGCGACAAGGGCGGCACGATGCGGATAAATTCCAGGGGGTAGTGAAGCGCCTCTTCAAGTAGCGCATGGCGCGCGCACATCCAGGACATAAAAAGCGCCAAAGACGCACTGACGGTGTACCCGGCAATGACGCGTAAGAAACTTGCTGCTGCGTGCGTAAAAAGCGAGCCGTCGCAAAGCATGCCGTAGGCGGCACAGAGCACGTCAGAAGGCGACGGCAACAACAAGGGATTTACAAGCCCCAAGGCGCTTGAAAGAGCCCAAGCCACAAGGACGGCCGCCGGGAGCGCCGCCGAAAGGAAGAACTTTTTACCCATCATCTTCCGAATCATCAATCCGTATACCCAATATCAGAAGGCGTATCTTAAGGGAGAATTCCCGTAATCTGCACTCGGAAAAAGACCGACCCTTCCCGCTGACTTCGCTACAATGGAGCGATAACCCTTTCATTTAGAGTCAATCATGCACATTACAGTATTTCTCGGCGCGAAACTCGGCAAAAACTCCGTCTATCAGGAGCGCATCACCGAGCTTGCCGATTGGATCGGACGTTCCGGCCACACGCTCGTGTACGGCGGATCGAAAGAAGGTCTCATGGGAATTCTTGCCGACACGGCTTTGAAAGCCGGGGGCGAAGTAATCGGCATCGAACCGCAGTTTTTTATTGAAAGCGCCGTGCAGCACGAAGGGTTGACGCAACTGATTGTCACAAAAGACATGGCCGAACGCAAAAAAGAACTCATTGCCCGCGGCGATGCGTTCATTGTGTTTCCCGGGGGCTTCGGCACGATGGAAGAATTTGCCGATGTCCTCTCGGCAATTGCCTTAAAGCACCTTAGTGCTCCGTGTATCTTTTATAACCTAAACGGCTACTACGATTTGATTCATCAGTATCTGGACCACATGATTGACGTGGGCTTTGCCGTTGAGGATCAAAGAAAAGGCGTGTACTTTGTCGATAACCTGGCGGACATTGAAGCGATTCTCGCCAAGGTTTAGTTTTTTTAAGTCAGTCCCTTACCGCCACTTTTGTTCTTTTTAAACGAACCCTGGCTCGCACGAAAGCCGTAAAGAGCTCGCCGGAAATGCAACCGGCGTGTGTCTTTCGGCTTTTTTGTTTGGTTTCAACTCATTGCCCCCCGAAAGTCCGAATTTGCGAAAGAGGCCGCACGTCACGCCGAAAAAAAAGCCTCAGAAAACGACAATCTAAATGGACAAAGGCTCTTAAAAACTGCGCAATCGTGGAAAAAGGACTAAAAAATATGTGCGCATTCGTGGAAAATCGTAGGTAAAATAATGGCGCAAACGTGAAAAATCAACCAAAAAAGGCGCGCGCAATTGTGATTATCGCTTTTTTCCGGGTACACGATAAGGACCGCGATGTTCGAACGAAAGATTTTCCAAGCCATGCTTCGTTGGAAGGAGCACTACGCTCCGAACTATGCCCTCTTTTTAAAGGGAGCACGACGTGTCGGTAAAACCACGCTCGCCGAAAAATTAGGACGCGAAGCCTATGCTTCGTACATCCTCGTGCGTTTCGATAACGCCGACGCCTCGATTAAGGATCTTTTTATCAATGGGCTACGCGACTTAGATACGTTCTTCGTGCAGTTGCAACTGCAATACCGCACACGACTTTTTGAGCGAAAGTCCCTGATTATTCTTGACGAGATTCAGCTTTTCCCGCAGGCGCGCCAAGCCCTCAAAACACTTTTGGAAGACGGGCGATACGATTATCTGGAAACCGGGTCACTTGCGGGTATTACGAAAAAAAGCCCGGAGATTCTGATTCCGTCCGAGGAATACGCTCTTGACGTGCTCCCGCTCGATTTCGAGGAGTTTTTGTGGGCTCAGGGCGACACGATGACCTATCCGGTTCTCAAAGAGCATTTCACGACCCGCAAACCCATGGGCGGTCTACACCAGACGGTGATGAAAGCCTTTCGAGAATACATGCTCATCGGCGGAATGCCGCAGGTCGTTTCGGCCTTCGTGCCGAAGAAAGATTTTGCGGCAGCCGACTTTGTTAAACAGCAAATCCTCTCGCTCTACAAAACCGACATGGCCGAGCAAAACGAAGAGCGCTCCGAATATGTCACTGATTTTTTCAATCGCATTCCGGCCGAACTCTCGCAACATGATAAGTGCTACGTGCTTGCACACATTAACGACCAAGCTCGAATGCGTGAATATCGCGGTCCGATTCGCTGGCTTGACGAAGCGATGATTGTCAATATCGCTAGTAAAGTCGACGAGCCGAGTGCCGCCCTCAATTTGAGCATTTCCGACCCGCGTTTTAAATGCTATATGGCAGATACGGGGCTATTGGTATCTCTGGCTTTTTCCGACCGTCCGTTTCTGGAAAACGACCTGTATCTATCGGTTTTAAATGACAGACTCGGCGTCAATGAAGGGATGCTCATTGAAAACGTTGTCGCACAGTCGCTGAAAGCCTCGGGGCACCGACTCTTCTTTTACACGCAGCGCAACCCATCCACTCGCAAGACACTCATGGATATAGATTTTCTGATTCGATCCGGGAAAAAAATTGTTCCCATCGAAGTGAAATCCGCCGACTCTTGCAACCTAAAGTCTCTGCTTCGCCTCAAGGAGATTTACGGCAAGCGCATCGGCGATGCGATTGTCCTACATCACGGGGAGATAAAAGACGAAAACGGTATCGTTTTTCTTCCCTACTATATGGCGCCTTTGCTTTAAGTAAGACCGTCGCCGGTTCTTACCTTGGTCCTAAAGCCCCTTGATTGCCGACCTCACGTGCGGCATCAGGGCAGCGTTAAAGGTCCAAACTGTTCGGCATCAAGAGGAAGTCCTCAAGCCCCATAATAAGAACGCCGTTTTCGTTATACCAACGCTTGATTCGATCTTTGACAACAATGATTTTTTTGAAGGAACCCCGAATGTGAATCAGCGGTTTTTGCTCCTGCTCCATCTTCTCGGAATCGGGGATAGCAAAGGCCGATTGGATGTAGTAGCGCTTATCTCCCCGGTTGCAGGCAAAATCCACTTCCAAGCGTTTACGAACACTCTTTCCGTCTTTGGATTTTTCGGTGCGCTCGACCACCCCGACATCAACATGACTTGTATCTTACTCTCAAATATGTAGATATTCTCCCGAAAATATAGTAAATTTATATTAAACGGAGAAAACATGCTAAAAGACACACAAACGCTTGTGATGGAGTTGACTCGACAAGGGTACAAAGTTCCCCTTGTTCGTATCGGAACACTCGTTAAACAAGGAAAGCTCTTTCGCATTATTCGGGGGCTTTATACCGATACGCGCACCATTGACCCGTTTACAGTTTCCGCCGCTGTCCTCCAACCTTCGTACATTTCTTTTGAAAGTGCTCTTTCGGTCCACGGCCTCATTCCCGAGGGTGTTCCGAATGTCACGGCTGCCACATTCGGCAAGAGACGATGCAAAACCTACGAAACCGATTGGGGACTTCTTATTTACCGGGACGTTCCTAAAAAGGCTTTTTCCGAAGAACTGAAGCTTTTTGAAAACGGATGCGACAACTATCTGCTTGCCGGTCCGGAAAAAGCCTTGTGCGATCAGCTCTATAGCGTCAGTCCTCTTCGAAGCCGAAAGGCCCTTTGGGCTTGGCTCTTCGAGGATATGCGCATCGAAGAGGAAGATTTCCGCAATCTGAGCACCGTCGTGCTCAATCGACTATCAAAACTCTATGCAAGTACCAATTTGAAACTGCTGGCCGACGCATTGACAAGGAAAGGTCTATAAACTCGGCATCGCTGTAGTCCGGCTCACTAAATGCCTCAACGTTATTCTCTCTGACTTCGGGTTCACGGCAATATGGGGACGTTCTTACCGGCATTGGGTCTTTATAAACCCGTGCCCAGTTACGGATTCTGGCTCGAAAACTACCAAGTTGTCAGTCATTTTATTCGCTCTTGCTCAAACGAAAGAAACCTGCAAATGTTTTCCAGTAGCCTCGATTGCGCGATCTAACGTATCGAGCTTTGTGCGATAACGAGGATTGATGATGCGAGTAACTTCTTGACGGGGTATGCCAAGTTTTTCCGCAATATCGACTTGACGAGTTTTTGTCTCAATCATCGCATTAATAAGCATAACCTTGATTGATTCGATTGGCGTCAGGCTAACTCCGACCCTCTCTCCTTCTGCAGTGGCCTCGTTATCTGGATACGGAAACGGCTCCTTGTTTTCAAGAGCCTCGCTCACCAAGTCCAAGAGAATCGTGTGCATGTCCTTTGATGCAGCCTCAAGCGTTTTGCCAAACGTAAAAATCGACGGCGTTACACACTCCAAAATGTAGTCACTATTTTCACCGCGAGTCAGAAAACAAGGATAAGTCAATTTCATGATTATTCCTCCGAGTGATTGGGCGGGGGATTTCTCCCCGCCCATGCTACTTAGGAATTAGGAGCAACCGAGCTTTTTTAAGATCTTCGCCAAAAGTTTCGAATCGTAATCATGCGTCGGGTGTCTGGCTACGTGATCAACACACTGACCAAATGAAAGCCTTAGATGCCGCGTCCGGCCTTCGACCTTCACTCCCTTGTCCCTAAGAGCCTTGATGAATTGCGCATATTTCATCTTGAGCTCCTTTAAGTAACATTCGTATTGTAATCGATTTTGCGTACATTTGCAAGCATTTTCGTTTACTTAAATACGTCCGCACAGTCGAGTTTTCGCGTCTTCGCCCAGTACTGGTAGCAAGAAAGCTCTTGGGACCCGAAACACAGTTTTTCGAGATTTTTCTCAAGAAGCCCGAGATGCAAATCGTGCACGACCTCCCAGAAGTGAGGCGCATACGGCAAATTGACGGAAGCTACGAAGTTGTAATGGCGCACGAGGTCATCGTGAAAGAGGTAACGCCACATGTAGACAAACGTCTGAAGGCGCAGCAGAGACTTTATACGACTTTTCTTGTTCGACCGAGGGTCACTGCACTTCCATCACATTGATTCGTATGGCGTTTTTTGTGTCCACAGGCGCATATGGATGCCCGTTCCGGGTAAAGCGAGGGCGTCCCTTTCCGACCGGACGAATAGGAACCGTGAAGTCCACCATAAAGCCGTAGATATTATTTTTCATCGGCATATCTCCACCGCACGACCCTACACTCGCCAAAGATTGCACCTTTTCGTCCCATCGGAATGCAAAGATTGCGCATCTTGCCGAAATTTGTCATGGCTCTAGTGATGGAAAGTACGGAGGAAGCCTATGCTTAATGGCTAAAATGGATTCGAACCGTCAAAAAGTCTAGGTTCTGTCGGAGTGGTGTCAGGGATGTATCAGGGATAAGAAAACGGTTGGTGGCGGAGAAGGAGGGATTCGAACCCTCGAGACCAGTATATGTTGATCTGCGCCCTTAGCAGGGGCGTGCCTTCAGCCACTCGGCCACTTCTCCAACCAAGCGGTTTCCCGTCAGGAAAACCGAGAACTCGCATCATACCGAATTTGGGGAATTTTTGCTTTCGTTCGGATCCTCGTACAGGCGAATCCCGTCTTTAAGCCACGGAGCAACGGCGACAAGCTTCGGCAGCACTTCATCGCGCAAAACGGAGCATGCGGCCCGGTAACACGCCTCGACGATGGCCTTATCTTCGGACTTATGGGAAATCATGACCAAATCGCGATAAAGCAAAGGCTCGGGCATCGGGACGGCCGTAACACCTTGGGCAATCGTCCGCGTCTGCATCAGTGTCGAAGGACGCGCAATTGTCCAACCGAGGTTATCGGCAACGAGCGTGACCATCACGGCATTGGTATCAACTTCAATTTTGTTCGGAAGAGAAAGATATTGCGAGGAAAGATACGTCTCATTGAGCCGCCCGCCGCCGCTTTCCTTGTGATAATAGATGTAGGGTTTGCCGCAAAACCGAAGATCGGACCACGTCCACGGGCCCGTTTTGCTCTTAGCCATTGCCTCGGGTAGTAGCAATACCGACGGCTCCCGAAATAGGAGCCTGCGATTGAGCCCCGGAATCCCCGGAAACAAATCACTTGAAATGATGATATCGAGTTTGTGTTCAAGCAAGTGTTTGATAAGCGTATTGGACGTGGCGGTAACCTGCAAAACACGCGAGGTAATGGGAAGCAGCTTTTTGATAAGTTTGGGAATAAGGTCCAGTGAAAGGCTTTCGACGCAACCTATGTGAATCACGGGATTTAACGCATTCTTGATGCGAAAGCGACCGACGGTTTCTTCAAGCGCATCGGCATGGTGATTAATCTCATGGAAAAGCACGCGGCCTTCTTGGGTCGGCGCAATCGGACGCACAGTCCGATTAAAAAGCGTCAATCCGAGTTTGCGTTCAAAAGCATCAATACGTCGAGAAACCGAAGACTGTGTCTGTCCGATGACAGATGCCGCCTTGGAAAAGCTTTGTAGTTCACAAATCAAAACAAAAAGCATTGCATCGGCATCAAATAGTTCCGTTCGCCTGAAAGGACTTTTCACATCCTGCCTCCATCTTGAATTGACACAAAACCCATCTTGGCATTATTCCGTGCTTTTCGGCAAATCGACTCGAACTATTCCCAATAGGAATAATGAGCATTCCGAAAATCAAACCCAAATAAGGCTTTTTCCTTATCCGACTATAAAGTCAATCCGTCCTTCGGGAACCCGATTCGGTTCTCGGGACTATTTCCCCCACCCTTAACGGAGATTTCTATGATTTGGCTTGAAGGTTTAATCATTCTCGCTTGTATCATGATCGGCGCGAGAAAAAACGGAGTCGCCATGGGCTTTGCCGGCGGCGTCGGACTGATCCTGTTGGTGTTTGTCTTCGGCTTACGTCCGAGTTCACCGCCCGTCAATGTCCTTTTGATTATTACGGCAGTCTCGGCCATGGCAGCCACGCTACAGTGTGCCGGCGGCTTAGACCTGCTCGTTTCGGTTGCTGAAAAGATTTTACGTAGCAATCCGAACCGCATCACCATCATGGCCCCGATTGTGACATTCGTCTTTACGATGTTCACGGGTACCAGTTATGTGGCCATGGCCGTGTACCCGGTGATTTCGGAAGTCTCTCTTGAGGCCGGCATCCGTGTCGAGCGTCCGATGTCCATTGCCATGGTCGCCAGCCAACACGGCATTTCGGCCTCGCCCGTCTCGGCCTCCACAGCCGCCCTTTTAGGCGTTCTTGCCGTACACGGTGTCACGCTCGGTCAGATTATGGCTGTTGCGATCCCCGCTATTTTCATCGGTTGCATGTTAGGCGCCGTCAGTGTCTACAAGCGCGGTGTAGAACTTGTCGATGACCCGGAATTTCAGAGACGCCTTAAATCCGGGGAACTCACAGCCCAAGAAAACCGCCCTGCCTATGTTCCGACACGAGAAGCCAAACTCTCGGTCACAATCTTCGGCATTGCCGTAGCTCTGATTGTGCTCCTCGGAAGTTTTAAGGGCCTGATGCCTTCCTGGAATGTAAACGGCAAGCTCGTACGCCTTTCCATCCCCAATGCGATTGAAATGATTGCCTTCGCCGCATCGTTCCTGATGGTACTGACATGCAACATTGCTCCGGGCAAGATTGCAAAATCCGGCGTCTTTACTGCCGGGATGACAGGTGTGATAGCGATTTTCGGTATCGCCTGGATGACAGATACCTTCTTTTTGGCCCACAAGGCTGAATTTATCGCCTCTTTGGGCGGCACTGTTCAGGCATACCCCTGGCTTTTCGGTGTCGTGCTTTTCGGGATGAGTGCCCTGCTTTTAAGTCAAGGTGCGACAACCAGTTCCTTAATGCCGATCGGCGCCTCTTTAGGGCTTCCTGTTTCTTCCTTGGTTGCCATGGCGCCGGCTGTTAACGGCCTGTTTTTCTTCCCGGCAACAGGATCGGCCATCAGTGCCCTGACATTTGACCGCTCCGGAACAACTCATATCGGCAAATACGTTCTCAATCACAGCTATCAACGACCGGGCTTTGTCACGTGCATAAGCTCCATCGTGATCGGCTTTGTGATTGCCTCTTTTGTTTTTTAACCCCATTTGACTGACGGAGAAAACCTTATGCGAATGGAACACGATTTACTCGGAGACCTACCGGTACCCGATGATGCCTACTACGGTATTCAGACCGTTCGATGTGCGGCCAACTATGATGTGACCGACCGAACCTTTAACGACCTACCTGAGGTCATTCGCGCCGTGGCGGAAGTGAAAAAAGCCTGCGCCATGACGAATGCTCAGATCGGGGCGCTCGATAAATCAAAAGCCGCTGCCATCGAACAGGCGTGCGATGAGATTATTGCCGGCAAAATGGCAGGGCAATTCCCCGTCAACGTCTGGCGTTCGCACGGCACGGGCGTAAACATGAACGTCAACGAAGTCATTGCCAATCGCGCCAATGAAATACTGACCGGACACAAAGGGTATGAGGCCGTCCACCCCAATACCCACGTCAATATGTGTCAATCTTCCAACGACACATATCCGACGGCAGAGGCAATTGTCCTTTATCGTATGATCGGAAAGGCCCTCAAATCCGTTCGGTACTTAGAAGAAGCATTAGCAAAAAAAGCACTTGAATTTAAAGACGACGTGCGCCTTGGACGTACCTGCATGCAAGATGCCGTCCCGATGACCTTCGGTCAGGTTTTCGGCGGTTATCACGCAATGATGAAAAGAAATCGCGTCCGACTGGAAAAACTGCAGCCGGAGTACCAAGAAGCCATCCTAGGCGCCACGGTGCTCGGAACCGGAATCGGCCAGATGCCCGGGTACAACGAAGCCATCTATGAAAACCTTTCACGCGTCGTAGGTTTTCCGATGCACCAAGCAAAAATGGACGGAGAGGTTATCGAGGATAGTGCCCTTTTTGACGGCTCGGCGAATAACGACGGCCTGATGGTCCTCATGAGCGTCATAAAAGCCATTGCCTGCGCCGGCGGCAAAATCGGCAACGACCTGTATATTTTTTCTTCAGGTCCGAGGACCGGTATCGGAGAATTCATTCTCCCGTCTATTGCGCCGGGAAGCTCAATCATGCCGGGAAAACTCAACCCGTATATGCCCGAACTTCTTTTGCAGATTATGCAACAGGTCATGAGTCACGATGCCGTAGCGACACTGACGATTAACGAATCGGAACTGGATTTGTGTTCGAGCACATGTGCCTCGTTTATGGGCGCCATGGAATCGTTGGAGCTCATTGAAAAGGGCTTTAGGCTCTTTACCGACCTGTGCTTAAAAGATTTGACGATTAACCGGGAAAAAGCGCGCAAAAACGCTGAGATGTCGACTTCGAACGCGACAATCGCGAGTGCCCTTTTCGGCTATCCGACAGGAACACGTATTGCACAGATTGCCTACAAGGAAAAGATTACTTGCAAGGAAGCGGCACTGCGCGAGGGTCTTGTTAGCCCCGAAGTGGCCGAAGAAATTTTCGACGTCACAAAGCTGGCGCATCGTAAAGACACGGTTGCCATGCTCTCTAAATACGGCGCTTTACGCGCCATCGATTAATCGACGGGAGAATTCGAAATGACACAAATGCGAGTTGAACACGACGGACTCGGAGAACTCGAGATTCCCGAGAACGCCTACTACGGAATCGTCTCAGAGAGAAATCGCCGGGCGTTTGATGTGGGACCCTTAACGCTCGATGACTACCCGAGCTACATTCGTTCGGTAGCCTTATGCAAAATTGCCTGTGCCCGAGCCAATGTCCAAATCGGCGCCTTAGATCCGGAGAAGGCTAAATATATCGAATTAGCCGCTCGAGAAGTTGCCGACGGCAAGATGAAAGGTCAGTTTATCGTAAACATTTATCGCGGCTCGGGGACTCCGACCAACATGATTGTTAACGAAGTCGTCGCGCACCGAGCCAACGAACTCATGACGGGCAGTAAAACCGGTCCCATTCACCCCAATACGCATGTCAATATGTGCCAGTCGACGAACGACCTTGTGCCGACGGCCAAAGAGATGGTCATCTACGAGGAGCTCGGAAAAGTCATTGACGCGAGCAAAATCCTACAAGCTTCTTTACAAAAGAAGGCAACGGAATTTGCCGATGTCATCAAGATGGGAAGAACGTGCCTGCAAGATGCTGTGCCGCTCACGCTCGGGCAGGAATTCGGGGCGTTTGCCCATGCAACCGGACGCCTTGTCAAGCGCCTGAAGCTTGAACGTGAACACTGGAATAAGTCGTGCTTGGGAGGAACGGCGGTCGGTACGGGTATGAGTTGTCTGCCGGGCTTCCGGCAAGTCATTGCGCAGCACTTAAGTGACGTGTGCGGCAGGCCCATTGAAACCGAAGAAGACCTTTTTGACGGCATGATGGCAACCGACGGTCTTGTCATTGCCCATGCGCACGTACAGGCCCTCGCTACCCTTGTTTGGAAGATGGCGCGCGATATCCGTCTTTTGGCTTCCGGTCCGAGAGCCGGTTTCGGAGAAATCAACCTCCCGGCCGTTGCACCGGGAAGTTCGATTATGCCCGGTAAGGTCAATCCCGTCATTCCCGAAATGGTGTTTCTGACAACAGACCGTGTCAGTGCGAATCACACGGGACTTGTTGCAGGAATTCTTTCCGGATGGCTTGAGCTCGGAACGTCCTCGGGGATTCCCGTCAAGAGTTTTATCGAGTCTTGTGACCTACTTGCTCGCTCGATGAGAATCTTTGCTGCCAAATGCATTGACGGCATTACCGCCAACCGCGAGCACTGCCGCGAGATGACCGAAATGAGCACATCGCTTGCGACGATGGTCAGTACGCTTTTCGGGTACGAAGTCGGAACCAAGATTGCACACTTGGCCATCGATGAAAACATCACCTGTAAAGAAGCGGCCAAGCGTAGCGGCCTTTTGCCCGATGAGGCTGTCGAGGAGCTCTTTGATGTCACGGCCATGACAGATCCGGACAAAATGGAAGCACTCTTTAAAAAATATAAGACGCTACGTCACGTGTAGCTAAGCTTTTCCCCTCGTCCCCGGAAAACTTGATTTGTATTGAGTTTTCCGGGGTTTTTCCAAAGAGTTACCATGTCTCAGACATCACTTAAAGGACCCTTACTTGTTCTGGCAGGGTCTTTATGTTTTTCCACAAGCGGCTTTTTACAAGCCGTTGCCCCTGATCAAGCAACGCCCTATGTGGTCGCCGGCATGAGAATGCTCATCGGGGCAGTTGCACTTTTTTTATTCAGCCTCCTTGCGGGAAAGAAACTGAATTTGCGCAACTGGCCCGTCAAAACCCTTTTTGTTTATTCTCTTGCACTTTGGGCCTATCAAATCACTTTTTTTAACAGTCTTCTTTTTGTGGGAGTTGCCGTCGGGACGGTTGTTTCCATCGGTGTGACGCCGATTGCCTCGGGCATTATGAGTACGATTTTGGAAAAGAAAGCCCCGCCCCGAGCCTGGTACCCGGCAACACTGCTTGCCGTCATCGGACTTATTCTGATGAACTCGGTGGAAGGCGCTCCCTTAGATCCGTTCGGTCTTGCGTTATCGGTGTTTGCCGGCATCTGTTATGCCGTCGAACTGACCATCGCAAAGCCTTTAACTGAGCACCACACGGCAGAAGAAAGCATGATGGTCGTCATGTTCCTTGTCGGACTCGGATTACTCCCCTTCTTTTTCTTTTATCCGGTCTCATGGGTTCTGACGGCCAAGGGATTAGCCGTCACAACAGGACTAGGCGTTATTACGGCCGCTTGTGCATTTTCTCTTTTGGTTAAAGGCCTGAAAACCACACCGCCGGCAATTGCCTCAACATTGACGCTTGCAGAGCCGATGGGAGCTGCCCTCCTCGGAATCTTTGCATTAGGGGAGGCGTGTAGCACAAAAACAGCCATCGGGATTGCTCTGATTATGGCTTCGATTTTGGTTCTCGTTGTCCTGCAGGGAAAACAGCGCTCTGAATCGAATCATCCATAGCGTAAAACCTCAATCAATTAAATGAACCGACTCTTCGCTTTTAAAAGCGAGCGGGTTCAAAGGCATCGCATTTCCGCGTGGAAATGAAAAATTTTTACCGCGAGCAACACAAGGGTTCGGACGCTCAAACGAAGGAAGAGACCCTTGCCGATGCCGTTTCACTATTACCCTCGAAAAAATTCCGTTCCCTCTTGACTCAAAAGGAAAACTCAAGCACACTTGACTTGAGAATCCGAAGCACTTTGACGGACGATTCAACCAAGGAGCCTGACTATGACAACACAACGCCGACCCCTTGTTATCGCCGCCCTCATCGGTCTTATCACTCCGGCCGTTGTTTCGGCCACGGGTCCCGTAGGGTTTTCTCACTGCACAAGGACCCTGGATCCCTCGATATTGACCGCGCCCATCGATCGCTCACGCCTTGTGACAATCGCTCAAATTAAAGCCTCGTCACGCCATGAAGATCTCGTTTATCTTAAGGGGCGCTTCACCAAGCACCTTTGCTGCGAAACGTACGAATTTACGGATTTAGCGGGCGATACGATCGGCGCCAGATTAAATGACGATGAAAACTGGTCACATGTCCGCCGCGATGATCTCGTCGAAATTATGGCTAAGGTCAACACAAAACGAAAAGTACCCGAACTTGACGTACAAGTCGCCCGGCCGATGAAGTGATAAGCCCCTTTGGGCCGATGAAGCCGGCAACACGTTTGTCGCAGACCTGAACGTTGATAATAATTGGCCTCATATCAAGCAAGATGCGCTTTGCAAGATTTGGGCCAAAGACGATAAAGGTTGGAATTGCGCTTGGCTTTCCGATAAAAATTTAAAGGGCGTTTCCTTATAGCAATGCGTTGCATCATGTGAGACAATCTCAAGATGTTTTTCCTGAAATGCGCATTTTTTCGTGAAACTTACGTCTGCCCTTTGCAAGGTGAACAACATGTCCGATTTATCTGACAATCTTTTCTCGGATAGTCTCAAGGTTTTCTTGCATTTTGCGCAGCACCGTAATCTTGCGAAAACAGCCGAGGCCTTCGGCGTCTCGCTTTCGTCGGCTTCGCGACAGATTCGAAAACTGGAAGCAACGCTGAAAACCGATCTGATTGTCGCCGGGAAACGCCCCTTTACCTTAACGCCCGAAGCGAGACATTTTTATTCAGCCTTGCAGGAGATTCGACACGAACTGCACAACGCCGTTGATGACCTCAAGGCCGGATCTTCCCGGGCCAAAAGTTTACGCATCGGCTTTATTGAGAGCTACACGCAAGCTTCGGCAGAAATCCTTCATGAGACGGCATCCGATTTTGATGCCGTTTTAAACGTCACGGGGACAACCGATCGCCTCAGCGATCTCTTTGAAGACGGTGAAATCGATGCGGTTGTCACCTCCGAGCTTCCGACCGACATCAATCACGTGATGCGCATGACCTTCTTGCGTGAACCGGCCCTTGTTGTCGTTCCCAAATTCTTGGCAAAATCCCTCCCTCCTTCCCCGAATTGGAACAATCTGTCGTTTTGCGGTCTGCCGTATATTTTTTCTTATAAGCGAAGTCGTTCGGGAAAATCCCTCGTGAGCTTTCTGACAACCAACGGAATAACCTTTCACAGTCGCATCGAGGTCGACAATATCGGCACGAAATTGGGGCTCATTGCCCGATCTCGAGGCTGGAGTCTGATCCCCGTTTCCTCTCTTTTTCAAAATCGGACTTTGATTGACAATGTTCTGCTTGACAAACTGGCCTTTTTCTCAATGCCCGAACCGGCTTTTAAGCGACGTTTAATGCTCGTAGCAAAGAAAGACTTTCCGCGTGCGCTTTTTAGAAATCTTTCACAAACGCTGGCCGATTATACGCAGAACACGATTCTTGCCTGGGCCCGAATACGCTTTCCTGCAGCGGCAGAGAAAACGGAAATCTATCACCCCGATCTAAGTTTTTAAACCCAGGGGTCCGTTACCGTTTTCCGGCTTTGGCAAAGCCGGTGATTGCTGCAATTCCCCAAAGAACGCACGAAGCCGAAAGGAAAATAAGGACACCCGTCCAATTCCCGTCTCCTCGATAAAGACTTGCACAAAGTAAAGGCCCGAGGGCCCCGAGGATGTAACCGAATCCCTGAGAGATCGAGGATAAGGCAAGCATTTGGGAAAGAGAAACGGACGATTTTGATATCAAAATGAGCGCAAGGGAAAAACGCGCACCGTGCGGCACGGATAAAAGCGCACAGGCAAGAAAGGGCCAAAATCCCGGAAGAAATAAAAAGAGAAGCGGAACAATCGAGAGGACTGTGAGGACAAAAGAGAGCCGCCCCTCTGTACCGAAGAGACGAATCATCGGCGCAATCAAAAGACTTGCAAGCCCCGCACCGATTAAAAGAACGGAAAGAGCACAACCGGCCGCCGCAGGATCCATTCCCCGACTCATCAGAAGCGTCGGTAGCCACGCAATGAGCGCATAGACAACCAAAGACTGAAGACTCATCGTGAAAACGACGGGAACTTTTGAAAAGCAATCGGGAAATGCATGAAACGAAAAGGAACTCTTTTTTGACGCTCTCAAGTCAGGTAACCGTGTTCGGTCAGCGCAAAACCAAGCCATCGCGGCCGGCACCGCAAAAACAACCCATATACCGAGAGCTGCGGCATACGTTCCCGTTGCATTTAAAAGGGGGACGGCAACCAAAGCCCCGACAAAACTCGAGCAACCGGTGGCCGCTGTGTAAATTCCGAGGGCTTTGGAAACATTTCCGGGAAAATAATGTCGTAAAACAACCGGTATAACGGTATTGAGAACAGCGATGCCGGCCCCGATAAAAAGGGTACCGACAAGTAACGACGGCAACGATTCGATCAGACGAAGCGCCAGGCCCACCGACAAGAGGCTTAAAACACACCCCAAAGAAATGCGTGTCGAAAGTTTGGAGAAAAGAAGCGGTGCCGCAAAGCCGGCTAAGCCGAACATCAACACGGGAAGCGCTGAAACAACCCCGTACGTTGCATACGATACGGAAAGCGTCTCTCGAAGAGATTCGGCCACAGGCCCGACGCATGTCACGGGAGCACGCATCAGGAGAATGCTCAAAACAAGCGCCGACGCAATCAGCACCGACATTCTTTTCATGAAAGTGACCTTCGCCTACGATTGCATGTACTCGAAAACACTTCGCGCATGTGTTTCGAAAACACGGTCCAATTCATCAAAGTCCACGAATTCATCCGGGGCCCCCATAAAACCCCCTTCGCACCCGCAGCTGAAAGAAGGAACGCCGTAACGCCTGACATGTTTGGCGTCGGTTCCGCCGAGCCGAACCGTGGCAACGCAGGGCGCGTTAAATGCTCTTCGGGCATTTAAAACAAGCGTCTTTAACAGCGGATGATTCGGATCGGAACATAAAGCTTCGCAGATCAACATCGTCTCGTACGAGATACCGGGACGCGCCTTGCACAAGTCATCGAGAACGGCTTTAACATCATCGCTTTTCACACCGACGGGAAACCGCGAGTCAATCACAACTTCCGCATACCCGGGCACGAGGTTCGGCGCCGTTCCGGCACGGAAAATTCCGATATTGCTCGTCACGGTCAAAAGTGTCTCCGTCTCCCCGGCTCCGACCACGGATTCGGAGACAGGGCCGGCATTGCGAATGGCCGTTAAAACGTCTTCCGGACAGTTGACGGGAATTGCCTTCACGCGCGCTTTGTAATCAACGATGGCGTCAATGAGCATATCAATGGCGTTTTTCGTCTTGTGCATGTGTGCGCCGTGTCCGGGAATGCCGTGCGCCATAAGTTTGAAGCGATAACGACCCTTTTCGCCGAATCGCACGACGCGCGTTGTTCCGACGTCGCCGATTAAACACGCATCGGCTCGAGACAATTCCGGAATCGTTCTGAGGAGAAATTCGGTTCCGTGTTTGCCGCCGCACTCTTCGCCCCCCACGAGCGTAAGAATGAGTTTTCCGGCCCATTCGTCGCGATGTTCGGCCATCAGAATAAATGTTTCAAGTAATGAGGCACACCCGGCTTTCATATCCGAGACGCCGACCCCGAAGATACGACGATTTTCAACCTCACCTGCGAAGGGAGCATGTTTCCAGTTCTCGGGCGTGACAACTTCAAAGGTATCCAAGTGTCCGTTTAATAAAAGCGTATGCCCCGCACCTTTTGCGCCCTCAACCGAAGCGAGGACATTGACAATGGGATTTACCTCGGAGAGGACACTGACGGCAACACCGGGAATATCCGAGAGGATAGCCGCAACGTACTCGGCAATGGTTTTTGTATCCGACGGAGGGGTTACGGATGGAATCCGCGCTAAGTCAATAAGACGCTTTTGAACTTGCGGGAAACGGTCTTTAACAGAGTCAAAGTACATGGACTTCTCCGAGGCAAAGATGTAAACGGGGGCAATTGTGTGACCAAAAAAAGGCGTTTCCAATTTGCTTGCAGAGAAGTTCTATTAATGTTGCGAAAACTGCGAGATCGGTTCGCCATCTGACGATTTCGGAACACGGAGCCCGGGGCGTTTCCCCTTTCTAATCGAGTTTCTCCTGTACGGACCTGTCGATTGACGTAACGGCCTGAAAACTTGAAAACAATCTGGTTGCGATTTGATGGCTCCTTCTTCGCTTAAAACGGGAGAGACTCGCCCGCATCTTCTCGCGCGTCAAAGAACAGAGAGAGAAAACCTTCTCCTTCGTGTCCGGTTCTACACAAGTTCTTTAGACCTTGAGTCTATCAATGGCGGAGCGGACGTTATCACGGACGATTTTCTCAACCGTCTCGGCACTGGATTGATCGGATTGAAAACCGGCAAGTATCTTTGAATGAACTTCGATGGCACTGGAGAAACTGACGGTATCGAATTTGAAAAACATGCGATGCCAGCTCGTCAAACCACGCAGTTTGAGGCATTCATCTATAAGAGAGGGATTATTGCTTCTGAGAATCCAAACATTGTGAAAATCGTCGTGTGCTTTAAGAAACATCGTCTGATTCTTTTTTTCGTAAGCCTCCTGCATGCGCTTCATGCATTCGGAAAGCTCATCAAACGCTTCCTTTTTTTCCTTAAAGGCAAGCCGTGCGGCAAGACCTTCAAGAACAGAGCGCATCTCATAGATGTCAATCACTTCCTGCCGGGTCAGCTTTTTGACAAAGGCCCCCCGCCTGGGAATGATTGTTACAAAGCCTAAGCGCTCAAGCTCGCGGAAGGCTTCTCTTAAAGGCGTACGACTGATACCGAAACGCTTTTGAAGATCGATTTCAACGAGTTGACTCCCCGTCTGAATCTTTCCCTTGATGATTTCGTCCGTCAGACGTTCAATGACCTGTTCAAGGATTAACAAAGGGCGAATGAGTTCGGATTGTGTCTTTGTCATAGCATGATAATAAATTGGCGGAACGCAGAAATATATACCGAATATCAAAGAAAAACTCCTCTTTTCGACATGGCACGCTGAAAAGTTGTTCACATTTGATTTTTATCATACAACATACTATCGACTGTCGATTGTCGACAATTTGTAGCGTATAATCATCGCGTTTTAAATTGTGCCTACAGCACCCATCCAACCAATCAAGGAGACACTCCATGATAATTAAATCCGTAAAAGCCATCCCGATCCACTACACCCTCGAAGAAATCTTCCGAGCCGGGACCTATCAAGTTAAAAACCGCTACACCATTGTGTGTGTGGTCGAATTTGAAAACGGCATCCGTGCCGAAACATATGGCGGTGACGAGGACATGGAACAAGATGCCGTCGTTCGTCTCATCAACGGTGAGTTCCAACAGTTTTTAATCGGCAAAGATATCGACTGCCGTGAAGACATCGCACGCATTCACGACGAATTGATGGAATTTAAGATTGACTTGGGTTACCGCGCCCTCGTTGACTTGGACATGGGCCGTCATGGAATTCAGCAGCAGGCTCTGTCTTTAGTGGATATGGCTCTGTGGGACGGACTCGGAAAGATCAAAAAGTGTCCTGTTTTCGAACTCTTGGGCGGGGCAAAACGCATGAAGATGCCGGTCATTTCCATCGGTGGATACTATCATCCGAATGATCCGCAAGGCACGGCTGACGAAGCACGTGAACTCCATGAGGTCTACGGGGTCGGCGGACTTAAAATGAAAGTCGGTCGCGCCGTCTATGAGAAAGACGTCGAGCGCATTCAAGCAGCTTGGAATGCTGCTGGACGTAATTTTAAGCTTGCAGTGGACGTCAACCAAGGCTGGACCGTCGCTCAGGCTAAAGATTTTTGTGCCAAAGCCGGTGATTTAGGACTTGCCTGGCTCGAAGAACCCGTTCGCTGGTTCGATTGCCTTTCTGGGTTGGCTGAGGTTCGCAAGGATTCGAAGATTCCGATTGTTGCAGGCCAAGGCGATATCAGTGAGTTCCGTAGCATGGATCTTGTCCGCTACGGAGCAGTCGATCAACTCAATACCGACATGACACTTGTAGGAGGTATCACAAGCTGGATGCGTGTCGCCGAATTTGCACAAACGAACGGTGTCAAAATGGGGCACCACGAAGAACCGCAGGGATCGATTACAACATTGGCCTGCTGCGAGAACGCTGCCCCGGTGGAAATCTTTGCCAACCCCAAACGCGATCCTCTCTGGCGTCAGATTATGAAAAACCCGTTGAAGATTGCAGACGGTTTTGTGGAGGTTCCTGACGGAATCGGACTCGGGATTCCCCTGAATTGGGACTTTATCAATAAATACCGCGTCTAAGCTCCCCATAAAAAACATGGAGAATCACACCATGCAAATTTCAAAGAGAAAGATGCTCTCCGCTTTGTGCGGAGCTGTGTTGGGTATATCTTTAGCGGTCTTGCCCTTTACAAATGCTGCAGCCGCCTCGATGAAACTGCGTCTCGGACACGAAATGCCCGAATCGCATCCGTACCACATGGGGGCAATTAAATTTGCCGAGCTCGTATCGGAAAAATCCAAAGGTTCCATGCAGATTCAGATTTATCCGAACGGAACCTTAGGCAAAATGGCGCAACTGGCCGAAGGGATGAGCATGGGTACAGTTGACCTTGCGCTGACCAACACGATGGTGCTTGAAAAATACAACTCGGAAGTGAGCGTACTGGGACTGCCGTATCTTTTCCGCGATTGGAATCACCTTTACGGGTGCCTGGACAGTTGGCTCGCTGACGAACTTAACAAGGGTCTGGAACGCAAGGGTATTTCCGTTCTGGCTTACCACTCGGTCGGAACAATCTACGTCAACTCCACACGGAAAGTCGTCCATCCGAGCGACATGAAGGGCATGAAAGTTCGCGTTCAGCCCGGTCCGAGTTACGTACAAGCCGTCAGCGCACTGAACGCCGTTGTAACAACAACGGCATTTAGCGAGGTTTACACGGCACTTCAAATGGGCATGATTGATGCACAGACGCAGTCCATCAGTAATGTTTTAAACAGTAAGCATTACGAAGTGTCCAAGTACATTGCGCTCAATAACTTCAGCTTCCTTGTCGAACCCCTTTCAATCAGCATGATGACCATGCAGCGTCTTAAGAAAGATCAAATCAAGATTCTTAAGGACGCCGCCTATGAGTCAGCGCTTTACCAACGTGATCTTATGGCCAAAGCTGAAAAGGACGGTATCGTCGAACTTCGTGACAAGCACGGCGTGGAGTTTTCTCAATGCAATTTGGATGAATGGTCGGCGGTTTTGAGTCCGGTTCAGGAAAAGTTCCCCAAGTGGAAGAAAATCATTGATCGAGTCCGTGCCTTTAAGTAATACAGGCCGGTACACATCCCGGAATATATCCCTTCCGGGATGTGTTTTTAGAACAAAAATGAGAATTTAGAAGAATTCAAAGGAGGGACGATGTACGCATCGTTAGTTCATCTGAACAATCGAATGATGAAATATGTTGACATCATCGTGGTCGCATCGTGCACGTTTTTGTGTTTTACGATCGCACTTCAGATTTTTAATCGATTTTTTTTACAGATTCCGCTTCCGTGGACCGAAGAATATGCCAAATACACCTTCGTATGGCTATCGATGTTCGGAAGCGCCAAAGCACTTCGCGAACACAGTCACATCTTTGTCGATGTCATTGAGGTCGCTGTCAAAGGGAAAACAGCCTGGTTTTGCAATCTTGCAACCGATGCGGTTTGCATGATTTTCTGCCTGGTACTCCTGTACGTGAGTATCCCCTGGTGTTTATCCAATTTTGACGTAGGAACAGAAGCAATCCCCGAAATTGGCATGGGGTGGTTTTACCTTTGCATTCCCGTTGCAACATTCCTGATGATCCTTTTCACGATAGAAAGCACACTCGGTCACCTTAAAGCACCGATTGAGTATAAGGAGAAGTAATTATGGGTATCTTTTTAATCGCACTTTTCTTTGCTCTGTGTGCCATCGGAGTGCCGATTGCCATCGTTTTGGCGATGACGGTTCTTGTGTACTTTTTCCTGACAGGTGAGACGTTCTTCTTTCAAATCATTGCTCCGCGATTTTGGTCCGGCATGAGTTCGTACGAACTTCTTGCCATTCCGATGTTCGTTTTATCCGGCGACCTGCTTTTTGCCGGTAAAGTCTCTAAATCGTTAGTAGCATTAGCCAACTCCATCATCGGTCACTTGCGCGGATCCATGGCCATGGTGACGACGACGGCCTGCCTCTTTTTCGGAGCTGTTTCAGGATCCGGACCGGCGACGGCCGCAGCAATCGGCGCCGTCGTTGCCCCCGAGATGGAAAAAGAAGGCTACGACAAGGAGTTTACAGCCGCGATTGTCACGGCTTCCGGTCCTTTAGGCGTTCTCATTCCGCCCTCTATTCTTATGGTGGTCTACGGAGTAGTCACCAATACATCTATCGGCGCCATGCTCGTTGCTGGTATCGGTCCGGGAGTTGTCTTTGCCGCATTTCTCATTGCTTATGAAATCTACATCTGCAGAAAACGCGGTTACGGCGGGAAAACAACCGGATTTTCATTCACCCGAATTGCCCAAGCGTTTAAGGAAGCCATCTGGGCTCTTTTAATCCCGATTATCATCTTGGGCGGGATATACACCGGCCTCTTTACGCCGACGGAAGCCGCCGGCGTCTCCGTCGTCTACGCTCTTGTGATTGCGCTTTTCGTCCTTCGCACGTTAAAGGTCAAGGATTTATTTAAGATTTTCCTCACCAGCTCCATCACAACCGCCACGATTATGTTCATCATCGGAGGCGTTTCATGCTTAAGTTACATGCTAACGCGCGAACAGATCCCAGAACTTCTGACGGCCGTTGCATTAGGGTACGTCTCCTCTCCCATCGCTTTCATGCTAATTTGCAATGTGATTCTTTTCTTTGCCGGCATGGTAGAAAACGGTTCGGCCTGCGTGTTGCTACTCGCTCCCTTGATGTATCCGGTTGCGATGCAATACGGCATTGATCCGATTTACTTCGGTACCGTCATGGTCGCCAACTTAGCTGTCGGCATGATGACGCCGCCCGTTGCAGCAACACTGTATGTTGCAGCCCGCGTTTCCAATGTGACGTTTACGAAAATCATTCCGGAAGTGATTCCTCTGGTTTTCGTTCTTTTAGCCGCCCTAGCCGTTGTCGTCGCATTCCCGTCTATTACTCTGACGATTCCGCACATGTTGTTCGGTTAGTTTCTCACTTAAGTAAATGTCTTGCGCAGCCAATCCGCCCCCCTTCCGGATTTATCTGCGCAAGCATGCTTTTTCAATTATATAAGGAGCATATATGTCTGACGCAATAAGCGCTGATGCGCTACGGGTCCTTAGTTGCGGGTCCCTTGCTTTGTCTCATTATTTTTCTAGCGATGCCGTCGAGTTACGTGACGGCAGACGGCTCGGTTGCCGAATTTTCTCAGGCAGGTCGTGCCTGTCTCGGAGTTCTCGTTTGGATGGCCATCTGGTGGTGCTTTGAAACCGCACCGATTTCCGTCACATCGCTTCTGCCGATGGTACTTTTTCCGCTTTTCGGCGTTTGTAAGCCTGCGGCGGCCATGGCCCCGTACGCATCCGATACGATTTTCCTATTTATGGGCGCCTTCATTTTGGCCGCCGGGGTCACGAAGTGGGGTCTTGATCGCCGTATCGCCTTGTTTGTGATGAGTTGCATCGGAGCCACTCCGAAGAAAATTGTTTTCGGCATCATGCTCACGACGGGCACGCTATCGGCCTTTATGAGTAACACGG
>OWIO01000748.1_pt1 | contig 28374 bp, 27 predicted proteins | sample 1733011 | NCBI WGS metagenome assembly OWIO01 (sample SAMN05065779, study PRJEB22554) | human gut metagenome | biome: ENVO:2100002; feature: ENVO:00000062; material: ENVO:00002003 | host: Homo sapiens | place: USA | reverse complement strand
GCTTGTTTGTTATGATTTTACCCAATTAGTTTCTGGGATTTTTGATGTTTGCCTGCGCAAAAGCTTTCAAAAGCGACCGATAGGTAACATTACTGTCTGCAATCGAAAATCGCCCGTCTTCGGGATATATATTATCGCCCGACTGTACGCAATATTTTTTTGCATTTTTCCTGCGCCGTTTTTCCGTATTTTTTTGAATCTTTAGCCAATAACCGCTAATAATAAAACTAAAATAAAGAACAATTAAATGCGGATTTTTACGATTCCTTCAGCCGCTTTAACAATTCCTTGACAACGGTCGCCACCTCTGTATACGGATTTTTTGAAAGAATATTAGGTTCCTCGGCATACCTGCTATTTTTTGTTTCCGAATTTTTGATTGCAATCCAATGTTTGTCATACAGATTTGCAACATCCACAACATCCATACTTTCCGTATACCCCGGTAATTTCTTTACCATTTCTTCTTTAACGCGTTGAGACGAATGAACTACTTTGGGCGCTTTTGTAAAATAATATAAAAGCCAGATTTCAAAGCATGGATTAGACGGAATAATTTCTATGTTTTTATATTTCTTTTTGGCTTTGGCGTATTTCTCATATTTACATTGTTCCAAATCTAAATCCACCAGGCAATATACCTTATCGCCCAATTCGGGATCCAGCTGGTTTTCGATAAATATATCTGCGGCTTTTTTCGCCATGCTGGCGATATCTGTAGCCTCACTGTTCTCTATATGTAAATTGAAAGGTGCTTTTCTGGTATTGAAATGTCCGAAATACGTTCTTTCAGTCTTATTACGCCCTTCACAAACAATAAAAATAAGAGGTTTTCGGTCTCTCTTATATTTCGCGCGCTGAGCCACACTATACCCCCTTAATGAAAGGAATAGCACCGAATCTTCCCAGCAGATACGCCTTTTCAATGTTTTCGGATGTTCTCGGCGAAAAATCGGATAACGGATACATTTCCGTTTTACCGCTTTCATAATCCCTTTCCGTAAACCAGATATCGTCTCTCCTGAAAATATTTAAATCAAGCAGATTCGTGTCATGCGTATTTGCAATAAGTTGAGCGTTATTCGTATTGATGTTTTTGTCCAGAAACATCTTTACAAGATATTCTACCATCAACGGATGAAAACTTTTATCAAGTTCATCCACGAATAAAACTTTACCTTCTTTAAACACATAGTACAGTAACGGAGAATACATAAACATCTTTGTTGTGCCGACAGATTCTTCGTTTATATTCAAAGCATATCTTCTGGTCCCCTTATCACTCATAACGTCATGATACGTCATAAAATCATATACGTTTGAATTTTCAAGATGCGCTATCGCTTCTTCATTACCTTTGGTTACTATACGAAGAAATTCCTTGATAGTGTTTATGTTTTTACCGACATCTTTAATCTTTTTCGAATCCACGCTGAAATCGCTGATACTTATATCTGCACTATTCAACATTTTCAGACAAAATGCTTTATATTCATTGACTTCATTATTGGCATAAATTCTATCCAGATTTGCTTTCCAAAGCGGCTCTATATCCAATGCGACCATTATGGTATTCAGAAAATAATCCACCACCGGTTTGGTTTTTTCATAATTCCACGATGCCGAGGTAACCAAAAACAACTTATTTTCCAGATTTCTGTCTTTCAATACATTCAAAAGCTTTCCATCTTTATTAAAGTCATAATTATTTGTATTTGTTCTGTTGAAAATCATTGTAGGCTTCGCAGAATAATAAATATCCAAGCGTTCATCGATCACCTTTTCTCTCGTACAACTAAAACGATAAGCGTACTTTAATCCATCCTTAATAAATGTAACGGAAAATTCCGACGGCTTATTAAAACAGTCGTCGCAAAACTTAAACGGACTTACAGGTATAGGTCTTTTTTCGAGTAAAGCGTTTGAGTTGGCAATAAACGAAACGACAAAAAGCATCGCATTGATAAAGGACGATTTACCCGAAGCATTTGCCCCATAAATCATTCTTGTTTTCGAAATCCTGTCTTTTTTCTCAACGATCAGATTTTCCTCATGCGATTTATCTTTGTTGGCAAGCATTGTAAAATCACATTCGTCGGCAAACGACATATAGTTCTTAAATTTAAAATCAATTATCATAACGATACCTCTTGATTATATTATATTTTTTAAACTCCAAAAAGTCAACCAAAACCGCCTCATTACGCAAATATTTTTGCCGTTTCTGCATTTTTTATGCAAATCTAATAAAAATAATTGGCAGATGACGGATTATTTTCTGATAATCCCCTTCGTTTTTGTTCTTCAGATCTATTGTCAATCTCTTATTGTCTTGTTGTAATAATTTTGTCAAATCAAGATTAGACTAATCTTGATTATTCAAAAAAGAGTTCCTCTACGTATATAGAAGGAATAAAATCGGATATTGTTTTATTGTAAAAAGGAATAAAATCCGATATTCGTTTCTTATAAAAAGGAATAAAATCGGAATATCGTAAACCCGAAATCTGTTTTTCAATCTGAAAGCATTAAAAAACGCCGTCCTCCGCAAAAGCAGAGAACGGCGTTTTTCTGTCTGCCGGTAAAGTTACATAAACACTCTTACCGTCAGATCGTGCCATTGATTTTGCCTGAGCATTCCGTCCCGTTCTTTCCGGTAAGATTTTGCCTCTTTATAATCTATCGTAAACTCCCACACAAGCCTTTTCATATCGTCTGATTTGTCTGCAAGGTCGAAATTCATATACCAGTTGAAACACGTTTCCGTAACGGGAACAATCGTGCCGACGAACTGACCGATTACGTCTCTGTCGATACGATGGTCGGTAAAATCCATTTTCGCCAGCAAAAAATCTTCTACCTTTTTCGCCGGATCTTCCGGATTTCCGTTCGGCACCATTCCCGCATCCAGCATCCGCCGTTTGCTCAGTAAATCAAGTTTTTCTTTCTCTATCTCGCTTTTGAACTCGAAATACGATTCCCGCGTTATTTCGTCTTCCAGCCGCATACGGGTAAGTTTTTTCAGTTTTTCATCTAACTTGGCAAGCTGTTCCGTCACACGATCTTTCTCCGTTTCGGCTTCGCGGTATTCCATAAACACGCCGACCTGATATAACGACGACACTTTGTTCAGTATATCTTTCTTGTTTCCCCATAAACCCGAAAAAATACGCCTCGCCATCATTTCAAGTTTCCAGTCGCAGATTTCTTTCAGATCGCAGAACCCGGCATCGTCCACACCCGCCTGTTGCCTTGTGGTTTTTGTGCCGTTATTCAACTGATTATAGCACTTATATCCGTAAATCAACTCGCCGTTTCTGTTCTTCCGCCACTTGTTTCTGCGCATACGATAACCGCAACGGCAGCGGAGTTTTTTCGTCCAGACGTCGTCGCTTGTATGAACGCCTGTCAGCTGACTCTTTTCCCCGTTTTCCGTAAGAATTTTATTGCGACGGACGCGCTGTTCCCGTATCTGACGGCATCTGTCCCACTGCTCCTCGCTTATAATCGGCTCGAAATCGCCTTTCACATACAGATATGTATCTTCGTCGCGGTTTCTTATGATTTTCTGGTCGAGAAAATTATTTCTGCGCGATTTCAGATACGCGGGGTACCCCTTATAGGTTGAATTATGCAATATCCGCGCTATCTTGCAGTTTTCCCAGCGCACCAGCCCGGAACTGTCCTTGCGTTTCAGGCGTATCAGTTCGTTGCGTATCTGCGACATCCCCTTGCCCGCGGAATACATATCGTAAATCATACGCACCGTTTCCGCCTGTTCGGGATTGATGACATAAGTTCCTTTCGCTTTATCGCGGTCATATCCGAGAATATTTCCGTTTCCGAACAATACACCTTTGTCGCGGCTTATTTTCTGCCCCGCGCGGACGCGTTCTGAAATTTTACGGCTCTCTTCCTGCGCCAAAGTCGCCATAATCGTAAGCCGTAGTTCACCGTCTCCGTCCATCGTCCGGATATTGTCTTCCACAAAATACACTTCCACGCCATAGTTTTTCAACTCACGCGTAACGACGAGCGTATCAACCGTATTTCTTGCAAAACGGCATACTTCGCGCGTTACGATCAGGTCGAATTTCTTTTGTTTCGCATCCTGCACCATCTGCAGAAACGCAGGCCTTTTCTTCGCCTGCGTGCCCGTAATGCCTTCGTCGATATACTTTTTTAAAATGTACCAATTCGGATTTTTCGCCGCTATATCGTCATACCACTGTATTTGATTCTCTAATGCAGCCAATTGCGCTTCATGTTCCGTACTTACCCTCCCGTAAAATACAACTTTCCGCTGTCTTTTACGGTCGAAGTTTACGTCTGTCGGCATTACCATACCGTTTTCAATCATATTGTATCACCGCCTTTTTCATCTTTCTTTTGTCTATCACGTTCCCCTTGTAGCGGACGCGCTTTTTCTCGACCTTTGCATATTCGCTTTCGTCAATCAATCCGTTGTTCCGCATGATTTCAAGCATTCTGAAAGCGATAACGGTATTGAATACGTCGGTATTCAACTGCGAAGAATCGAATTCCGCTCCCGTTTCGGGAAATTTTTGTTGTTTGCCTTTTACTTCTCTCTCTAATTGTTTTAATTTCTGCTCGTTCAAATCTCCTTAAAATTTTTGTGTTTTCGTATAGGTTGCGCCGCCCGGGATTTCTGTCTGCATTTACACTTTTATTTATTATTTTTTCCCGACTACTCTCCGTAGCGGCGCCGTAATTATTTTCCCTGCCGTGCTTTTAACGGAAAGAAAAGCACGGTCTCTCCTATCACACAATATCTCCTTATTGATTCCCGATATCACGGGTTGGATAAGCCACAATCAATTATGTGTTCCGTTGTTTTCGGACTTCATTATTTCGTATGCCGTTCTGATAAAGTCCACTTTTGTCATATTACGTTCTTTCAGAAACGCATTGATTTCATCGAACAAATCGCGCGGAATCATCGTTCCGAAATTTCCGCTCGTCTGCTTGCGCTTATCTTTGTTGCGTTCCTCGTAACTTCTTCTTGCCGCTCTGCGCGGCGTCGTTTCTTTCTTTTCAATAATAAACCTCCGTTTAGCCTTGCGACGTGATTGCACAAATCAGCGCGCCTACGATGTTCATTACGAAATGTCCTGCAATAAGCACGCCTGCCAACGCAAATCTGCCGATAGTTCCGACTACTTTTAACGCTTTCATTTTGATACCTCCGTTATTTTACATATACGATTTCATTTAAGATTTCTTCTTCGATAAGCCTTTGCATTTCCGTTTCCCTTTTCAGGTTTTCCATAAAGTCTACCGACCTTTTGAAACGCTCTTCTTTCGAGAACTTCTCGTACATCGTTTCATACATTTCGTCGGCGGCTTTATCTACGCCGTGCAGATATTCGGGAAGATTTGCAATCGTCCAGTCGATTCCTTTATCTTCGAGATACCGCTTTGCAAGCGTTCCGTACTTGCCGTAAACTTGCTTTTCAGGTTTAACCGCTTTTTGATAAACCTTGATTTCCGCTACGGTCAACCCCTCGCCCGCTTCCGCTTTTCGCATTACTTTTGCTTTGTTCATAGTTCCACCTCCGATTTTCTTTCGTCGTATCAATACGATAGCATACGATCCCGCATTTGTCAAGCTGTTTTTACAAATTTTTTTGTGAAATTTCGGCTAAAAAATGAGCTTTTCCTATTCAACTTCAACGACTGTTATAATTTTCGTTTCTTTTTGCGGCTTCGCGCTCTTCTTTCTCTTTTTCTTCCTTCATTTCGCGTTCTATCTCCCGCAAACGGTTTGAATAGGCTTGCGTTTCGGGTAAAAACAAATCGAAAACCGAACCGAAAAAGTTAGAAAGTTCCCTGCCGATTTTATTGTCGGACACGGCGATATGGCGTTTAATCGACTTATCGTTGGCTTTTCTCTTTTTCGTCCGATTATACTTATAAGTGTTTTCCTGTATGTACTTCACCTTTTTAAGAACGATATTCCCGAGCCGCCTGCGATAATCCCATTCCAGCCTGTCTATCGTCCGGATATGTTTCAGCCCGAAAAATTCGGAAGAGTTCGTCATCTCCTCTTTGAAAACGCCGTCATCTTTCATTCTTTTGGCGTAATATTTCCCCATAATGCTTTTCAGCGCGGTTTCTTTTCGCATAAGTTCTGCCCTGAACGCACTGTCGGCGGTGCACACGTCCTCATCCACCATAGCAACCGCTTCCACAATCCCGTCAATCTCCCGACGATACTCAGCCATATCTTTTTTGCCGTATTGAAACGAAGCCGTCGGCGGAATTTTTTCCGCAAGTTCTTTCATTTTCTTTGTCGCCACGTCGCGGCACAGCGCTTCCGAAAAATCTTTCCGTTTATATAACGCGCGCCGCGCGTCGTCCGAATGTTTTATCAGCTCGTCGTCTATCGTGTAAGAAGTCAGCCGCTCCACCATATTGTCTATGGCTTGTATCGGCACTTTGCCCTTACTCCGGTATTTATATCCGGCGGCGCGCTTGTTTTTCAGCCACGGACGCTTTTCGTAAAACTCGAAATGAAAGTGCAGATGCGACGGTCTGTCCAGATGCAAAGCGCATATCAGATCGACTTCGCGCGGATCCAGCCCAATATCGCGAAAGAACTCGTTGAACGTTTTCCGTATCAGCGCAATACACTTTTCGGGCGTATCTATCTTTCCGGAATTTCCTTCGTCGAACGATACGAACCCGCTCCAGATATTGCCTTTGTTTTCTTTCAGCCGTCGTTTCATTTCTTTTAACTCGTCCTTGCTTATCATTCCGTCGCCGTTGAACACGCCCGTGGATTTTTGCAGATAATCGAGCATCGTAAATTTTTTGGACTCGTTTCCCGTCAGTTTCCCTTCGGTGGTCATATACCTGAGATAATTCGTATCGCCCGTAAAATCGTAATACGCGCGTTTTTCCGCGTGGGGTTTTATCTCTTTTTCGGTCGAACCCTTTTTCAGTTTATACGGCGTATATGCCACGTTGAATATTACCGGCGTTCCGGACAAAATTTTCCTCCTTTTCCCGTGTGTTTTTGCGCTCGTAAACGAAAGGCGGCTGTGCCGCTTTCCGTAATACAAAATGCGGCGAAGACTGCATTTTCTTAACCTGCTTCGGTTTTACCGTGTTTTGCTCCGCTTTTGCTTCACGGTTTGCTCCGTTCTTTTTATAACCGGGCATTGTTCATTATCTCCTCTTTATGCACCAGAATCCGATACAGGCTGTCGCAATCTTTATAGTCGCTTTTCTCCAGCCCGCAATCCAGTTTCATCCAGTTTACCCCGTCCAGCAAATGCATTCTCGAAGCATATAAATCGTTTTTTATCTTCGGATTTTCCGCCATGAAATCATCGAACGAAACATATTGATTTTTCTTTTCGGTTGCCTTTGAAATCTCCTCGTCCGTTACTTTTATGCGCGTTGTCGCGCCGCCTTTACTTCCCGAAAATTTTCTTTTCCGGGATAATTCCAGTTTCTTTTTCGCAAACGAAAAATACATATCTACGGGCGGTTTTAATTTCCGTTCCGTCCCGTAAAACATATACTCGCAGATTGCCTTAATATACTGTCCGCTCTCCGCTTCGGTCATCAGTTTCAGCGCCTTGTCGTAAGTATCCGTAAACGTAAAATGCGGCATCTTTTCATTGAGATTTTTAGGCTTTCGTCCGCGTTCTTCTATCCGTTTTACGTCCTTAAGAACGTCCTTGATATTGCTCCAGAAAAAGTTTTCCTTGTCGTCCTGCGGTTCCGGGATATTTTCGTTTGTAAACATAAATTTGCAGATGTTTTTCGCCATTCTTCCCGCCGCCTCGTCGGGAAGTCCTTTCAACGACTCGTAATACAAATCGTAAAACGTAAATTGTTTTAATCTTTTTTCTTCCATTTATCCTCCTGTTTTTTTCAATTTTTATGTTATTTTCTCGCCCGTTCACGGCGGGCGATACCGATTGTAATTTTTCATTTATCGCTCCTTTGTTAAAAATAAAAAATTGTCGGAATTTCTCCCGACAATCGCATACAAAAAGGAAGTCGGATGTTATATCAGGCTTCCTGTTAGTTTTCTATTTAGTTGTATTTTCACGATTTATGTATCTGAAGAATTTGTCTCTTTGTCAATCCATCGTATCCATTGTTTTACGATTTCAACGACTTCACTTTCGCCATTTTCTATATACACTGCGGCAATGCACGCCTCCATTGCGGTTGCAATGTATTTATATCTTCTTTTAGCATTTTTTTCTTCGTATTTATAATCTTGAGGCTTTTTCGTATCGCCACTATCAAAATTAAGAAAATTTAATATATCATAGTGGCGAGCAATAAATTTTATCAACACCTCATCACTTTCATACTGTTTTTTCCACTCGGTTAACTTGCCCTTGATCCCGAAATTATCTTTATTTTCCCTTTCAAAATAGATTTTACACAATGCACATTTCAAAATCGCATCGCCGTATGTTGCCAATTCAAAATTTATTTCGTCATTGTTTTGACTATGCGTCGTTTTGTTTTTATACGATTTATCTGTTAATGCCCGAAGTTGTAACGGTGTTGCTCGATTGTTTTCCTTGGCGTTTAATAATTCCTCTATTTTATCCATTTTCTTTCTACCCAAAATCATAAAATGATTTTAATCTTTTTCTCCGTCGCCGTCCGTTTTCACTTCAAGCGCGGGCTTGTCGCTTGCATTAAGCGGAGAAATTACCGATTGTCCCAATTGGCTTTCGATATCCGTTCTTGCATTTTTTGCTACTTTTCCGCCACGTTTTGCAATCGTCTTGCTTTCTTCAAACGTATCGGGCTGTTCCCGTTTCGATATCGCCGTCGTCGTAACCTCCGCAAGCATATTCAGAACGAGTTCGATATTCGTCATATTATCGCGCAGATTTTCTTTTTTCAGCCCTTTGAGTTCTTTATATTCTTTAACGGATAAGCCGCTCCACGCTTTCGTCATTTCGTTCGTTAAAATCGCGTAATCTTTTTCCTGTTCTATTCCGCGCGCTTTCCACTCGTCGGTCAGTTCCTTACGCATTTCTATCGTCTGCAAGCGTTGATTGATCCACCCCTCCGTATAACCTTTGGCACGGTAAAAATCCGCGCCGCGAAGTATCGCCTTTTCGGGATCAGCTATTTCGTCAAGCCGCTCGCTTCCAACCTGTGCCAGCCACATTTTGAACGGCTCAGCTTTCGGCGACGGAATCGACTGCACAAGCCGCAAAACGCCTTTCGTATCAAGGCAATCGGTTTCACGCATTTTACCGTCGGAAGCCTGCATTTTCAACCGGTTACAATTTGTAACCAGTTCGCTTTCTTCATCCGAAAGTCGTTTGCGTAAAACCTTCCAGTAATTCCTCGCGGCTTGATAGTCATTATCAGTTAAAACGGATACGATATCGACTACGGAAAAATACCATTCTTCTTCGTCTGCATTCCATAACGTCCGCACTTGCTTATTTTCAAACACTTTAATTTTGTTTTGCATTTTAATGTCCCTCCTGACTGCAAAAAAATTTTACACCTATCAAGCGAATAAAACGCCGAAAATATTCCAAAACATAAAAAAATTTTTAAATTATTTTTTCTTGCGGAATTCCGGGTTAGAAAATTCAGATGTCGGACCGTCTCCGAATATATCCCGAAGTTGTTCTTCAATCGGGCGCATGTCGGTTTCGTCCGCTACAACAATATTCTGATATTTCCGTCTGTAATCTTTGTAACGTTTCCCGCGTTTTTCCGCTTCTTTCGGTATAAATCGCTCGTTAACAAATTCCTCCGTCGTCATATCAAGCCGCTTGCAGATTTCTTCCGCTTTCTGAAAAATCTTCTCGAAATTCGTTCCCGAGGGCTTCTGCGGAAAAGTTTTCTTACGGTGCTCCACTTCTTCGCAAAGCGCAAGATACAGCCATTGCAACTCTGTAATCTGACCGTCGAAAATTTCGTAATACATATAACGGCTGTGATAAGGCAATTCGTTCATTCTGGTCCCGAACTCGGTAGGATCGGTTACTTTATCGAACGGGCGAATTATAAGATACGACAGCCCGAATTTATAAAACTCGCGATAACTGTAAAACCAACTTGCAATATCCGCCTGCTCATTAACGGGCAACAGATACAAAAACATATCCCACAAAATATCTTCGTCGTCATCCGTGCGGAATTTACGCAGAAATTTCTCCCACTGGGCGTTTGCGCGTTCCTCGTCGGTTTTGTTTTCCGGCAATGCGTCGCCGATTTTCATCAACCTCTTTGCGACATAACCTTGCGTTTTGCCGAGTTCTTCCGCAATTTCCGCCTGTCTGAACCCGTCCACATAATACATTTGGTAAATCGTCCGGTCGTCAGGCGAAAGCGCGGCTACTTTTTTATCAATATCGCATTGCTTGTGAATTTTACAAGTAAAGTCCGCACCGGAAACATCGTCGTCATCCGGCTCTTCCCCCGAGGCTTGTCCGAAATCGTCCTTTTCTATATCGATTTTCTTATAGCCGTTGGCATTTGCAGACTTTTTGAACGTCGTTTTATGATCGTGTTCACGGCGTTCGAGATTATAATACTCCCTGTCCATCTCCACGAGTTTATCGAACTGCTCTTCGGGAAGTGCAACCGACGTCAGTTTTTTGCGGTCATAAAAATAATACAGAAACTTTCCGTCCTCCTCCGCCGCCCGCTTCTCTTTATTCAGTTTATATGCTCTCGGAATATCAGCCATCGTCTATCCTCTAAAAATTTTATTTATAATAATTCATTAACTCTTCAAATGTAATCACTATTCCTGCCCGTTGCAAAAGTTGCTCTCGTTCAGTATATATTTTTTTCAAAAGAATCTCTGCCCCTTTCCCATAATGAATCAAATTATGACAGTTGCTGCACAATGACACTATATTATTTTCAACATCAAGGCTCACTGAAAAATCTTTCTGTGCTCTCATCGGAACAAGGTGATGTGGCTCGGTATAAGGCATGCCATTTGCTTTTCTTATAAAAGTTTGATGTTCAGAACAATATTCACACTTATAATCAGCATTTTTAAGAGCATTTATTGCAATACCAGGATCTCTCTTGTAAAAAATATACTCGCCTTGTTTCTGTGTAGAAACCGGTTTCGGCTCATAACGAATAATCTTTTTCCCTTTTTCTGACGAAATCGATGTATTTACTTTCTCAACATAAAGGTTTTCAGATTGCGTATCAATTTTTGCGCATGAAATGATCTTCTGTACTTCACGGGTTATTTCGTCATATGTTTTTACAGACAGATTTTCAAATAATTTCTGCACATCCTGAGTAACAGGACGATTACACCAACCTTTTCTGTTACTCGAAGTAAGCACATCAAATTCGTCACGTCTTAATTTCAGGTAATTATTTTCACGTCCCATAATGATCGATATCTCGTTGAACGCTTCCTGCCTCGTCCTGAATCCCAGTTCTTTTACTGCTTTCATATCATATTCGGACAAGTAATACGCTATAACAGACAATTCATAACTTGTTGCTTTCATTTCTATTCTCCCTCAGCGTTGCCACAAGTTTCTGCAACGTTGCTTCGCGCTTATCTTTTTTCAGTTCACATTCCCACACTACAATTACATTCCAACCAAGGCGGGCAAGCTCAATTTGCTCTTTTTCATCTCTTTCTTTATTTGCAAAAAGTTTTTTCCGCCAGAATTCCGCATTATCCTGCGGCCAGACAAAATATTTACAACCCTCATGCATGTGCCAGAAACAGCCATTGACAAAAATTACCGTTTTATATTTTTTAAGTACAATATCAGGCGTACCTGGTAAATTTTTTACATTCCGCCTGTAACGGAAACCTTCAGAAAAAAGGTATTTCGCCACAATTTCTTCAGGTTTCGTTTTTCCGGCGCGGATATGCGACATATTATAACTGCGCGTTTCTTTATTGTGAACATCCATCAATCGCCTTCCATAATCGGTTCTATTTTATATAATTGATAGAAAAAGCCTTCCAGCATTTTTACTGGTATGCTATTTCCTGCCATACGGATAATTTTGTCTCTCGGAAATAATTTACTTTTTACTCTTTGCTCCGGGTTATTTGCCTGTAAACTTTCATAGTCCTTATCTTCAAACCCCATAAAAAGAAGGCATTCTCTCGGAGTCAGATAACGGAAATTACCCCTCCCGGCAACCCCGCTGTCAAAATAGATGTTACCGGAATTAGGATGCCTGTCCTGTTTGGTTGTAATCGTCCGGATAAATTTTTCATCAGTAACCGTCCCGTCCTCATGTACGATTTCAGGGTTTTCCTGCCAGATTTTTCGTCTTGACACTGTATCATTAGGGGTACATTCCAATGCTTCTTTCCACAATACGGAAGTTGGATCGTTATCTATACGAAGCAGATCTTTTATCTGTTTTTCCTGATAATACTTTGATTTTTTATATATTTCAATTACTTTTTCTTCAGTTTTCCCCAGTGAATCAAAGTACTCTTTGATTTTCCCACGAAGAATTTCATCATTCCCGACATAAACACTCATCATCAGCAGACGCGGTCTGTTCTGCGGTATTCCATAATTTTTAGCATTAACCTTTATATATTTGCTTTCATACCCCAATGCTGTCAGTTCGTTTATCCATTCCTGAAAATTGCTGGAATGCCTTTTCGATAATAAGGTCGGCACATTCTCCATAATCAGATATCGCGGCAATTGTTTTCCCGATTGCCGCATTTCCGTAAGTATCCTGCCTACCTGCCACAACAAACTGGATCTGCTGCCGGAATCTTTATCAATACCTTTATTATATCCGTGGAAAGCTCCCACATTTGATAAGTCCTGACACGGGAATGAGTAAGTCAGTATATCCGTATCGTCCGGCATCTGTTCGCCTGTAACCGTGCTTATATCCACAAGATTATGCGTGCGTTTTATTGCTGAAAGCATCCGTTTCAGCACTTTTTCGCTATAACTATGCAACGTTGCATAATTCATAGCTTCTTTGCCGTTATTGCTGAGAGTATATTGCTTTAATATTTCAAGTATCTGCTCTTTGGGCATTTTTTCAACTTCCGGCAGATTTTCATAACTTTTATGCATCGCATCATACGCAATAAATGCGTGCATATCCCATTCGCATGTCGCCTGTACGTTAATGTTTATTCCAATGTTTTTCAATGCGCGGGCCTGACTGCCGATTCCGCTGAAAAGCTCAACAATATTGTAAATTTCTTTCATTTTTCACCATTCTTAAATCAGCACGCCTGCTTCGTCAAGCTTATTTCTTATTTTCCAAATCAATTTTGCTTGCTTATCCGACGGAACTTTTTTATTATCAGCGTAAGAAATAGCTAATTTTAATAAATCCATTTCCATTGGAGATAATATATGACGTTTTAAACCTTCATTCAAAAGGTTATGCCAGTAATCACTGCCAAGATTATAAATTTCAACCATACAGTTGACTTCTTTTTCCAGTTTTTTTTCTTTGATTTCGCTTTTGATTCTGGAATCCATTAACTCTTTTGATATTAAATCATCGATAAATTGCGGATCTAAAGACAATGGTATAGCCTTATATTTTTTCCATGTATCCTCTTTTGAACAATACTCTCTGGCGGATCCATTTGATTGTTGAATAAAGTCATTGGTAATATGAGCAACCTTCTCAATCTGTCGATTCAACGACGGATATAATTCTTGCTTTCGCCAAATCAAATCATAATCCAAACAATATCCTATTGGTAGATTGCATATTATTTTTGATATTGTATATGGTACAATAAATGGTTTGATATAACTTGCAGAAACATACCAATCCGAGTTCTTTACAATTTTATCTGTTGCTTTGAAAAGAATCGCAAAACTGATTGCCATCTTGAAAAACTCTCCATTGAAATATTCAGGCGTATTTTGGTACTTGTTGTCAATGTATTCAGCAAAAAACGACATACATTTTTCGCCACCTTTACTGACAACATCCGGACGCAATAATTCAGCACAAGTAAAAAATTTTGCAAGATCTTCTTTCTTTATAAGTTGATTTTTAGGAAACCTTCTTGCAAAGGCGTCTCTTTCGCTTTTTTTAACAATCTTAAATTGTTCCTGATCATATTTTCCACGAGATCTTTCATAATACCAAAAAGTATTGTTTACATTATCGCCATATATCGGTGCAGGTATTTTTTTTGATAGCGATTCAAATGTTCTATGAAACGGGTGGTTAGAAAAAAAGTCGGAATCTTTTACAGTATTCTGCTTGTTTGCAAATCTGGATATATTTTGAATCATTGTATCATAATCGTCATTTTTTACAACAGTCAGCTTCATAGGAACAAAAATATTATCGAGTGGCATTTTGTCTTTCAATACAGCAGATGTCAATGAAGCCGTAGTTTGTCCTCCATTAATTATTTGAAAATCCTCCATCGACGTGATAAAATGTTTATCTGCAGACAATGTAACTTTTGCCGCTGTACACGCAATTCCATTATTATAAGTAAAAAATTTGGTCGGTTCTTTTCTTATCGTTTCCCGTATCCCTTTATTGATTTTCCCGCGGGTACTTAAAAAGGCGCGCACGTTGCCTTCAAGCAATCTGGAGCCAAATTCGTAATAAATATGATGCAAAAAACAACCCGGCACTATAGCCAAATAGGCATCATAATCAAGATTTCCTGACATTTCTGCTTGAATACATGGAATACCTGATAATCCATATTTCTCTGTTTCAATCAAAACAGGTTCACGATCTTTTCCTGATTGATACAAATCGTAGAATCTTTTGATGCTCCACACATTTAATTCGACCTTTTTATCTAAAAAATCATCACACCTAAAAGAAGTGACCTTTTCACTTAAAGTCTTATTAGTTATAATGAATAATTTGATTTGATTAATGGAATCATCGTTGTCAAGATCGACATAGTCTTTTTTCATACGTCGTCCTATATCTCGACCAACAGGAACCATTTCATCCGTAATATCGAAAAAGTCAAGAAGTTTTTCATCGTAAGCTTCTTGAACAAAATTAAGCATTCTTGTCCTGATCGTATCTATTTCTGTCCTTGTTAACGTAGCCTCCACAGTATCCTTAAAATCATTTGAAATAAGCACGAAAGATTTATCTGACTCGTCAAAACCATATGCATCAAATGACATTATTCTGTTGTTTCTGCACTTTTTCTGCGTTGGTCGAATTCTCGGATCTGTCAATTCTCCCATTGAAGATAACTTATCCAAAGCATCCGTAAAAAAGTATTCGTCAGGAGTTACGCCTTCAATCTGGGCATTTATACGTATATCATCAAGATATTCCTTTTTGTATTCATCAAAGGTGGTGTCTGTCATAATGTCTCCTTAAATTTTTCAATAAGTGAAATCAAAACTTCATATTGTACTTTACCAATCCCTGTCGCAAGTTGATTGGCCTTAATGCGCGGAAACTCGTCGCAAACTGAGTAGCTATCAACGGAAATAAAATTATACACATAATTATCGTAAACTTCATTATACGCATATCCAACTTGCTTTAATTTCTCAATAAATATATCTTTGTCCGAATCAAGTTCAAACGATTGAATTATATCTTTTGCAAGACTATTAAGAGAAATACCGTTGAAACTTGGGCTCATTTTTTCCATACGATAAATCACCAATTTCCCAATATTTTCACTATCCAATTGTTCTATTGAAGAAATAACTACAGAGTTTTTGAAAGAATTGATTGTTTTTATTTCAAACCAATCATCTTCATAAGAAAAATCTTTATGCGTTGGTTCAGGCCCGCTCCATCCATTCAAGGCTTTTGTTGAGCCATATCTTTTTACTGCAAATTTTTCCAAAAATAACAGCTCGCCAATTAAGCCCAGTATCTCATTTTCATTTAAAAGTTTTGAAGAACCATAAAACATCTTTTTCCATTGATTATACCGATTCACAATTTCCACATAACCGTTATCGCCGGAATAATCTTCGGTTTGTGTTATGATGTCTTCACAAAAGCTATAAAAAAGAGAAAGATTGTCAACAGAATTAAAACAAAACAGCAAGGAATTATAATTTGTTGTTTTTATCTGTTTTATTTCGAGCAAAGCATTGCCGATAACTTTAACCGGTTGAAAAACTCCATTATACCTAAGTGTTGGATTTCCTTTTTCATTCTTTCCAAGATATAATTCAAGAGGGTGATTTTCAGAGACTCTTATATATTGAGAATTATTTATAACTAACGACAGTTTGATTTTAACCTCTTCTTTATTCATTACAATCATCTCCTTCCTCGTGATCTATATCAAAATAGTTTACTGTCTTATTGACAGTATAAGGAATACTGATGCTGACGGCATCATCTTTTCTTGGAAACCCGATAGCGTACCCGACAACATATTTATACTTTCTTGTTTCTAACTCGTATAAAACTTTTGCATTTTCAGCTACAGAAGATGCGCCAGTATGCGTGTCATCATCTGAAACCTCCTCATTATCCGGATAAATAAAATAAATGATCAACAGCGGATTACGTTCCTTTATCATATAATCTGAGGAACGAGTCCCCTCTATTGTTTTGATTTGATCTTCAGATAATCCGTTTTTTGTATCTTCCTTACCGCCAAGACGTAAATGCTGCCGGTTTATTCTTATGACGGTTTTATCTTCATCCGGGACATCATACAATCTATGAACTAAAGGATTATTGATATTTAATTCCGGAAAAACAAACCGCTCTGCACTATTCTTATGTCCTCCTATTATAAGCACATCAAAATAACCAAGTTCATCATCCGAACGTTTTAAAAAACTCAAAATTTGCTTGGCGTCAAAATAACTTTCTGCTTTATGTACAGAAATAGAGGATAACAGCTGTATCACATCTTTTTTGGGGATATTTCTGAAATACGGATGTTTGACACTGGAGTCTTTTTGTGCCAAATCGATTTTTTTAAGAAATTCCAATGTCGCATCGATATTCCGTTCAATAACATTAAGATCCCGATGAAGATGAGGCGTCTCAAAAACACTTCCATAAAACGATTTACGATACACCATCTTTTTTGTGTTACGACTTTTATTCGCGGCGGTTATGCCCAAATCGATAGAATCGTTGCGTACACGGATACCGTAATCTTCCGGTTTCTTTTTTTGTTTGCCCATTATTTCTATATCTTTTCGAAGGTCTTCAATTGATCTGTAAATATACTGATAGTACATCGCTGACTCTTTCGTAATGAATATCTTACATAGGTCTGCGTATCCTTCACGATAACCAAACCATCTGCCCATCTGCATCAAAACATCAAATGTAGCAGTATTGCGATAAAAATAACTGACACATAACCCCTCCAACGTTAATCCACGAGATAAGGCGAGCCCGCCTATTGCAATCACACGCAATCCTGTATCTTTGTTATCGTCATAATTTAATTTTGCCGATTGCTTTGAAGAGTTTACAACAACAATCTGAATATCTTTTATTGCTTGATAAAGATTTTTCAGAATACTTTCCCACGTAATTTTGGAGCCATTTGAAATAATATTACTGTATTCTGCATCGAATGATGCTTTTAGCGATGCAATTAAAGGATTTGTTAACGCATAATTGGAATCAAGTTTATGTGTCTGTTTTACAGCGTTTTTAATCCGTGTATAATAATCAGCAACAATATCTTTTATAACCAGCTGAACTTTTGTAAAGCGAGTCATATTGATCAGCATAGAACGATTTGTGTTTATATTAACATTTGTATCGCGGATATCGCGAATTGTATTCGCTATTAAAAAAGTATTTACCGCATGGTACAGAGAACCAAATAATCTGTCCCCACTCCATTCTTTTTTATGTTTCATCGGGAACAAGGATTCATCCCCGTCCCTTATATAACGTACATTATCATTTGCATCGAAAAAATATTTTCTCGATCCACAATAGTTTGAAGGTGCTTTCAATGAATATATAAAATCGCGAGGGAAGAGATCGTCCTTCAACATTTCATCTTCACTGTCATAACTGATAAAAACGTTAGCAAAAGGCGTGGCGGTAAATCCGACATAGCTGCTGCGAGAAAACAATCTCAGAATATTACGGATATGCTTGTTGATTTTGGTAGGATCATCTTCTGATTTGTGTGTATTGATACTTGCATTATCGGCTTCATCATCAATAAGTAACATTGGTGCTTTGATTTGCTGATATTGCTTAGTCGTATTAATATTTTTCAGTGAAGTGTACAGTTTACTAAGAACACTTACATTCTTTTTCACAACAAAAATCATTGGTTCACTGGGATAATTGCTGATTTTTATATTAGTATTCTGATCGTCATCAGCGACAAAATCCTTTAATCTACTTGTGAAAGACTTTGGTGTTTTATCTCCACGACCAACGCCTACATCCACAGCAGAAACAACATCATATCCGACAAAACCTTCTTCGACTCGTATCTGCGTTTGTTTTCTCAAGCTTTCAATTGTCCCGGTTAGTATGAAAATTACCTTGTATCCTGCATCAGCGGCTTTGGTTATAAGTCCGAGATAATTTGATGTTTTTCCTGATTGCACATCGCCAACCACAAGGCCTCGAACCGAAAAAGCGCTTTCTTCATTCGGATCACCTAAATATGACATTATTTTTCTTAATGTGTCATTTTCAAGTGTTTTAATCACTTCTGGCGCAAAATGCTTTTGAACCGCAAGATATGTCTTGTATCGTTCCCAATAGTATTCTTCTTTCCCTGCGTTCAAAAAATCATCATACCACTTATAATCATGTGTATACCCTCCGAGAATGGCATCACCTTCTTCTTGATAAACCGAATGTATCGCCTTTATTTTGTTGGAGACAATCACTATTTCGGCATCGGATAATACTATTTCAGGTAAACTTTGTCTGTATTTTTCTTCTGTTGATTTAATAGAATCAAGAATGCTTTGTTCATCCGGAATATAAAATGGATTTATTATTTTCTTAACTTTAATATCACTGGAATAAAAATCAAGATACACATCAAATATTTCTTCACGTGTTTTCATTTGTTATGATCTCCTTGATTCTATTAGATATTCTTTCATTGTTAAATGGCTCAGACTGTGTCAATAATGCAAAAACTTCCTCGTCACTTTTTTGAATAATACCTTTTATCATTCTGAATTGTGAGACACCCTCCAATACAATCGCCTCAAACTGTTCATCTTCAATACCTGTTGCATTATTCTTGTTGCAAATTGCATTATAAATATCATCAAAAGGCAACGTAGTTGAAATTATATCAATAAAATTCAGAATTTTTCTTTTATCACTATCGTCAAATTCATCTAAAAAGCGTTTGATAAAGGCAGCTTCTTTGTTGATGAAAAATCGTTCTTTTTGATTCAATGACAAAGATTTGTTCCAAATTTTATTATCGTCACGTTCTAAGGTTAAATGTGTCCGTTTAGTTGTTTTTTCTTTGGAACGACAACAAACATCTCTTACTGCCTTTTTCAGATAATTCAGTATTTGTCGAGGGATAGTTGCATTTTGTTTTTTTATATCAATATCCCAAATTTCATCCAGCGAATTTGGAATGTCCACTTTAATTCTCCCGTATTTCAATAATTCCGGACTAACGCTTGATGATGAAAGACGAAACCATTTACCGTAAATAATTAATCGATCATTACGATATATGTAAAAACCCTGATCATTACGCAAGGCATCAATTCCGCCAAGTTTATTAATGTCTTTATCGGAAAGATCCGTCATATGCGGAAGAATAAAAGGTTGAATCTTAATTGTTTCGCCTTCAATCGTGATTTCACTTATCTTCTTTGAATCAGTTTTCGGATGATCTTCTAAAAACGGATCAAATGGTTCCAATGCGTCGTTGTTCACATAAATTTTGAACGGCCTAAATGTATTTGCTAAAAATCTATGAAAAACCAAACGTAAGTGTTTCTCTGCCTCCGCCATTTCATCAGACAGGTACTCTCTAACCCTTCCACTGTTTTTCTTATATGCAATATCAAAATTTTGCCAAACTACCAAAGTTCCCATCGGCATTTTTGACAATTTTTCAAAACAAGGCACAGATACTATTTCTTCATGCTCAAGTTCAAGACACTGCCATCTTTTTTCAGGATCATTAATAACAGAATCCAAATCCCACTGAAATGCTGAAATTTCAGTATTATTCTTGGATATAACGGTTAAAACACGGCATTGTGACAGTGAAGCCGATTTCAGTCCCAAACCAAATCTACCCAAGTCGGACGACGAGTATTCTCTGTCGCTACCATATTTCATTGCATTGAATAAATCATCCCGCGACATCCCTTTCCCGTCATCAAGAATTGTCACATTTAAGTCATCGTCATTAATTGGAATCTCAATATATACATTCTTTGCACAAGCTGATATAGAATTATCAACAATATCCGCCAAAGCAGTTTTAAAAGTGTATCCGATTGATCTCATAGAATTCATTAAAACGCTAGGAGAAGGCATATTCTCAATTTTAACAGCCATAATAGTTCCTCTTCAGTTGGGTTTATTCGGTTTTTAATAAAATCACTTTGATTTTATCATACAAAACATGACAACTACGGTCATAATTAAAATATTTCTCTTGAGTTTTGCAATTATTTTTCGTTGTCCACGATTTCGACGATATCGTCAAGCGTACAACCAAGTGCCGTGCAGATTTTTATAAGCACGTCGGAATTTACGGAAACGCCGTCTTTCTTCATTTTTGCAAGCGTTGCGGGGCTTACCTTTGCGAGCGCGGCGAGTTCCTTGCTCTTCATCTCCCTGTCTATCAATAATTTGAATAATTTTTTATAACTTGCTGCCATAATACACCTAATTAACTACTTTATTCAATTATAACATAAATAAAAATGCTTGCTGGCAAGGGCATTTTTATGATTGCTTTCAATCTCGCAGCCGCGCCGAAGGCGCGGGGGAAAGCAAAAGCTTTCGTTTTGCAGAATTGCAAAACTCTGCGTTCATTATACCATATTCCGGTATGTTTTGCAACAGGTATTTGAAATAAATTCAAAGAAGTTTTAATTTCTTTCACTTTTTTCTATCGCCTATAATTTTATTTTCGTCCAGCCCAAGCGATTTCAGCCACATTTCCTTTTCCGTCTGAATCACGGAATACATCACCTTATCGCTCTCGCAATAAACCAACAAAAAATTGTAATGTTTCAGTTTTGTTCTGATTTTGTCGTCCGGATCGTCAACCTGTATTTTCGGTCGGCGGTAATCGTTATACGAAGTCAGAAAAACTTTCCAACTGTATGCCATCAAGTTTTGCTTTGCGGCGCGTTTGCAATACCTCCGCCAGCAAAGCCTGATTGACGAACGATGCTTAACCATCTGAAACTCTTCCCACTTAAAATCGGGAATCAGATACCCGTCTCCCGGTTTCGCCCTTTCCGGGAAAAGCAAATAAGCAAGTTCTTTTTCGTTCATTTCGCTCAGTTCTCCGATTTCGATACCGATAGCGGTTACTCGTTGCAAAACGCGCCAGACAGTCATACGGGAACAATCGCAAAGCGTAGCGATCTGCGTGCGATTATTTCCTTTTAAGTAATACTCTATAATCAATTTATATTTCGACATAAAATACCTCTCTTTTGTCGCCCTCTTTTACATACAACAGTATATATGGAAAAATGTAACATTTGAGGAACCACCATTTAATTTTAGCATATTTTCCGATTTTCGACCGCTTTCAGAAGATTAAAAAAACAGCCAGACTCAAGCGAGAATGGCTGTTTTTCATAAAATTCAGTATTAAAATGCCGGAATTTAACCGTTTTCCGTCAAAAGCTTACGCCCTCGGATTACGGATGTTAGCCTGAGCCGCTGCAAGGCGTGCGATAGGTACGCGGAAGGGGCTGCAAGATACGTAGTTCAAGCCGATCTTGTGGCAGAACTCGATGGAAGAAGGATCGCCGCCGTGTTCGCCGCAGATACCGCAATGAATGTTGCTGCGGGTAGCGTGTCCCATTTTGACAGCCATATCCATAAGTTTGCCTACGCCGGTGGTGTCAAGACGTGCGAACGGATCGGACTCGAAAATCTTGTTCTTGTAGTACGAAGGCAAGAATTTGCTTGCGTCGTCGCGGCTGAAACCGAAGGTCATTTGCGTAAGGTCGTTGGTACCGAAGCAGAAGAATTCGGCTTCTTTTGCGATTTCGTCAGCGGTAAGTGCCGCGCGCGGGATTTCGATCATGGTACCGACTTCGTATTTAAGGTTGCTGCCTGCTGCTTTGATGAGAGCGTCGGCGGTTTCGACGACGGTCTTCTTGCAGAAAGCAAGTTCCTTAATTTCGCAAACCAACGGAATCATGATTTCGGGAACGACGTTCCAATCGGGATGACGGTTTTGTACCGCGATTGCAGCCTTGATGATTGCTTTCGTCTGCATTTCGGCGATTTCGGGATACGTTACCGCAAGACGGCATCCGCGATGTCCCATCATCGGGTTGAATTCGTGCAGAGAATTGCAGATAATTTTAATTTCTTCAACGGACTTGCCCTGCGCTTTTGCAAGTTCTTCGATGTCCTTTTCTTCGGTGGGAACGAACTCGTGAAGCGGCGGATCGAGGAAACGAATGGTAACGGGATGTCCTTCAAGGGCTTCCATAAGACCTTCGAAGTCAGCCTGCTGCATAGGTTCGATCTTATCAAGGGCTTTTCTGCGTTCTTCGACGGTTTCGGAGCAAATCATTTCACGGAACTTGTCGATACGGCCGGGGCCGAAGAACATATGTTCGGTACGGCAAAGACCGATGCCTTGTGCGCCGAGTTCGGCAGCGCGTTTTGCGTCGGCGGGGGTGTCAGCGTTAGTGCGGACGTCCATTGCCTTATATTTGTCGGCAAGGCGCATAATTCTTCCGAAGTAACCGCTGTTGGGATCTGCGGGGACGGTCTTGATTGCGATGTCGTAAATGTTACCGGTGCTTCCGTCAAGGGAGAGATCGTCGCCTTCGTGGAAGACTTTTCCGCCGAGTTCGAAGAATTTGTCGGCTTCGTGCATTTTGATGTCGCCGCAACCGGAAACACAGCAGGTGCCCATTCCGCGGGCGACAACCGCCGCGTGGGAGGTCTGACCGCCGCGAACGGTAAGGATACCTTGCGCGTATTTCATACCTTCGATGTCTTCGGGAGAGGTTTCAAGACGTACGAGGACGACTTTCTTGCCCGCCTGACCGAGTCTGACGGCTTCTTCGGAGGTGAAAACGATTGTGCCTGCCGCTGCGCCGGGAGACGCCGCGATACCTTTGCCGACGACGTTGTTTTTGTCAGCCGCTTTTAGGGCTGCCGCGTCGAACTGGGGATGCAGAAGCATATCGAGAGTTTTTGCGTCGATTTGGAGGAGCGCTTCCTTTTCGTTGATCATACCTTCGTCGATAAGATCGCAAGCGATACGGATAGCGGCGGCAGCGGTACGCTTGCCGTTTCTGGTTTGAAGCATGAAGAGTTTGCCGCGTTCGATGGTGAATTCCATATCCTGCATATCGCGGTAGTGGCTTTCAAGAGTCTTGCAGACGTCAAGGAACTGTTTGTAAACGTCGGGAAGAACTTCCGCCATCTGGCTGATGGGCATCGGGGTACGAACGCCTGCGACGACGTCTTCGCCCTGAGCGTTCATAAGGAACTCGCCCATAAGACCTTTTTCGCCGGTTGCGGGGTTACGAGTGAACGCAACGCCGGTGCCGCAATCGTCGCCCATGTTACCGAAAGCCATCATTTGTACGTTGACCGCAGTGCCCCAGCTGTAAGGAATGTCGTGGTCCATACGATAGATGTTTGCACGGGGGTTGTCCCAGCTTCTGAAAACAGCCTTGATTGCGCCGAAAAGTTGTTCTTTCGGGTCGGAGGGGAAATCGCTGCCGATTTTTGCCTTGTATTCCGCCTTGAACTGATTTGCAAGTTCTTTAAGGTCGTTTGCGTCGAGGTCGATATCCTGTTGTACGCCCTTCTTCGCTTTCATTTTGTCGATGAGTTCTTCAAAGTACTTTTTGCCGACTTCCATAACGACGTCGGAGTACATTTGAATGAAACGACGATAGCAGTCCCATGCCCAACGGGGGTTGCCCGATTTTGCGGAAAGGACTTCAACGACTTCTTCGTTAAGACCAAGGTTAAGAATGGTGTCCATCATGCCGGGCATCGATGCGCGAGCGCCCGAACGAACGGATACGAGAAGGGGATTTTCTTTATCGCCGAATTTTTTGCCGGTGATGTTTTCGAGTTTTTCGATGTAGTCCATGATTTCGGCTTGGATATCGTCATTGATTCTCTTGCCGTCTTCGTAGTACTGCGTGCAAGCTTCGGTCGAAATGGTGAAACCCTGGGGAACGGGAAGACCGATGTTGGTCATTTCCGCAAGGTTTGCGCCCTTGCCGCCGAGAAGTTCACGCATGTTGGCGTTACCTTCGGTGAAAAGATAAACGTACTTTTTCATAAAATAAAAACCTCCAAACGATTTTAATTACAATTTAATGCTATAAAATAATATAACAAATAAAAAATAAATGCAATCGAAAAAGGGGGTTTTCGGCTTTTTTTATATAAAAAAAGGAAAAAATATCAAAGTTTAAGGAATTCTTCAAAAGAATAATTTTTCCTGAATCCCGTGAAAAATGACAAAATGCCCGAAATTTCAATGAGAAGCCGTCTGATTTCGGCTTCGCTTCCCGTGGCTTTTCCCTGAATTATCGCGACGTCCTTTTTTGTGAAAGTAACGTAATTAAGGCTCCTTTCCGAAAACTCGACAACCGCGCCCGAATAATAATCGAAGCAAACTTTGTCGTCGTTTTCAAGGCTCTTTCCGCTTATCGCAGACGTTTGAAAATTCAACGCGTAACCCGTCGTTTCAAGAAGAGCGTTCAGAAATTTCAGCATGGTGCTTTCGGGCGGAACGTCAACGTCGTAGGCAAGCTCTTTCAATGCTTCAGTGCCGACGATAAGCAACGCCCTGACGGTGTCGGTATCTGCATTTTCCGACAGTTTATCCAACCATTCCAGCACACTAAACCCTGCGTAATAGCGTTTAAGGTCAAAAACGATGTCCTGAAAATTTTCGTACGCTTCGCACCCTTTCAAGGTATATCTTCCTTTGTTTTCGACGACGATATATTCCCCGAAACACAAAGGAGAAGCAGCAAATTTCAGTTTCGCTTTCGGGTTTTTGACGCCCGTCGCTTTCACCAAAATTTTGCCCTTCTCCGCAGTGCAAAGTGTGATTAACCTGTCGTTGTCCTTATAGTCGACAACCCTTACGCAAAGCGCGTTCAGTTTCTCTTCCATCGTCTTTCGATTTTCGTTCGTCCCCGCATATTGCGTTAAAAAACATATAAGCGGCGGGCGAACCCGTTTTTTCAAACAACTTCCACGAAACATTTTTTGCGTCCATACAAGCCCTCACTGACGATAACTTGTGCAGAACGCGAAAACTTATGCGCGGAAAACAAAAATATTTTGAAAATTAAATTTCTTTTTTATCGTAGCCGAGATTTTTCAGAAGGTAATCGCTGTCGCGCCAGTCTTCTTTCACCCTTACCCAAAGCGTGAGATAGACCTGTTCGCCGCACATTTCTTCGATATCCTGACGGGCGTATGTCGCGATTTTTTTCAGCATTTCGCCCTTTTTGCCGATGATAATGGGCTTGTGCGTGTCCTTTTCGCAAACGATGTCGGCGTCGATGTCGTACATACTGCCGTCTTCGCGCATTTCAAACTTATTGATGTTCACGCAGATACCGTAAGGAATCTCTTTTTCAAGGAGTTTCAACGCCTTTTCGCGGATAATTTCCGACGCCATAAAGCGCATTGTCTTGTCGGTGAAAACGTCGTCGTCGTACATTTTTTCGCCTTCGGGCATAAGCGCGACAAGTTGTCTGATCACTTCGTCGACGTTCTCGCCCTTCTTTGCGGACACGGGCACGACGGCTTTGATTTTGTCGTATTGTTGCAAGCCTTCCAACTGCTTGAAAATCTTTTCTTTCGTGACGACGTCGGTTTTGTTGAGCGCGACCACGACGGGCGTTTTGCCGTCAAGGTGCTCATCCAAAAACTTCTTATCGAAGTCGTCGAAACCTTTGTCGCCGTTGACGACGTACAATATTGCGTCCACGCCTTCGAGCGCGGTCGAAACGCTTTTCATCATGTAATCGCCCAGTTTGTTGCGGCTGTTGTGAAGCCCCGGCGTGTCCGTGAAAACAAGCTGATAATCGTCGCCGTTCACTATCCCGGTGATTTTGTTGCGCGTCGTCTGCGGACGCCAGCTCACGATTGCGACTTTTTCGCCGACCATAGCGTTCAGAAGGGTGCTTTTGCCGGCGTTGGGTTTTCCTGCGATTGTAATAAATCCGACTTTCATATTATTTTCCTGTGTATTATTTCCGTTATCTCGATAATCCTATTGTTTTCAGGATTTCTTCTTCTTTTTTCCGCATTTCCGCCTTTTCGTCGTCTTTCATGTGGTCGTATCCGAAAAGGTGCAATAGACTGTGCAAAAACAAATATCCCGCTTCCCTTTCGGGCGTCGTGCCGAACTCTTCCGACTGTTCCAGAATCTTATTCATGCACATGACCGTCTCGCCAAGCAGAAGTTTGCCGGAATCGGGATCGACGTCCAGCGGAAAATCGCTTTTCTTCACGGGAAGGTTTTTGTGTATTTCCAGATTAGGAAAACTTAAAACGTCGGTGACGGCGTCAACGCCGCGCGCTTCTTTGTTGATACTTTGGATTTCGCCCTTATCGACGATTTCGATTTCAACCTCGAAAATATCCTTTTGCGAAAAGTATTTCAGCGCGGCTTTGTAAACTTTTTTGATAAGTTTTTCACTTTCCTTGTCAGCGTTGTAAATTTCAAGCATTATTTCTTATATTTTATGCGGGCGTGGTTGACGCTGGGAAGAATGTCCGCAATCGTTTCCTTGATAAGGCGGATATCGTTCATCGTGATGGAACATTCGTCAAACTGACCGTGGTCGAGTTTGTCTTTGACAAGTTTGTCGATAAGGTCCATAAGTTGCTCGCGGGAGTCGGGAGCGACCGCGCGCGCCGCCGCCTCGATCGTGTCGCAAATCATAATGATCGCGGCGATTTTCGTCTGAGGTTTCGGCCCGTCGTAGCAGTATTCGTCGTCGGCAAGATTACCTTCGGTAATTTTTTGCGCTTTGTAGTAAAAATAGTTTACGGGCGAAGTGCCGTGATGTTGCAGTGCAATCTGTGCAAGTTCTTCGGGCAGTCTTGCTTCCCGGATAAGTGCCGCGCCGTTTTTGGTGTGTTTCGTAATCATACTGACCGAAACTTCGGGGATAAGTTCGTCGTGGGGGTTGATGCCGCGCATCTGGTTTTCGACAAAAAACTCGGGATTTTTCAGTTTGCCGACGTCGTGATAATATCCGCCCGCCCTTGCAAGGTGGGGATTTTCACCGACAGCGATGGCGCAGTTTTCGGCAAGGTTACCGACAATCAGACTGTGGTTGAACGTGCCCGGAGCCTCAACCGACAACCTTTTTAAGAGCGGTTGCGAGAACGAGCAAAGTTCGTCCAGTTTAAAGTCGGTCACCATATTGAAAATACTTTCAAAAATCGGCAAAAGCGGCATATACAGAACGACGCTTATCACGTTCGCGACGAAAACCCAGATGGAGTTGTACAGAATATCGAGCCCCGTCGAGTGTGCCGCAACGGTGACGATCGCCGCGAAAGGCGACATGACAAGCCCCGCAATAAGCCCGACAAGGATAAATTTAATGCGCGTATAATTCCTTGACAAAAGGAACAGCAGCACGAAACCGCTCATCGTATTGCAGAAAATCGACGCCGCAAGATTCGTCATCGCTTCCGACGAAAACGGCGTTTTTATCATAAATACGATAAGAAGAATCTGCGACAACACGACGTTGCCGGCAAGCGCGACCTTCATATTGACAAGAAGACACAATAAAACCGCGCAAAGGGATATCGGCATTGCGTAAACGTTCAGAACGTCGGCGCAAATCGTGCAAAGTATCGTGGAAATAAGCACCACGACGCCGATAAGAATCAGCACCTTGACGCGGGATTTTTCGGGTGCGTTGTTGTATGAAAACGCATAAAGCGCAGCAAGCAAAAACAGCAATACGCCGATAAGCGCAATCGTGCTTAAAGTTTCCTTCCCCGTGAACGCGCCCTTAAAATTTCCGCCCGAAAACCAAAGCGTGATGAAAACCCAGATAAGAAGCGCGACAAGAAGCAGTATCGAGAATGACAAAGCAACAAGTTTGCTTTGTCCCGATTCGTTCTCCGAGGCGTTCAAAACGGTTTCCGGCGGAGCGGTCTTTCGTTCTTTTTTTCGCATAATATATAACCTCTTTATCGTGAAGCGTCGATACGTCCTTCGGCGTACACCGTGGC
>OWIO01000746.1_pt1 | contig 28408 bp, 22 predicted proteins | sample 1733011 | NCBI WGS metagenome assembly OWIO01 (sample SAMN05065779, study PRJEB22554) | human gut metagenome | biome: ENVO:2100002; feature: ENVO:00000062; material: ENVO:00002003 | host: Homo sapiens | place: USA | reverse complement strand
AGACAGCCGACAGCCTGCGGAAGACCCGGCAGGAGACCCCGGCCAAACTCGTAACAGAAACCGGCCTGAAAACAGTGAACAGTTCCGCCCTGAAAAAAGGGGATGTGTTCGAGTGCGAGGCCGGGGATGTGATCCCCGCCGACGGAGAGATCATCGAAGGGCTGGCCTCGATCGACGAGAGCGCCATCACGGGCGAAAGTGCCCCGGTGATCCGCGAGGCGGGCGGGGACAAAAGTTCCGTCACCGGCGGCACGAAAGTGCTTTCGGACTGCATCCGGGTGAAAGTGACGGCCTGTCCGGGCGAGAGCTTCCTGGACAAGATGATCGCCCTGGTAGAGGGGGCTTCGCGGCAGAAAACGCCCAACGAAATAGCCCTTACCATTCTTTTGGCAGGATTCACTCTCGTTTTTGTTATCGTTTGCGTCACGCTGAAGCCTTTTGCCGACTATGCAGGGGTCAACATCACCGTAGCGGCATTCATCTCGCTGTTCGTCTGCCTGATCCCTACGACTATCGGCGGCCTGCTTTCAGCCATCGGCATCGCGGGAATGGACCGTGCCCTCCGGGCGAATGTGATCACTAAGTCGGGCAAAGCCGTGGAAACGGCGGGGGACGTGGATACCCTGCTGCTCGATAAAACGGGGACTATTACCCTGGGTAACCGCCGGGCGACCCGGTTCCATCCGGTCGATGGGACAGAGATGCGCCGGTTCGTGGAAATCTGTATGCTGGCTTCGATGTCGGACGATACTCCGGAAGGTAAATCCATCGTCGAGTTAGGGCGCGAGCAAGGCCTGCGGATGCGGGAACTGAATACGGCCGGGGTAAAAATGATCCCGTTCACGGCACAGACTAAATGTTCCGGGGTGGATATGCCCAATGGGACTACGATCCGCAAGGGAGCGTTCGAAACCATTCGGGGAATGGTAGAAGCCACCGGGCATCCGTTCTCCCGGCAAGTCGAAGAGCTTGTTAAAGTAATATCTGAAAACGGGGGTACTCCGCTGGTGGTTTGCCAGAATGAGATCGTGGTCGGAGTGATCGAATTGCAGGACATTATCAAGCCCGGCATCCGGGAGCGTTTCGAGCGCCTGCGCAAGATGGGTGTGAAAACGGTGATGGTAACCGGGGACAACCCGCTTACCGCCCGCTATATCGCCGAAAAGGCCGGGGTGGACGATTTCATCGCCGAGGCCAAACCGGAGGACAAGATGGAATACATCAAGCGGGAACAGCAATCCGGAAAACTCGTAGCTATGATGGGCGACGGTACGAACGACGCTCCGGCACTGGCGCAGGCCAATGTAGGCGTGGCGATGAACAGCGGGACACAGGCAGCCAAGGAGGCCGGAAATATGGTCGACCTGGACAACGACCCGACCAAACTGATCGAGATCGTGGAGATCGGAAAGCAATTGCTGATGACCCGGGGAACGCTCACCACGTTCAGTATCGCCAACGACGTGGCGAAGTATTTCGCTATCGTGCCGGCCCTGTTCATCGCGGCTATCCCTTCGCTGGCGGCCCTTAATATCATGGGGCTCCACTCCCCGGAAAGTGCCATCCTTTCGGCCGTGATATTCAACGCCATCATTATCCCGCTGCTTATCCCTCTGGCCCTGCGCGGGGTGAAATACAAGCCTATCGGCGCTTCTGCGCTTCTGCGCCGCAACCTGTTCATCTATGGATTGGGGGGTGTCCTCGCGCCGTTCGTAGGGATCAAATTGATCGATATGTTAATCAGTGTCTTTTTTTAAAAAACGAGAATCATGAAAAATCTTTGGAAATCCATCAAAATAACGTTCGCTTTCTGCGGCCTTCTGACCGTGTTCTATGTAATTATCCTCGTGGGGATAGCCGCGTTGTTCTCCCCCGGCAGAGGCAGCGCCGAAACAGTGTCCGTCGACGGGGCAGTAGTGGGCGCGGTCAACGTGGGACAGTCCTTCGTTTCCGCCCAATATTTCTGGGGCCGCCCTTCGGCGGTGGATTACAACGGTTCCGGTTCGGGCGGCAGCAATAAAGCCACCACCAATCCCGAGTACCTGGCCGAGGTGGAAACCCGCATAGACTCGTTCCTCCAGTCCCACCCATACCTTAACCGGGCAGATATTCCGGCCGAAATGGTCACCGCCTCTGCAAGCGGGCTCGACCCCGACATTTCCCCTGCATCGGCCCGCGTACAGATAGGCCGGGTAGCCTCCGTACGCGGGATCGCCGAAACGGATGTGGAAAGGATCGTGGCGGAAAACACGCAAAAGCCGTTCCTGGGCCTTTTCGGGCCGGAAAAGGTGAATGTGCTCAAACTGAACGTGGCCTTGGACGAAGCCTGTAAAAAGTAGAAGTAGTCGGAAAAGGGCAGGTCAAATGTCCTCCTGTCCTTTATTCGCCATATTATTTCAAATGCAAAAATTATATAAAATACAATGAAAAACAGCATATTATCTCTTATATCCCTTCTGTTGATGACAGCAATCCCGGCCTACGCCGGGCAAACAGAAGGCACGGACCCGGAAAAGAAAAAAGTCGGTATTTCCTTCGGGACGGACCTGGTAAGCAGTTATATCTGGCGGGGTAGTTACAATGCCGGAGCCAGCCTCCAGCCGTTCATCACATTGAAATCGGGAGGATTCTCGCTCACCGGGTGGGGATCGGTGGACTTTACCGCCTCGGATTATAAAGAGGCCGACATCACAGCCGCGTATTCCGTAGCCGGGTTTACCTTTACGGTGGCCGACTATTACTGGACGGGCGCTCCCAACGAATCGACGATGCCCCCGAGGAATTATTTCCATTTCGGGAAGGACACGCCCCATATGCTGGAAACGGGTGTCAGCTATTGTTTCGGGGAAAAATTCCCGGTCACCGTTTCCTGGTATACGATGGTGGCCGGGCACGACAAAGATACCGAAACAGGCAAAAGAAGCTATTCGACGTATGCCGAGGTATCGTATCCTTTTGCTGTCCGCACGGTGGATATGAGTGCCTGGGTGGGATTTACCCCTTGGAAGAGCCCCAACATGTATGGGACGACCGGCTTTGCGGTGTGCAACGTGGGCGTCGGAGCCTCGAAAGCCATCCGCTTTTCGGAATCCTTTTCCTTGCCGGTCTTTACCCGCCTGATCTGGAATCCGGCCAAAGAAGACGTGCATTTTGTCGGGGGCTTTTCGATCGCTTTATAAATGATGCAACGGGATACCAATGCGCAGCATTTCCTCGACCTGATCCAGCGGTCCCGCCGGGGAAAGTTCAAGGTCTACATCGGCATGATCGCCGGGGTGGGGAAGACTTTCCGTATGCTGCAGGAAGCCCGGGAACTGCTCGCGGTGGGGGTGGACGTGAAGATCGGCTATGTCGAAACGCATGGGCGCCTTGGTACGGGGGTACAACTCGAGGGCCTGCCTGTTATCCCCCGGCGAAAACTTTTTTACAAAGGAAAGGAACTGGAAGAAATGGACCTGAGGGCCATTTTGAACACCCATCCGGAAATCGTGATCGTGGATGAGTTGGCCCACACCAATATCGAGGGGAGCGAGAACGCCAAGCGCTGGCAGGACGTGCTGAGGATACTCGATGCGGGGATCAGCGTGATCAGCGCGGTCAATATCCAGCATATTGAGAGCTTGAACGAGGAGGTGCAGGATATTTCAGGGATCGAGGTCAAAGAGCGCGTGCCGGACAGTGTACTGGAAATGGCGGACGAGGTGGTGAACATCGACCTGACGGCCGAAGAACTGATCACAAGGCTCAAAGCGGGAAAAATATACCGGAAAGAAAAAATACAGACCGCCCTCGATAATTTCTTCAAGGAAGAGCATATCCTTCAGCTCCGCGAACTGGCCCTGAAAGAAGTGGCCCTGCGTGTGGAGAAAAAAGTGGAGAGCCAGGTAGTCGAGAATCTCGGCGTGCGCCACGAAAAATTCCTGGCCGTGATCGACAGCAGCGAAAAAACCCCGCGCCGGGTGATCCGCAAGACAGCCCGGCTGGCCACCCGTTACAATGCCAAGTTCGCTGTGCTTTATGTGCAGACATCCAAAGAATCGTCCGACCGTATCCCGCTGGCCAACCAGCGTTATTTGATCAACCATTTCAATCTCGCTTCTGAACTGGGTGCGCAGATCATTCAGGTGCATTCCGACCGGGTGGTCGAAAGCATCGTCGGGGTATGTGTGGAACAAAAAATAAGCGCTTTGTGTATCGCCAAACCCAAATTTACTTTACCTTCGCTCCTGTGGAAAGCTTTTTATTTCCGGCGGCTGTTGGGACAGCTTTCCCGCCGGAACATCGACCTGATAATCCTCTCGTGATATGCAGATACAAAAAAAACTGACCTTAGGTATCGGCGTGCTCTTTGCCCTGATCCTGATTTTGGGCATCCAGTCCGTGCAGAATATCCGGCAGCTTTCCCGGGCTTCCCACAATATCCTGGCGGACAACTACAATTCGCTGCGCTATGCCAAGGATATGATGACGACTTTGGATAGCCTTTCCTCGGATGCGGCGTTGGTAGGCACTCTGGAAAAATCTTTGGCCCTCCAACAGAAGAACATCACGGAAACGGACGAATTTGCGGCGACCGAATCGCTGAAAACGAAGGTAGCCGCCCTTTCCGATACGGTCACTTCCGAAAAGCTCAAATCTATCCGGGCGGACCTTTACCGGATCATGGAACTGAATATGGCCTCGATCCGGGAAAAAAGCGCGCTGGCCGACGAGAGCGCGAATGCAGCCCTGCTTTGGATATGTATCAGCGCCCTGTTATGCGTTATTATCGGGCTGGCGTTGTTGGTGGTCTTTCCGCGCACATTGGTACGGCCTATCGAACAGCTCAAGGAAGGGATCACCGGGATCGCGAACCACGACTATGAAAGGCGGCTCGATTTTCACGGGGACAAAGAATTTGCCGCAGTAGCCGGTTCGTTCAACCGGATGGCCGAAAAGCTGTCCGAGTACCGGCAAAGCAGCCTTGAAGATCTCATGACCGAGAAAAAACGCATCGAGGCAGTGGTCGACAGCCTGCACGAACCGATCATCGGGGTGGCGCCGGATAAAAAAATATTGTTCGTCAATGATCCCGCTGCGGCGGTGCTGAACCTGAAGCGGGATGCAGTCGTCGGAAAGGACGCCGCCGAAGTATCATTGGGCAACGACCTTTTACGCCGTCTGATCCGGGAACTCTATGCCGCCGAACCCGATAAAGAGCCGCTGAAAATTTACGCCGACAACAAGGAAAGTTATTTTCAGACCGAGAACATCCCCCTTTACATCGACCGGGCGGGAGAAAAGCAGCGAAAATTTATCGGGAACATCATCATCCTGCACAACATTACCCGTTTTAAGGAGCTCGATTCGGCGAAGACGAATTTTATCTCCACCGTTTCCCACGAGATGAAGACTCCGATATCGTCCATTCTGATGAGCCTCAAACTTTTGGAGGACACCCGGCTCGGGGTGTTGAACGGAGAACAGAAAGATTTGGCCAAGAGCATCCGGGATAACAGCGAGCGCCTGCTTACCATTACCGGCGAACTGCTGAACATGACCCAGCTCGAAACCGGTAAACTGGCCCTGATGCCTAAGGTCACCAAACCGATCGAACTGATCGATTATGCCGTGTCGGCGACACGGGTGCTGGCCGAACGTTTCGGATGTTTCGTGGAAGTGGAGTACCCCGAGAAAATAGCAAAACTCTTTGTGGACAGCGAAAAGATAGCCTGGGTGATCACAAACCTGTTATCCAACTCTATCCACCACTCGCCGGAAGGCTCCCGCATTATTGTCGGGGCCGAACAGCGCGATAAGACCGTATCCGTTTTCGTGCAGGATTTCGGCCGGGGCATAGACCCCCGTTACCATAAAAGTATCTTCGAGCGGTATTTCCGGGTACCGGGCACCAAAACGCAGGGCAGCGGACTCGGATTGGCCATTTCCAAGGAATTTGTCGAGGCGCACGGGGGCACGATCGCGGTGGACAGCGAAGTGGGCCGGGGCAGCCGGTTTACGGTCACCCTGCCTGCCTGATACTTTAATAGGGTAATTTTGTGTCTGCCGGGAGACTGGTTTTACAGTCTCCCGATGCGGTTTGTTTTTGCGGGAAGAATGGGTTATATTTGTCTTACGCCCCAAAAAGAACCTAAAACCTTTTACGCTATGACACAAATAAAGATAAAAAGAGTGTACCTGCCCCCCGAACCGACGGACGGGTTTCGGGTACTGGTAGATAAACTGTGGCCCCGTGGGATCCGGAAAGAAAACCTCCCCTACGACCTGTGGGCCAAAGACGTGACGCCGTCTACTCCATTGCGGCAATGGTTCCATGTCGATCCCGACACTCGCTGGACGGATTTTAAGAAACGCTACTTGCAGGAGCTTGAAACCTCCCCCGCGGCTTGGGAATTTGCCGAACAGCTCGAAGGAGAAAAAACCGTCACCCTGCTGTATGCGTCCAAAAATCCTACCCAGAACCATGCGCTGGCCCTGCAACAATTTTTGGAAAAAACTTTGAAAGGCTGAAATCCTTTTTGGCTGCCCCGATCTGAATCCTATCATAAAAAACGAAAAGAAACATGGACATTACCTCTCTTCTGAACGATATCGGGATACACTCCGAAGGACTGGTCGCCTTTCTGCGGGTGATGATCATCCTGGCGATCATAGCTTTGGCCGGATGGTTTTCCTATCTGATGGTCAAAAAATGGCTGGCTTGGGTCGTGATACGCCTCGTGCGCCATACCCCGTTCCGGTGGGACGACCTGATGTTCGACCGGAAATTCTTCAACCGGTTGGGCTTGCTTATTGCGCCTATCGCGGTGCAGGTGGGTCTCACCTGGATCGAGTGGGACAAGATGTACATCTTTTCCCGGTTGGTAAGCATCTGGATCATTTTCGCCTCAGTCATGCTGATTTCCGCTATCCTCGACGGGGTCAACCGGATCTACGAAAGTTATTCCGTTTCCAAGGACCGGCCGATAAAAGTCTTTATCCAGTTGGTGATGATCTTCTTCTGGTGTGCGGCGGTGATCGTAGTGATCGGTATCTTCACCCAGGAATCAATCGCTACGCTGCTGGCAGGGCTCACGGCGTTTGCTGCGGTGCTGATGCTCATCTTCAAGGATTCCATCCTGGGATTCGTCGCCGGGATACAGCTGAGCGCCAATAATATGGTTCGCCTGGGCGACTGGATCGTGATGCCCAGCGCCGGGGCCGACGGCGACGTGCTGGAAATAAACCTCACCACGGTCAAAGTCCAGAACTGGGACAAGACCATCACGACGATCCCGACTTATAAACTGGTGTCCGAATCGTTCACCAACTGGCGGGGGATGGAGGAGTCGGAAGGCCGCCGGATCAAGCGTTCGGTGAATATCGACGTGAATTCCATCCATTACCTGACCAAAGGGGAACTCGAAGTGCTGAAAAAATCCGTCCTGCTCAAGGACTACATAGAAGGGAAAGTGTCCGATCTGGAAAAATTCAACGCCAACCGGGAGAATATCCTGGACGAACGGCGCCTGACCAATATCGGGACCTTCCGCGAATACCTCGAAACGTGGCTTTCGCACAATCCCGATATCAACCTGAACATGACCCACATGGTGCGGCAGTTGCAGCCTACGCCCACCGGACTGCCGCTGGAGATCTATTGTTTCTCCGCCCGGCAGGAGTGGGTCCGCTACGAGCAGGTTCAGTCCGATATTTTCGACCACGTATTTGCCGTGATGGATATGTTCAATCTGCGGGCGTTCCAGTACTCGGGGAACGTCGTTTCCGCCGAGGACAGCCAGCGCCAGTAACCAACCATGTACCGCACCGAAACGGCATTTGCCTCCTTGGAAGTCCCGCAATATCTCAAGGAATTCCGGGATGCGGAAAAATTTATAGTCTTCTGCCGGGAATGCGGCCGGTACGGGACGTGTTGGGCCTGCCCGCCGTACGAATTCGATACCGACGCGTATTTGTCCGGATACCGCACCGCTTGGGTGATAGGGACGAAAGTCATTGCGGACGATGCGGTGCGGGAAGAATGTGCCCGTGCGGGGAATGCCGTAGGGGTGGGCCGGGAAATCTTGCGACTCTCCCGCCGGGGCATCGATGCGCGCCTGCTGGCGATGGAAGCAGAATATCCCGGCAGCAGGGCTTTCTTTGCGGGAACGTGTATGCTGTGCCCTGAGGATGGGTGCACCCGGGCAGAGAGCCGTCCCTGCATACGCCCCGAACAGGTTCGCCCTTCTTTGGAGGCGTTCGGGCTGGATATGGGCCGTACGGCCTCGGAACTTCTCGGCATAGAGATGAAATGGAGCCAGCACGGGGAACTTCCCGAATACTTCACGCTGGTGAGCGGTTTTTTTACCAATTGTCCAATTGAAACCCCGGATTGGGAAAAATGAAAGAAAAAGCGGTGTTCAACTGGAGCGGGGGCAAAGATTCGGCCTTCGCTTTGTATAAAGTCCTGCAGGAAGGCCGGTATGAGATATCGGCTCTTCTAACTACCGTAAACCGCGTCTCCCGGCGATCGTCCATGCACGGGATCCCGGTGTCGCTGCTGGAAAAGCAGGCGGCAAGCATCGGAATTCCGTTATATGTGGTCGATTTGACCCCCAAAGGAAATATGGAGGACTACCAGAGCGCGATGGAAGGGGCCGTGAAACATTTTAAGGCGCAAGGGGTCTCTCATTTCGTGTTCGGGGATATATTCCTGCACGATGTGCGTTCCTACCGGGAAAAACAACTTTCGCCTTATGGGATAGAGGTCGTCGAGCCCCTATGGGGCCGCACTTCGCCGCAGATCATGGAGGAATTCCTCGCCTCCGGCCTGCGAACGGTCGTGGTGACTGTCACGGACGGGGTCCTGGATAAGAGTTTTGTCGGCCGGACGATAGACCATGATTTCGTACGGGACCTGCCTCCCGGCACGGATGTGTGTGGGGAGAACGGCGAATACCATACTTTTTGTTATGCGGGCGGGATGTTCTCTTCGAAAATACCTTTCTCTTTAGGGGAGGCGTTCCGGGCTACGTACCCTATAAAACTGGAAGACGGCACGGTAAAGGAGTATTCATACTGGCTGGCCGATCTGCGGGAGGCCTAGCGATCGAAATGTTGGGATAGCTCCAGTTTTTCCCCATCCTCTGTCTGCCGGGAATCGTTCACCGGTGTCGGCCGTTCTTCGCGGCCGAACGGGTAGACGGGGTACATTTTAAATCCTTTCTGGGGAGTTTTGTCCTTTGTGCCGGGGTAGAACCAGGCGCCGGCTACCGGTTTTTGCCGGCAGGCTGCGTCCAGCGCTTCAAGGTACAAAGTAGCCCCGTCGATGGGTAAAAGCCGGATTTCATGGTCGAAATAAAGTACGGCCTGCGGGGAATTGCCTCCGAGTATACCCCAGGCATGTCGGCGCAGGTCGCTCTCCTCGATGCGCCTATCCACCCGGTATATTTCCACTTTTTCTTTATCCGGACCTTTCCAGGTGTCGATCCGCTCAAAACGGGTATCGCTGCTGGTACGCAGAAAAAGCCAAGTCGACAGCGCGATAAGGGCTGTGGCAGCCACGGCGGCATACAAGAGTTTTCTTTTTTGCCGGGGGTTTTTTTTCAGTTTCAATCCGCAGCGGGGGCATTTCCGGGCCTTCGGGCCCAGGGGAGTCCCGCACTCCGGGCATTCGGTCAGGGCCATCGGTAGTGGGTTTGGGGTTCGCTTGAATCCCGTAAAGCTATACAGGGAATGTTAGCCGAGGGCGAAAGAATCTTTAAATAATTGAAAAGTTCTGCCTGGGTATTATATTTTGAGGGGGCGCACTTTTTTATCGTACCGTTTCCAGTAGATAAGCAGCATCAAAAATCCGATAAAACAAAAACCGACCCCGACCAGGGCCGGATAACGGTATCCCAGGCCCGCTTCTATAGGCAGTCCCCCGCTATAGGCCCCCAAGGCATTGCCCAGGTTGAAGGCCACCTGCACACTGGCCGCACCGAGCATCTCGCCGCCTTTGGAATTGCGGAGGAGCAATATCTGCTGCGGGGCCGACAGGGCGAACAGCCCGGCCGTGCAGATAGTCATCAGGATAACGGACAGGACGGCGTGCTGGGCCAGCAGAAAGATGAGCAGCAGGGAGAATCCCATCAACAGTTGTACGGTCGTAGCCACCCGGGCCGGGGAATAAATGTCCGACAGGCGTCCCGAAAGGATATTGCCTATGCACATGCCCATTCCGGCCAGTACCATGATGTCCGTCATTTTGTCCGGGGCAAATCCCGATACGCTGGTCATCAGCGGACTGATGTAACTGTACCAGCAGAAAAGGCCGCCGTTGCCCAGCATTGTCGCCAGGATGAGCAACCACGGGGCGGCCGAGCGGAGGAAACGGAACTGGCCTTTGAACCCGGTGTCCGGGAGCGGATCGAAATGCGGCACCCAGCGCCAGACGAAATAGAGGATCAAAGCATCCAGGCATCCGATCAGCAGGAATGTGGTCCGCCAGGAGATCGTTTGGCTGATGTATGTGCCCAACGGGACGCCGGCCAGGTTGGCTACGGTCATACCGGCTATCATCATCGCTACGGCGGCGGAACTTTTGCCTTCGGCGGCCATTTTTGAGGCCACGATCGATCCTACGCCGAAATAAGCCCCGTGCGGAAGGCCCGAGATGAACCGGGTGGCCAGCAGGGTATGGTAATTCGGGGCCATACAGGACAGGAGGTTCCCGAGGGCGAAGATGGCGACCAAAACCAGTAGAATTTGTTTCAGAGGCCGTTTGCGGGCGGCAAGCACCAGCAGGGGGGCTCCGACGCATACCCCGATGGCATAGGCCGAAATAAAGTGTCCGGCTACGGGGATGGAAATATCCAAGTCCCGGGCCACGTCAGGCAGGATGCCCATCATCACGAATTCGGACATCCCCAGACCCAGGGTACCCAATGCCAAAGCGATCAGTCCTTTTTTCACTGCACAACTGAAATATAAGGGTGCAAAATTACGTCTCCCGTCGTTTTGGATGTCCGTACGGGTGGAAATTTAACATTGATTTGCACGAACACCCCGAACCTTTCGTGGCTCGGGGTGTTCTTTTATTTCCGGAGAGGAATGCCTTACTCCGGAATATCGAACAGGTCGTTCAGCGACTCGCTCATTGAAGGGTGTGTGTAGATGGCATCCCGGAGGGTTTTATAGTCCATGCCGTTTTTCATGGCCAGGGCTACGGTGTTGATGACCTCCTGCGAATCGGCGCAAAAGAGCGTACAGCCGAGTATCCGGCCCGTTTTGGCGTCTGTCACTGCTTTGAGCAGGCCGTCCGATTGTCCGAAGGTCTTGGTGCGGGGGAACGCGGCAGCCGGGATCTTGGTGATCTTTACGTCCTTACCTGCCTGTACGGCCTGCGTTTCGCTCATCCCGATGCGGGAAAGCGGTGGTTCGATGAATACGGTATACGGCACCGGATAGCGGTCTTCGGTATTCCTTTCGTTTTTGCCGAAGAGCTGGTCGCGGATGATCCGGAAATCGTCCAGCGAGATGTAGGTGAACTGAAGGCCGCCTTTCACGTCGCCCATCGCCCAGATACCCGGTGCAGTGGTGCGCAGTTTGTCGTCCACCTGTATGGCCCCCCGGGCGTCGAGGGCTACTCCCGCGGCTTCCAGGTTCAGCCCTTCGGTGTAAGGGCGGCGGCCGGTGGATACCAGGATGGCGTCGGCGCACAGGATGGCGGTTTTACCGTCTTTGGCAAGGTTTACCCGGGTGCATTCTTCGGTATCGAGCAGGGAGGTGACCTCTGCGCCCATCACGAACGTGATGTTCTTTTTCTCCAATACATCCTTTACGCTCTGGGCGATATCGCGGTCCTCGGCAGGGATGAGCGTGTCGTTGCCTTCCACTACCGTAACGGATGAGCCGAACGAAGCATACATCGAAGCGAATTCGAGCCCGATGTAGCCCCCGCCGATGATCACCAGGTGGCGGGGCAGCTGCTTCAATTCCATGATGGAAGTGCTGGTGTATACCCGCTTGCTCTCCCGCAGACCGTCGATGTGCGGGATGAACGTATCGGCCCCGGTGTTGATGAATATCTTGTCGGCGGTGATTTCCTGATCCCCGGCGGCAGTTTTCACACGCACCACTTTAGGGGAGACGAAAGAGCCTTCCCCGTCGATCACCGTGACGTTTTTCGAATCTACGGCCAGTTTGTCGTAGTTCTTCTGCCGGATGCCGTCGATGATGGCATCTTTCCTTTCAATGGATTTGCGGTAGAAATCCGCTTTTTGCTCGAAATCCGGGAAGCCCATCTTAGTCGAGTCTTTGGCCATGTGGACCAGTGTCTTGGTGGGGATACAACCGATGTTGATGCAGGTCCCTCCGTACATTTTGGATGATTTTTCCACTACGGCCACTTTCAGGCCTTTTTGGGACATATAGGCGGCCAGGGTTTTTCCTCCTTTGCCGAAACCAATGATGATGGCGTCATATTTTTCCATGGTTATTGGGTTTTTAGGGTTTTCAATATCTTTTTTGCCGAGTCGGACAATAGTACGAGCGCTCCGGCCAGGATAACGGTGTCTTTCACCACCAGCCTCCCTGCCCCGGAGAGCAGCGGGAATCCGTGTTCGTCCGATCCGAGGTCCGGCACCCACACTTCAGGGGTGGTGACCAGGAACGAAAGGGTGCCCAGGGTCATCACGATCGCCAGGATCTCTCCCACCAACCCTATTCTCGGGAAGAACATCCCCAAAAATACGAGTATCCCGATACTCATGATGAGGATACCCAACCCACGGGAGAACCCATACGTATGGTTCGCCTGGTGCCAGGCCTGTTTTGCCGGGTCTTTTTCGCCCTCTTTCAGTTTGTACTGTTTGTACTGGGGGGCTTTTTTATCGTAGAAAAAGCTCATCAAAGGGCTGTTTGCCACGAAAGGAACGATCCCCTCGGCTTCGTAATGGCAGAATTTCAGCCCTCCTATCCATACGAAGACGATCAGAATGGCGATGCGGATCATTTTAATACCTAAGGGGCCGGCGTTGGCGGCCGTGCGGAGCGCTGCGATGTACAGCGGCGTTGCTTTTGTTTCCATGGTTTTTCCTGATTTTTGTTTACGGTACAAAATTCAGGACATCCGCCCGTGGAACCGATGGCAATTGCACCGGAAGGGTTGTCAATTTTTCCCGTCCATACGTTTTTTATAATCGGAAAGGCTTTCCCCCGTCCGGTTCTTGAAAAAACGGCTGAGCGACGGGGAATCCTCGAATCCCAGAATATCCGCTATCTCTTTTATGCTTTTGCCGCTGTGCAGCAAAAGGCGTTTGGCTTCGGCTTCCGTGCGCTCGTGGATGACCTGCAGGGGCGAGGGCAATCCGAAAGCGGCGAACAGGTGGGAGAGGGTCTTGGGCGAACGGGCCAGCATCGAAGCATAGTCCTGCACCTGTTTCTTTTCCCGGAAATAGGTGTTCACCAGTGCGTAGTATTTGCGTACCGTTTCGAATCCCCGGGCTTTTTCCCCGCCGATGTCGTGCCGTTCCCGGGCGATGCGGGTGAAAAAGATGATGAACCGTTTAAGCTGGATACGCAGCATCTCCTCCTGCAGATCGTCGCATACCGCGTATTCCCCGACCAGTCCTTCCGAAAGGGTTTCCAGCGAGAAAAATTCCCCGCCGTCCAGGTGCAGGCGCATGATGTCCGAACTGCCGTTGAACAGGAACCCGTTGCAGGATACCTCGTCGTCGTGCCCGAAAATGCAATAGAAATTGCTGTTGAACACCAATGAGGCATATTCCCCCTCTATTTCCGAAAAAGAAACGTGCTGGTATGGGCTCAGCGGCAGAGCGTCTCCTGGGTTCAAAGAAGTACGCACATGGTCTATGTCCAGTTCCAACCGCCCATCTTTTACCCAGATGAATTTGTACAGTCCCGGGTCTTTCAGCAGTTCTTTTTCCTGGTCCAAGTGTGGAGAAAATGCTATACGCCCTTCGAGTTTCGTCTGAAAGTCGAGGGTGGAAGAAAGGCTGTTTCCTGCATTTTCCATTTCCATTCGGGTGCGCTTTTTATACGCATGATGAAAGCCGGATGCCATTTTGAGTTTTCCTGGAAATGGCCCGGGCTCATCCGGTGTGATGTAAATATAACGATTATCGGGCGAATTAGGCAGGATTCGAGTGTTATTTCTTCCAAACGGCTGATTGTTATGAGCCTGCTTCGGGAAAATGTGCCCTAATAAGAGACCGGCACGGGGTTATAACCCCGTGCCGGTCTTTATTGAGTATTAAACGATTTAGTAAGCACTGTCATGAACACCTTTCACGGCGCGGCCGCTGGGTTCGTTCATGTTCTGGAACGAGGAGTCCCAAGCCAGAGCCTCGGCCGTGGAACAGGCTACCGACGGTACGGAAGGCACGGTCAGGGCGGCGGTACTGCTGGGGAAATGCTCTTCGAAAATGCTCCGATAGTAGTATTCCTCCTTATTCTGGGGAGGATTTACCGGGAAGCGCCGAGCGGCCGATTCCATTTGTTGGTCGGTCACTTGGGACGAAGCGACTGCCCGCAGGGAATCTATCCAGTTGTATCCTACTCCGTCGGAAAACTGTTCCTTCTGGCGCCAGGCCACTTCGGGAGGAAGCAGGTCTTCGAACGCTTCGCGGAGGATCTTTTTCTCGATCACTTTGCCGGGGGCCATTTTGGCCTCGGGGTTCAGGCGCATCGCCACGTCGAGGAATTCCTTGTCCAGGAACGGCACGCGCCCTTCTACGCCCCAGGCAGCCAGGCTTTTGTTGGCGCGAAGGCAGTCGTACAGGTACAGTTTCCCGATTTTGCGGATGGTTTCTTCGTGGAACGCGCGGGCGTTGGGTGCTTTGTGGAAATAAAGGTAACCTCCGAACACTTCGTCGGCTCCTTCCCCGCTGAGCACCATTTTGATCCCCATGCTCTTGATCACCCGGGACAACAGGTACATCGGGGTCGAAGCGCGCACGGTGGTCACGTCGTAGGTCTCGATAAAGTAGATGACGTCGCGAATGGCATCCAACCCTTCCTGTACGGTGTAGTGTATCTCGTGGTGTACCGTGCCGATATGGTCGGCCACTTTCCGGGCCGCTTTCAGGTCGGGCGATCCGTCGAGCCCTACGGCGAAGGAGTGGAGCTGGGGCCACCAGGCATCCGTTTGTCCTTCGTTTTCGATACGCTTGGCGGCGTATTGTTTGGCTACGGCCGAGATAATGGACGAGTCCAGTCCGCCGGAAAGGAGTACGCCATAGGGGACGTCGCTCATCAGCTGGCGCTTCACGGCATCTTCCAGGGCATTGCGCAGGGTTTTCACGTCGGCCGGGTTGTCTTTCACGTTGTCATATTCCATCCAGTCGCGCTGGTACCAGCGTTTCATTTTCCCTTCTCTGCTCGAATAATAGTGTCCGGGCAGGAACACTTCGCATTCGTCGGCGAAGCCTTCCAGACCTTTCAGCTCGGAGGAAACCAGTACGTGCCCTTCCTTGTCGCGGCCGATGTACAGAGGGATCACCCCGATCGGGTCGCGGGCGATGAGGTATTCATCCTTTTCCTGATCGTATAGGGCGAAGGCGAATATGCCGCTGATGTCTTCCAGCAGGCCGATGCCTTTTTCCCGGTACAGAGCCAGGATGACCTCGCAGTCCGAACCGGTCTGGAATTCGTATTTCCCTTTCAGACGCTCGCGCAGTTCGCGGTGGTTGTATATCTCTCCGTTCACGCACAGGGCCTGTTTTCCGTCGGGGCTCACCAGGGGCTGTCTTCCCGAGGCCGGGTCTACGATAGACAGACGTTCGTGCGCCAGGATGGCGGTCGGGCCGCAATAAATGCCGCTCCAGTCCGGTCCGCGGTGACGGATTCGTTTACTCATTTCCAGCGCCTGCTGGCGCATCTGTTCGCTTTCCTGTTGCCGGATGTCGAACAAGGCTGTAATTCCACACATGGTTTTCTCTGTAGTTTTATTTGTGATGTTTTTTCTTCAGGAACCGGTCGATGGCCTTAGCGGCCTCTTGCCCCGAAGCCATGGCGCGCACCACCAGCGAGGCCCCGCTCACGGCATCGCCGGCAGCAAAGACGTTTCCCGTGCCGGTGAAATGGGCTTTGTCCACGGAGATATTCTGCCGGGCATCAGTGGGCAGTCCGAGCTCTTTTACCGGGCCTTCCTGCACGGGGGATACGAATCCCATCGCCAGAAAGACGAGATCGGCCGGGATGACTTCCGTTTTGCCGGTTTTTTTCAGGACGGGACGGCCTCCTCCGGCCGGGATTTCCCACGAAACCTCTTCCACTTCCACTCCGGAGAGTTTCCCGTCCTGTCCGATGAACCGGTTGGTAGACAGGCACCAGCGGCGCGTGCACCCTTCCTCGTGGCTGCTGGAGGTTTTCAGCACCTGGGGATACATGGGCCAGGGTGTCTGGGGGTTGTGCCCTTCGGGCGGGATAGGCATGATCTCGATCTGGGTGATGCTCTCGGCACCGTGGCGTACGGCCGTGCCCACACAGTCCGATCCGGTATCGCCCCCGCCGATGACCAGCACTTTCCTGCCTTTGGCGTTTATCGCTTTTTCGGGGGCGACGTCGATGCCCTGCAGAACGCGGTTTTGCATCCCCAGGAATTCCATCGCGAAATGGATCCCGGAGAGTTCCCTCCCGGGGGCCGGGAGGTCGCGCGGGGATTCCGCGCCGATGGCCAGGCATACGGCATCGTATTTTTTCGAGAGTTCTTTGGCGGAAATATCCTTTCCGATGGCGACACCCGTTTTGAAGACAATGCCTTCTTCTTCCATCAGGCGGATGCGGCGCGCCACGATCTTTTTGCTCAGTTTGAAATTGGGAATGCCGAAGCGCAGCAGTCCGCCCGGCAGTTCGTCCTTTTCAAAGACCGTCACGGCATAACCCATCCGGTTCAGGCGGTTGGCGGCGGCCAATCCGGCCGGCCCGCTGCCCACTACGGCCACTGTCAGCCCGTTGCGTACGGGTGTTACCGGCTGTACGTATCCTTCGCGGAAAGCCATTTCGGCGATAGCCGCTTCGTTCTCGCGGATGGTTACCGGTTCGTCGGCTGAAAGTTTGAGCACGCAGCTTTTTTCGCAGAGCGCTGGGCAGATGCGCCCGGTGAACTCCGGAAAATCGCAGGTCTGTTCCAGCAGCCGGTAGGCTTCGTCGATGCGTCCTTTGTACAATAAGTCCTGCCATTCCGGCTGGCGGTTGCCCACCGGGCAGGCCCAATGGCAAAAGGGCACGCCGCAGTCCATGCAGCGCGAAGCCTGCGTGCGGCGGTCGGAACTGTTGAGGGTTTGTTCTACTTCGCTGTAATCGTGTATGCGGTCGAGCACCGGGCGGTATCCCGCTTCGAGCCGGTGTACGGTCAGAAATGCTTTAGGGTCTCCCATGATCTGTTTTCTCCTGTCTTTTTTCGATTAATAATCCCGTTCCACTTCGCTGATGCGGCGGCTCAGGGCCAGCATCTGTTCCTCCTGGAGTACGCGTTTGTACTCGATGGGCACTACCGAGATGAACTCCTCGACGTACCGGCTCCAGTTGTCCAGCATCATACCGGCCAGCGGGCTGCCTGTGTAATGGTAGTGCTTGCGGATCAGTTCGTGCAGTTCGCGGCGGGAAGCGGTGTCTTCGATCAGGGAGAGTTCCACCATGTCCATATTGCAGTAATAGTCGAAATCCCCTTCTTTATTCCATACGTAGGCTACTCCGCCGCTCATACCGGCGGCGAAATTGCGCCCGGTGGTGCCCAGTACTACTACGCGGCCTCCGGTCATGTATTCGCAGCAGTGGTCGCCTACGCCTTCCACCACGGCTGTAGCGCCCGAGTTGCGCACCGCAAAACGTTCGCCTACCCGGCCGTTGATGAATACCTGTCCGCTGGTAGCCCCGTACAGCAGGGTGTTGCCCGCGATGATGTTGTCCTGCGGGACGAAAGAACTATGCGCCGGGGGCATCAGGCTGATACGCCCTCCGGAAAGTCCCTTTCCGAGATAGTCGTTGGCCTCGCCTTCCAGGCGGAAATGTACGCCCCGGGCTAAAAATGCCCCGAAGCTTTGTCCGGCCGAGCCTTTGAAGCGCACTTCAAGCGTGTTTTCCGGCAGGCCTTCCCCGCCGTAACGGGCAGCGATTTCGCCGGAGAGCATGGCGCCCACCGAACGGTCGGTGTTCACGATCCGGTATTCGAGCGAAGTTTCCTGACGGCGGTCTAAGGCCGGTGCCGCGGAACGGATGATCTCCCGGTCTTTGACGTCCGCAATGTTGTGGAGCTGCTCGCTCTGGTGGCGCAGGGCAGTCTTGGAAGCCTGCTGGGGCATATGGAGGATGCGCGAAAGGTCGATCAGATCGTGCTTGGCTACCCCGTCCGAAGGCTTGCGCTGAATGAGATCCGTGCGTCCGATGACTTCGTCCAGGCTTCGGTATCCCAATTCGGCCAGGTGTTCCCGCACGTCGCGGGCCAGGAAGGTGAAGAAGTTCACCAGGTATTCGCTGCGGCCCAAAAAGCGCTTGCGCAGTTCTTCGTTCTGGGTGGCTACGCCCATCGGGCAGGTGTTCATATGGCATTTGCGCATCATCACGCATCCCAGTACGATCAGGGCCGACGTGGCAAAGCCGAATTCCTCGGCCCCGAGCATAGCCATCACCAAAATGTCGCGCCCGGTCTTTATCTGTCCGTCGGTCTGGAGGTACACTTGCCCGCGCAGGCCGTTGCGCACCAAGGTCTGCTGAGTCTCGGAGATGCCGATCTCGGTCGGCATACCAGCATAGCGGATGGAGCTGGCGGGCGATGCCCCCGTTCCCCCTTCGGCCCCGGAGATGATGATGCGGTCAGCCTTGGCTTTGGCTACTCCGGCAGCAATGGTGCCCACTCCGCTTTCGGAGACCAGTTTAACGCTGATCTCGGCTTTCGGGTTGACGTTCTTCAGGTCGAAGATGAGCTGAGCCAAGTCTTCGATGGAATAGATGTCGTGGTGCGGCGGCGGGGAAATGAGCGAGATGCCGGCAATCGAATGACGGGTTTTGGCAATGACCTTGTCTACCTTGAACCCGGGGAGTTGCCCCCCTTCGCCCGGCTTGGCGCCCTGGGCGACTTTTATCTGGATTTCGTCGGCGTTGACCAGGTATTCGGCCGTGACGCCGAAACGGCCGGAGGCCACCTGTTTGATAGCGGAGCGGAGCGATACTCCGTCGACAGTCGCCGAGAAGCGTTCGGGGTCTTCGCCCCCCTCGCCTGTATTGCTGCGTCCGTGGATCGCGTTCATCGCCAGGGCCATCGCCTGATGGGCTTCCTTGCTGATGGAACCGAAGCTCATCGCGCCCGTTACGAATCGGCGCAGGATGGATGCCTCGCTTTCTACCTCTTCCAGCGGCACGGGAGTGCCTTTTTGGAAATCGAAGAAATCGCGGATGAATATAGGGTGTTCTTTATTGTCCACCAGGGAAGTATACTCCTTGAATTTCGCGTAGTCGCCCGAACGGGTGGCCAGCTGGAGGGTGGAGATGGTCTCTGGATTCCAGGCATGCTGCTCGCCGTTCTTTCGGTAGCTGTAGAAGCCTTCCATCGGGAGCGTACCCGGTTCCGTGTCCGGGTCGGAAAATCCTTTCCGGTGCATTTTCAGGGCGTCTTCGGCCACTTCTTTCAGCCCGACCCCGCTTATTGCGCTGGATGTTCCCCCGAAATACTTGTCGGAGAACTCGCTGCCCAGTCCGATGGCTTCGAACAGTTTCGCGCCGCGGTAACTGCGCAGGGTCGAAATACCCATTTTGCTGATGACTTTCAGTAGCCCTTTGCGCATTGCCTTGATATAGTTCTTCTCCGCCGTAGGGTAGTCCATCTGGATCTGGCGGTCTTTGACCAACTGCCCGATCACGGCGAACGCCATGTACGGGCAAACGGCGCTGGCTCCGTATCCCAAGAGGAGGGCGGCGTGCATCACTTCACGCATCTCGCCAGTTTCGACTACCAGGGCTGTCTGTACCCGTTTGTGCACCGATACCAAGTGGTGGTGTACGGCGCTTACGGCCAGCAGGGACGGGATGGCGGCGTGCGATTCGTCCACGCCGCGGTCGGAAAGCACGATATAGCTTCCTCCGTCGTCTACGGCTTTTTCTGCCTCGGCGCACAGGGTGTCGAGGGCCTCTTTCAGGCCTTGTTCGCCTTTCGATACGTCGAACAGGATGGGGAGTTTGACCGATTTAAAGCCTTTATAGCGGATATTGCACAGGATGTCCAGTTGTGTGTTGGTCAGGATGGGGTGCTTCAGCCGGACCATCTTGCAGTAACTTTCGTCCGGGTAAAGTATTTGTCCGCCCACCGAACCGATGTATTCAGCCAAGCTCATCACCAATTCCTCGCGCAGCGGGTCGATAGGCGGATTGGTCACCTGGGCGAACTGCTGGCGGAAATAATTGTAGAACGGCTGGGGTTTTTCCGAAAGGATGGCGATCGGCGTATCGTTGCCCATCGAGGAAGTCGGCTCGGCCGCTGTGGTGCACATCGGGGTGATGATCTTTTCCACGTCTTCCCGCGAATAGCCGAACGCGGGCAGCAACCGGCGGAAATCTTCGGTCGATTCTCCGATTTTGCGGCCGGATTTCAGTTTATCCAGTTCCACCCGGTTGTTCTCCAGCCAGGTGCGGTAAGGACGCGCTTCGGCCAGTTGTTTTTTGAGCTCTTTGTCGTAGTAGACTTTGCCCTCTTCGGTGTCTACCAGAATGATCTTACCGGGCTGCAAGCGGCCTTTTTCGCGGATGTTCTCCGGAGGAAAGTTCACTACGCCTACTTCCGAGGCGACAACCATGATATCGTCTTTGGTAATGAGGTAGCGGGCCGGGCGCAGGCCGTTGCGGTCGAGCATTCCCCCGGCGTAGCGGCCGTCGGAGAACAGCAGGGCGGCCGGGCCGTCCCAGGGCTCCATCAGGATGGAGTGGTATTCGTAGAAGGCCTTCAGGTCGGCCGATATGGGGTTCTTTTCGTTGAAGCTCTCCGGGACGAGCATGGCCATGGCGTGGGGCAGGCTCATGCCGGATACGTTGAGGTATTCCAGCAGGTTGTCCAGCGAGGCGCTGTCGCTCATGCCCGGTTGGATGATGGGGCTTATTTCCGAGGCAGGGCCGAGGGTCGGGGAGGTCAGCGCGCTTTCGCGGGCGGTCGTCCATTCGCGGTTGCCGCGCACCGTATTGATCTCGCCGTTATGCGCCACCAGGCGGAACGGTTGGGCCAGGCTCCACGTGGGGAACGTATTGGTCGAGAACCGGGAATGCACCAGGGCCAGTGCGCTGGTAAAGTACCGGTCGGAAAGGTCGGGGAAATAATGACGGAGCTGCATCGTCTCGAGCATGCCCTTATAGATGATACGCCGCGTGGACAAGGAGCAGATATAGAAATCCTTTTTGCCGGGCATCCCGCTGCGGGCGATCTCGTTTTCCGTGTGCTTGCGCAGCAGGTACAGCTTAATTTCCAGATCGTCCTGCGAATCGCCGCCGGTGACGAATACCTGCCGGATGTCGGGCTCGTTCTGCCGGGCAGCCTCCCCCAGGATGTCCGAATCGACGGGTACTTCCCGCACGTGCATCAGGGTGAGGCCGAGTTTTTCGCACTGGTCTTTCAGGATGCAGAAAATTTCCTGTTGCTGACCTTTGTCCCGGGGCAAAAAGACCATTCCGGTGCCGTAGCGGCCTTTTTCCGGGACTGGAATCCCCTGCAGCAGGATGAATTCGTGGGGGATCTGGAGCATAATGCCGGCCCCGTCGCCGGTCTTGTTGTCTGCGCCTTCCGCGCCGCGGTGGCGCATATTCTCCAGTACCGAGAGGGCGGATTCCACGATGTCGTGGCTCTTTTCCCCGCGGATATTCACCAGCATGCCCACCCCGCAGGCGTCGCGTTCGTAATCCGGGTCGTAAAGACCTTCTTTTGTTGTTTTCTGCATCATAACATCACTTTTATATTACACACACTGAACTGTCGTACATTGGTCCCGAAAGAGAAAATGCCCGTCGCAAGAGCGGCAGGCATTTTATATCGTTGAATACAAACCACTACTTACTACCGGTAGCCCGACATGGACTTCCTGGAGCGATTATTAATATTCATATTGATGGTTTGCATATCCTTCGTTGTAAACTTGGCAACAAATGTAGGGAAATATTATAATACGGGAAAAGGTTTTTGCATAAAAATAACAACAACGCATGGTTTTATGTGTTTTAACATAAAAAACACAAGCCTATTTTAAGGCTTCCGCGCTATTTTCGGGGGCGATAGTATTTTTTCTCGATAAAAATCGTCAATTTTGCAGGACAAAAGACGAAGATTGTGTATTTTTAGTAGTAACTTGGTAAATTAAAACAAACAGAGATACAAATGAGACGCACCGATGTGAAAGAGATCCTCACGGGAGGACAGGTAGGTAAAGAAGTCCGGGTAATGGGTTGGGTACGTACGTTCCGCAACGATATGTTCATTGCCCTGAACGATGGGTCGACGGTGAAGAACCTGCAGTGCGTAGTGCCGGAAGGAATGCTGACGGCCGACCAGAAAATATATACCGGCACGTGCGTAGCGGTGAACGGTACGGTAGTGGAAAGTTTGGGTAAGGGGCAGGATTACGAAGTGAAAGCCTCGTCCGTGGAGATACTTGGCCAGGCCGATCCGGCCGAATATCCCCTCCAGCCCAAAAACCATTCGATGGAGTTCCTGCGGGAGATAGCCCATTTGCGTATCCGCACCAACGTATTCGGGGCGGTGATGCGCGTCCGTTCGACAACGGCGCAGGCTGTCCACCGGTATTTTGCCTCGAAAGGCTTTTTCTATTTCAACGCTCCGATCATCACCGGGTCGGACTGCGAAGGGGCCGGGGAGATGTTCGGTGTGTCGGTATTGTCCCACGACAACCCGCCCAAAAGGCCGAACGGCATGACGGATTTTTCGAAGGATTTCTTCGGACGCCAGACCAACCTTACGGTGTCCGGGCAGCTCGAGGCGGAGACATACGCCATGTCCCTGGGTAAGGTTTATACCTTCGGTCCTACGTTCCGGGCGGAAAACTCCAACACGTCCCGCCATCTGGCCGAGTTCTGGATGATCGAGCCCGAGGTGGCTTTCGCCGACCTCGAGGAGAACATGGAACTGGCCGAGGATTTTATCAAGAGCGTGGTTCGCGATGTGATGGAACATTGCAAGGACGACTTGGCATTCCTCGACGAGCGTTTCATCAAGACCGAAAGCCAGAAACCATCTTCCGAACGCTCCGATATGACCCTGGTCGAAAAACTGAACTTCGTGCTCCAGCACGATTTCCAGCGGGTGAGCTATACCGAGGCCATCGAGATCCTCCAGAACAGCAAGGAGGCCAAGAAAAATAAATTCAAATTCCCCATCACCGGTTGGGGAATGGACTTGCAGAGCGAACACGAACGTTTCCTGGTCGAAAAGCATTTCGGCCGGCCGGTGATCCTGTACGATTATCCGGCGGAGATCAAAGCGTTCTACATGCGCCGCAACGAGGATGGGAAAACGGTCCGCGCGATGGATGTGCTGTTCCCGGGTATCGGCGAGATCGTGGGCGGCAGCCAGCGTGAGGAACGCCTCGATGTGTTGGTAGAGCGTATGAACGAAATGGGGATGAGCCAGAAAGAGCTTTGGTGGTACCTCGATACACGCCGTTTCGGTACGGCGCCACACTCCGGGTTCGGCCTGGGCTTCGAACGCCTGGTGCAGTTCATTACGGGCATGGGCAATATCCGTGATGTGATACCGTTCCCCCGCTATCCCCAGAGCGCCGAATTCTGATACGATTTTAGAACCCTTATAAAACCAAACCCTGATGAAACTGACTTTTAAGAAAACCGCATTGATCCTGGCCGTGCTGCTGTCGGTTGGGACGGCCCGAGAGGTGTACGCGCAGGACAGCGAGAGCCTGGTCCGCAACTTGGTGAGGGGCAAAGGAGGAAATTACCTCGATGACCAATTGTTCGTCGCCCTGACATACAACGTGCTGACGTCCATGCCATCGGATATGAAGACGTATTCCTTCTCCAATACCCTGTCTTTGGGCTATATCCGCGACATCCCCCTGAACCGCCGCCGAAATATAGGCTTGGGCGCAGGCGTGGGATTTTCGTTTCATAATTATTACAGCAACCTGGCGATGACCAAAGATGTAAATGGGGTTTCGCATATTGCCCTGATGGACAGTGAGGATTATAAATCCAACCGCTTTTCCATGCAGACGCTCGATATTCCGTTCCAGATACGCTTTCGCGGCTCTACGGCCGAAAAATACAAGTTCTGGCGAGTCTATACCGGGGTAACCGCTTCCTGGGTGATAAAAGATTACTCGACCCGCAACGACGGCAAGCTTAAAGCCCGTTATTATAACCTTCCGTACCTCCAGACCTGGCTTTTCACCGCCAACCTTCAGGTAGGTTACGGCAAGTTCACGCTTAAGGCCGATTATACCTTAAATTCGATGTTCCGATCACCCGGCGTAGGGGAGATCGCCGGGCTGGACGATACTCGGAGTCTGAGCATAGGTCTGCTGGTATATCTGCTTTAAACTTTCAAAGCGATGGGCAGGAGGGAAGAACATGCGCAACAGGGAGGATGGCCGGTGGCAGCCCTTTGGGGGGCAGTATTAGCTGTCATTTTTCTGGCGTTGTTCTCGGCTTTCGGCGGCGAGGGTAAAGCCGGCGACTTGAATTTCCGCATCTTTCCGCTTGTACTGGTGTGTATTGCCGGTGGGGTGGGCGGCACCATATACCATGTTTTGAAAGAAAAAGAACCTTCCCGGTGGTGGCACCGTACGGCGGGCATACTGATCTACCTTTTTTTAGTGTGGCTGGCTTTCTTTTTAAGTATGAACAGCGGCAATTAACCTAATCCCCGTATAGAAAAGCGAATACCAGGATTTGAGGAAAGGCCCCCACAAGGGTTCCTAAAACGATCTGGCGGGCATTGTGGCGCCCCAGTTCCATACGGGCCATCACGACCAGGTCGTATATGATGAGCATGGGGATAAGTGCCCATAGGGCATAGGATAACGGGGCCTCCCACTTGACCATCATCATAAATACAAAACAGATCGCTCCCGATACACCCATGGCGTGCAGGCTGATCTTATCCCAATAAAGGGATATATAGGTGATAAGTACCGATATGGCGGCCGCTCCAAGTGCCAGCGGCATAGCGGGTGCTACCCGTCCTGCCAAGTAGAACCTTACGGCACAGGCCATCAGGATACAGATCAATAACAGGGGCAGGCGACGTTCATAGGCCTGATGGAGGGACATGCTTTCGATCTTCCCCGTCACTTTCAACAGCAGCAGGACAGACAACGGAATGATGACCGTAGCCATAGCGACTACGGCAGCCGTATAAACGGCCTCCAGGGGAACGAACATCCGCGGGGTAAGAAAATAGTACAGCGCTACACACCATAGGGGAGCCAGCAGCGGATTGAACAAAAAAGAGACTATTTTCCAGAACCTGTTTTTCTTCATGGCATTTTCATTCATATTTCCCGGCGCAGGCGGGCAGTGGGAAATCCCAAGGCTTCCCGGTATTTGGCGACCGTACGGCGGGCGATGTTGTAGCCTTTGTCCGTGAGGATGGTGGTAAGTTGTTCGTCGGTCAGGGGGGCTTTTTTATCTTCGCTGCCGATTACCGTGGCCAGGCTTTGTTTGATCTCCCGGGTCGATATATCCTCTCCTTCCCGGTTGACGGAGCCTTCACTGAAAAAATCTTTCAACCGCATCACGCCGTAAGGAGTATCGGCGTATTTCTGGGAGGCGACCCTCGATACGGTCGAAATATCCATCGATACGTCCGCGGCAATATCTTTCAATCCCAAGGGAACCATATCCGCTACATCGCCCGAAAGTAGGTATTTTTCCTGGCGTTTGGCGATGGCGCGCATGATACGAAGCAGAGTAGAGCGGCGCTGGTTGACCGCATCGATGAACCAGCGGGCTGAGTCGATCTTGCTCCGTACGAAAGAGACCGTTTCCTGTTGGCTTCGCGAGGGCTTTTTGACTTTTCCCAGTTCGCGGAGCATGTCCGAATACTGGCGGGATACTTTTAGTTGGGGGATGTTTTCCATTCCCGAGAGGCCGACTTCTATCTGATCGTCCTCTATCCGGATTACAAAATCGGGGGTCACGCCCAAGGACTGGACTTCGGAAATGCCCTGCGAATAGTTCCCGCCTGGTTTGGGATTCAGGTGGGCTATTTCCGATACGGCACGGGAAAGTTCTTCGGACGAACATCCGGTTCTTTCCAGGATGCGGTCGTAGTTTTTTTTACTTAGCTCATCGAAAAAATCCGTGAGGACGCGCCGGGCCAGCGCGGTCGAAGGATTATCGGATTCCTCCTGGAGTTGCAACAACAGACACTGTTGCAGCGACAGAGCGCCCACACCCGGAGGGTCGAAAGTCTGGATGATCTCCAGTACCTTTCGTATTTCTTCTTCCGAAGCGTCTACGGAGGCGGTGAAAGCCAGGTCGTCCGAGATGGACTGCAAATCCCGGCGCAGGTATCCGTCGGAATCGATGTTGCCAATGATATACCGCCCGATGGTCATCTGCTTTTCGGTCAGGGGTTCCATGTGGAGTTGTCCTAACAGATGTTCAGTGAACGAATTTTGTGCCCCCTGTGCGGCGATGAACGAATTCCGGTCGCCGTCCTCTTCATCCCGCTGGGAGGACGGGACATAATCCGGATTTTCGTCCTCGTACATATAATCCGAGATGTCAAAATCGTTCCGGTCGTCTGCTGGGGAGGCATCTTCTTCCGAAGGGGAGGATTCAGTATCGTCGGCAGATGGTTCCCTTTCCGCCTCTGAAGGGTCGGCCGAATAGTCCGCATCGAGGGCGGGATTGGATTCTATTTCGTTGGACAGATATTCCTCAAAGGCAACCACAGGCATAGCCAGCATATTCATCAGCTGGATCTGCGAGGGGGAAAAACGCTGGGAGAGCTTTTGCTCCAAAGTGTTTTTTATCATTGCCTTCTTTATCGGGGTTTGTCGATAATCGGATTATTATAAAGAGTAAAAATAAAAAAACTCCTCTGAACGGCCTTGCCTGTGATAGTTAAAACTAAGAGCAGTGCTTTAACGGCTGCGGCGCAGGATCCTCTCCAGGGCCGGATAGAGGTTGTCGCTCATCCGCATGAATCCCAGGTCAGTGAAATGTGTGCCGTCTACCGTACCTTCGTCATCCGGGCCGATGAGGTCTTCTCCGGGGATGTAATAAAGGTTCTTATCGGTGCGGTACATCTGCCGGAAAAGTTCCAGAAGCCGGGCGTCCTTTTCTTTCACCTCTTTGGCACTGACCGTGTTGAAGCGAACGAACGTATAATGAGAGTTGCCTAACAGGACGATAGGCGTATCCGGATGGGCGTCCCGCAGGATCTTTACGAAACCTTCCAACCGGTCGAGCATCGGGGTGGTGCAGTTGGCCATATTGTCCAGCACATAGCAGGAAGCGTCTACTTGCGCCATCAGGCGGGCTATTTCATAATCCAACCGCCCGTTCCCCGAAAATCCGAGGTTGATGAATTCGCGATTCATCCGTCGGGAAAGGATCGTGGTGTAGGACATACCGGGACGCGATGCACATCCGCCCTGGGTGATACTTGTCCCGTAAACAACGACCGGTTTTTCCTGGATGGGGGCTACGATCTCCGGCTTTTCCAGGCGGGCTTTGCCCAATACACCGATCTCCACCCGGGTGGCACAGTCATACAGCGGCATATAGAGCATATATTCGCGCATTTGCCCGTCGGTATTGGAAATGAAAGTCGAAACGAAAGTCCCTTTGGCGTGGCCCGGCCGGCCGGAACCCACGAATATCCATTTACCGTTTTCCCAGGCATACAGGTCGAGGCCTTTGATCCCTGCCGGAGCCATATGGTTCATCCACATGTTATTGAGTACTTCCCACCGGGCTGTGATCTTTTTGGAGTCCGTACGGAAACGTACCGCCACACCGGAAGAATTCTTTCCCAGGTCCCACAGTTCCTGCCGGATGGAATCCTTCAGGTACAACGGCAGCCGGTCGTAAGGGGATTCCAGCCCTTCGGCTGTCACCTGCCCTATCCGGGGGAATTGTGCCGCATCTACATAGCGGATCGTGTCTTCGGGCGTGTTGTTGGCCTGTCCGAAAGCCGTCAGGCACAAAAAGAATGCAAAGATCGATAATACTCGTTTCATGACGCTTTTGTTTTATTTATCGTTCGTATTTGTTTTGACAATTTTTCCCTTTCAAGGTTGTTTGAGACTCGAGGCCAGCGGTTTTATACGCAGTGACCCGTCGGTAAGGCGTGCGATGACCTTTTCCCAGGCAGCGGTATAGTCCGATAGCAGATCCGGGAGCACCAGAAGGGTTTTTTTGCTGTCTCTTATACACATCTGACGCTGCCGACGATACTCCTTGTGTA
>OWIO01000740.1_pt1 | contig 28627 bp, 19 predicted proteins | sample 1733011 | NCBI WGS metagenome assembly OWIO01 (sample SAMN05065779, study PRJEB22554) | human gut metagenome | biome: ENVO:2100002; feature: ENVO:00000062; material: ENVO:00002003 | host: Homo sapiens | place: USA | reverse complement strand
TCTACACAAGGAGTATCGTCGGCAGCGTCAGATGTGTATAAGAGACAGCCACCATCACCGCCATCCGCGACGGCAGCGTGACCGTCAAGGGTCCGGACGGAAAGACCTTCGAGGTCGAGTGCGACAACGTCGTCAACGGCATCGGCTTCGTGCCCGCTCCGGTTGGCGAAAAGGGCCGTCACGTGCACCGCGTCGGTGACTGCGTTGCCATCGGCAACCTGCGCACCGTCATCTGGCGTGCATGGGACGTCTGCATGAAGATCTGATCTTCGGCTGACGCAAAAACCGCATAACCCCACGCGGGTGCAGAGCAATCTGCACCCGCGTTTGTTGCTGTCAAAAAAGTTTCCTTTTTTGACAGAAGGGTTTGCGGCCTGACTGCAGCGCACGCGCCGACCGCCTTGGACGGACGGCGCGCACGTTTGCAGGCCGACCGGTTTTTTCTCCGCCGCACATGTCGCCGGAGAAAATGATTGGGCTTTTTTCGCCGCTGCAGCGGCGAAAGGCCATGAGGTTCTTTAATGCAAAATGGCTGCACCCGCGTTTTTAGGCGCATATATAAAAGGAGCGCTCGCACATCCTGGCGAGCGCTCCTTTTCGTCTTTATAAAATAGCCGTCATAACAGAATATCCGTCAACTGTTCCAGCCGCGTGATGCGCAGATCCGCCTGCGGCGGCATGGCGCTGCCACGGTCATCCGGGTCGAACCAGCAGGTGTGCATCCCCGCTGCCCTGCCGCCCGCAATGTCCGCCGTGAGCGAGTCGCCGATCATGAGGCACTGCTCCGGCCGTACCCCGGGCAAGTGCTCCATGCAGCGGTCAAAAAACACCGTGCTCGGCTTTTCCGCGCCGATCTGTCCGGAGATGAAGAGCGTCTCGAAAAAATCATACATCCCCGCGCGGCGCAGCCGGTTCACCTGCTGCGCATAGGGGCCGTTGCTCGCAGCGCACAGGCGGTATTTCCCGTGCAGATGCTCCAGCGTCTCCCGTGCACCCGCGACCGGCACTGCACTCTCGTGCAGCCGGATGCGAAACGCATCCTCCATCGCTGCACCGTCCGCCTCAAGACCGAGGCAGGCAAGGATCGTCTGCCAGCGCACATCGCGCAGCCCCGCGATCGTCAGTTCCCCGCGCTCAATGCGCGCCCAGAGCTTGTCGTTTTCCGTCTGGAACACGCCGAACATCTCCGGGGTATACGCAAGACCCGCCTCGAGAAAAATGGCCTCCATGGACTGCATTGCCCCGGCCGTGAAGTCCAGCAGTGTGTTGTCGATATCGAATAAGAGCACACGGTACGTTTCCATGGTCATGTCCTCCCTGATCATGTGCGTCCGGACGTCAGGCGGCGCTTCCGCACGTTCATGACGCGAAACACCGTCGACACCAGCAGAATACCGACTGCAAGACTGCCCGCGATGCCGGCCGTCTCGAGTCCCTTTTGCAGCGCCTCCTGCACCGCGCCCGAAAGCCCGATGCTCATCGTATAATAAATGCCCGCGCCGGGCAGCAGCGGAATGCTCGAAATGACGAGATAGGACGTGACCGGGCACTTACGCCAGCGCCCCATGGCCTCGGAATAAAACGCGGCCACGACCTCGGAAAAGAAGTTGGCACTGTAGACCGTGTGCCCCGCCCGAATGCACAGGAGGTACACGATCCACGTCAGCGCGCTGCCGACCGCACACAAAATGCGCCCCCAGTCGTGGACATTGAACAGGATCACGAAGCCGAAGCAGGCGACAAACGTCGCGATCGCCTGCACCCAGAGCGGATATGTCAGCGCTGCGGCCGCCTCCGCATGACCATAGAGCGGCGCGGTGACGTGCCACGCGGCCGCCGTGCCGAGCGCGATGGCAAACGCCGAGAGCAGCACCTGCACGATGCGGCTGACGCCGGAGCTCGTGTCGCCGTAGATGATGTCGCGCATGGAGTTTGTGATCAAAAGCCCCGGCACGAGCAGCATCAGCGCGCCGATGATGACCACGGCCACGCAGTCGAGCCAGCCCAAACCGGCCGCGATATATGCCGGCAGGGCCATGAGAAACGACGCCGCAATGGTGCTGAAAAACTGGTTGACCTCGAGCCGGTCGAGCCAGCGCGTGACAAAGCCGATGATCAGGCCGCTCAGCCCCGCCCACAGCCAGTCGCGTACCGTGCCGCCGAAGACGCAGCAAAAGCCTGCCGCGGCAATGAAGTTGCCGAGATAGTAGACACCCGTGGCGTAGCTGCGCACGCCCGCCACCGTCTCCTTGAGCCAGCGCTGCGCCTCGGCCAGTTCCGGCACCTCGGCACAGATGCGCCGGCTGAGCGCGTTGAGCTTTTCAATGCGCTCAAGGTCGTTGCCATGGTAGCCGACACGTTTCATAATCGTCAGAGGCTTTGTATTTTGCGCCACGAAACTCACGGCGACGCAGTTCGGGATGGCGAACGCCTGCCCCTCCGTGCCATACGCCGCGATCACGCGGCGCATCGTCTCCTCGACGCGGTAGGTCTCCGCACCGGCGATCGCAAGCTCATAGCCGATCTGCACCGTCATATCTGCCAAAAGATAATAATCCATAGTCGTCTTTCCATTCGCGTCAATTTCCCGGCTGAGGCCGGACTTTTTCGCGCAGACAGCGTACCACATTTTGCGGCGCAAATCAACGCGTTTTTCGTCTGCCCAGCCATCCTGATCGGCGACGCGCGGCGCTGATTTGTGCGCACGTCACCTGAAATTTGTGGAGTTTTTACGAAGCGGAGCAGGCAACAACGCCGAAATGCAATCATTTTCCCTGTACAATGCGGATCGGACGTGGTAATATAAAAAGTCAGAAATAGTGAGATCAAATATCTCGATATTTCTATTTTTCATTTTGGAGGGTAACCATGCGCACATACAAAACACTCGGCGGCGCGCTCGCCGCCATTCTATCGCTCATCCTGACGCAGCTGATCGCGCAAGGCGCAGCCGGTCTGCTCGCCATGATCAAGCTCCCGGCCGGTGTCTGCAACATCATCGCAGGCATCCTGTATGCAGGTCTTGGCTACGCTGCGCTGCGGCTGCTGAGCGAAAAGGTGCTGCACGAGCATACGGCCGCACTCGGGATGCCGAAGCTGCACATTCAGCCCCGCTGGGCAATCACGGCGGTGCTCCTGCCGCTGGCTGTGACCGGCTGCTATCTGCTGCTCTTTCGCGGCACATTTGTGCGCGCGGATATGCGCGGCGATGAAATGTTCAGCACACTCAGCGCCGGGATCGCGTTCACCGGCATCGCCGCCGGCTTCGTGGAGGAAATGGTCTTTCGCGGTGTGATCCTGAACCTCTTTGCGCAGCGTTGGAACAAGGTCGTCGCCGTCATCGTGCCGTCGCTCCTGTTTGGCATTGTGCACATTCTGGGCGCGGATTTCACGTTTGGTAGCTGCCTGCTCGTCATCCTCACCGGAACGATGGTCGGCGTGATGTTTTCGCTCATTGCGCTGCAAAGCGGCTCTGTCTGGAACAGCGGGATCGTGCACGCCGTCTGGAACATCGTGATCATCGGTGGTGGACTCTCGATCGGCGAGACGGCAGATGCGCACGCCGTTGTGAGCTATGTGCTCGAGTCAGACAGCTTCGCCGTCACGGGCGGGCAATTCGGCATTGAGGCGTCTGTGATCTCACTTGCCGGGTACTGCATCGTCGCCGTGATCGCATATGCGCAGCTGCGCGCAGACAATGAAAAACGCAGTTAACCGAAACCTGATAACAAACGGCGGGCTGTCCGAGATGGGCAGCCCGCCGCTTTGTCTCATCGAGGCATCTAAAAAAATTCTCCCCCGGCAAAGCCGGAGGAGAATTTCAAAGCGATGAATTACTCGTTGATGGCGATGACAACACCGGAACCAACGGTACGGCCGCCTTCACGGATAGCGAAACGCAGGCCGGGCTCGATGGCGATCGGGGTGATCAGCTCGACGTCCATGTCGACGTTGTCGCCGGGCATGCACATCTCAACACCCTCGGGGAGGCTGATGACGCCGGTCACGTCGGTGGTACGGAAGTAGAACTGCGGACGGTAGTTGTTGAAGAACGGGGTGTGACGGCCGCCCTCTTCCTTAGACAGGACGTAAACCTGGCCCTTGAACTTGGTGTGGGGGTGGATGGACTTCGGAGCAGCGAGAACCTGGCCACGCTCAACGCCCTTCTTGTCGATGCCGCGGAGCAGGCAGCCGACGTTGTCGCCAGCCTCGGCGAACTCGAGGGTCTTGTGGAACATCTCGGTGCCGGTGACGGTGGTCTCCTGGGTGTCCTTGATGCCGACGATCTCAACCTTATCGCCAACCTTGACAACGCCACGCTCGACACGGCCGGTAACGACGGTGCCACGGCCGGAGATGGTGAACACGTCCTCGATGGGCATCAGGAACGGCTTGTCAGCGGCACGCTCCGGGGTCTTGATCCAGGTGTCAACAGCGTCCATGAGCTCCCAGATGCAGGCATACTCGGGGGCCTTCGGATCGGTGGACTCGGAGATCAGGGCGTTCAGAGCGGAGCCCTTGATGATCGGGGTGTCGTCGCCCGGGAAATCGTACTTGTCGAGCAGCTCACGGACTTCCATCTCGACGAGCTCGAGCAGCTCGGGATCGTCGACCTGGTCGACCTTGTTCAGGAAGACGAGCACGTACGGAACGTTGACCTGACGGGCGAGCAGCAGGTGCTCACGGGTCTGAGCCATCGGGCCGTCGGAAGCGGCAATGACGAGGATCGCGCCGTCCATCTGAGCAGCGCCGGTGATCATGTTCTTGATATAGTCGGCGTGGCCCGGGCAGTCAACGTGCGCATAGTGGCGGCCCTTGATCTCGGTGCCGTCGGGACCAATGCGGTCGTCGGTCTGGTACTCAACGTGAGCGGTGTTGATCGTGATACCACGAGCCTTCTCCTCCGGAGCCTTATCGATCTGGTCGTAGGCGGCGAACTCGGCGCTGTTCGGGTCGGACAGGGACAGAACCTTCGTGATCGCAGCGGTCAGGGTGGTCTTGCCGTGGTCGATATGGCCGATGGTGCCGATATTGACATGGGGCTTGCTTCTATTGAACATCTGCTTTGCCATTAGAATATCCTCCTAATTCTAAAATAATGTTGTGACTTACTTCTTATAAGGCACATTGTGCCGGTTGCGCAGGTCAGTTGCCGCCGTGGATGATCTTCTCCTGAAGAGACTTCGGCAGCTCTACGAAATGACTGGGCTCCATGCTGTAGGTTGCACGACCCTGCGTCTTGCTGCGCAGGTCGGTCGCGTAGCCGAACATGGATGCCAGCGGCACGTTTGCAGTGACGATCGCCGCACCGTTGCGGATGTCCGTACCGGCGATCTGACCGCGGCGGGCATTGATATCGCCCATGACGTCGCCCATGTAGCTTTCCGGTGCCGTAACGACGACCTTCATGATGGGCTCGAGGAGCGTGGGGCCCGCCTTCTGGCAGGCTTCCTTGAATGCCATACTGCCGCAGATCTTAAACGCCATCTCGGACGAGTCGACCTCGTGATACGAGCCGTCGATGAGCGTGACCTTCACGTCCACGACCTCATAGCCCGCAAGCACGCCGGCCTGCATCGCGCCCTGGATGCCCTGATCCACACAGGGGATAAACTCTTTCGGGATTGCACCGCCGGTGATCGCGTTGACGAACTCGTAACCCTTGCCGGGCTCGTTGGGCTCGATCGTGAGCTTGACGTGTGCAAACTGGCCTTTGCCGCCGGTCTGGCGCGCGTAGCGCGTGTCCACCGTAGCGGCCTTGGTGATGGTCTCCTTATAGGAAACCTGAGGTCTGCCGACATTCGCCTCGACGCGGAACTCGCGCAGAAGGCGATCGACGATGATCTCCAGATGGAGCTCGCCCATGCCAGCGATAATGGTCTGGCCCGTCTCCTCGTCCGTGTAGGCTTTGAAGGTGGGGTCCTCCTCGGCGAGCTTCGCCAGAGCGATGTCCATCTTCTCCTGTCCGGCCTTGGTCTTGGGCTCGATAGCTACGCGGATAACCGGCTCCGGGAACTCCATCGACTCGAGAACGATCGGGTTCTTCTCGTCGCAGAGCGTGTCGCCGGTCGTGGTGTTCTTCAGGCCGACCGCCGCCGCGATGTCACCGGAATAGACCTGCGTGATATCCTCGCGGTGGTTGGCGTGCATCAAAAGGATGCGGCCCAGACGCTCACGCTGGCCCTTCGTGGAGTTCAGGACGGATTTGCCGGCTTCGATCGTGCCGGAATAGACACGGAAGAACGCCAGACGGCCGACGTAGGGGTCGGTCATGATCTTGAAGGCCAGAGCGGAGAACGGCGCGGAATCGTCCGCGGCGCGGTGCTCGACCTCGTCCGTCTTGGGCACGGTGCCGGTGATCGGCGGGATGTCCAGCGGGGACGGCATATAATCGACGATGGCGTCCAGCAGCTTCTGCACACCCTTATTCTTATAGGACGTGCCGCACACGATCGGGACGAACTTGACCTGCGTCGTGGCCTTGCGAATGGCCGCTCTGATCTTTTCGGTGGGCACCTGCTCACCCTCAAGATACAGCTCCATGATCTCGTCGTCGAAATCGGCGACTGCCTCAATCAGCTGCGTGCGGTACTCTTCAGCCTCGTCGCGCATATCCTCGGGGATCTCCTCGACGCGCATATCCTTGCCGAGATCGTCGTAGTAGACGTCCGCCTTCATCTCGATCAGGTCGATGATGCCGCGGAAATCTGCCTCAGCGCCGATCGGCAGCTGGATCGGAACAGCATTGCAGCGCAGGCGATCATGCACCATGTCCACAACGTTGTAGAAGTTCGCGCCCATGATGTCCATCTTGTTGATGTAGATCATGCGGGGAACATTGTAATGGTCAGCCTGTCTCCAGACCGTCTCGGACTGCGGCTCAACGCCGCCCTTGGCACAGAGGACCGTCACGCAGCCATCGAGCACGCGCAGGCTGCGCTCGACCTCAACGGTGAAGTCGACGTGGCCCGGAGTGTCGATGATGTTGATGCGATTGCCCTTCCAGAAGCAAGTGGTCGCAGCGCTCGTGATCGTGATGCCGCGCTCCTGCTCCTGCGCCATCCAGTCCATGGTGGCAGTGCCTTCATGGGTCTCACCGAGCTTGTGGTTGACGCCCGTGTAGAACAGAATGCGTTCCGTCGTGGTCGTCTTACCGGCGTCGATGTGCGCCATGATGCCAATGTTTCTTGTGTTTTCAAGGGAATATTGTCTGGGCATAATTGATAGCTCCTAGTCGGAAGATTACCAGCGGAAGTGTGCGAACGCCTTGTTGGACTCGGCCATCTTGTGCGTGTCTTCGCGCTTCTTCACAGCAGCGCCGGTGTTGTTGCAGGCATCCATGATCTCGCCTGCGAGGCGCTCCTTCATGGTCTTTTCGCTGCGCTTGCGGGCATAACCCGTCAGCCAGCGCAGGCCGAGCGTCTGGCGTCTCTCAGGACGCACTTCCATAGGAACCTGATAGGTTGCGCCGCCGACACGGCGAGCCTTGACTTCGAGGCTCGGCATGATGTTGTTCAGGGCCTCGGTAAACGCGTCAAGCGGTTCCTTGCCGGTCTTTTCCTTGATGATGTCAAAAGCATCGTACACGACCTTCTGAGCAACACCCTTTTTGCCGTCGAGCATCACGCTGTTGACGAGCTTCGTCACCAGAACGCTGTTGTACATCGGATCCGGCAAAACTTCTCTTTTGGGAACGTTACCTCTTCTGGGCACTATACTTCCCTCCTTCATTAAAAAATGACTTCACAGGTACTCGAAGATGCAGCGCATCTCCGTCTGCGCCCCGAGGTCAACGATAATATATATCAGTTAACAACAGGGCAAAAAATGCTGTTGGAACTTACTTCTTTCCTGCCTTCGGCCGCTTGGCACCGTACTTGGAACGGGCCTGCATACGTCCGGAAACGCCCTGCGTATCAAGGGTGCCGCGGATGATGTGGTAACGAACGCCAGGAAGGTCCTTGACACGGCCGCCGCGGATCATAACGACGCTATGCTCCTGCAGGTTGTGACCGATGCCCGGGATGTAGGCGGTTACCTCGTAGCCGTTGGTCAGACGCACACGGGCGATCTTACGAAGCGCGGAGTTCGGCTTCTTGGGGGTAGAGGTACGCACGGCAGTGCAGACACCTCTCTTCTGAGGAGCGCTCAGATCGGTCTCGCGGTTCTTCAGGGTGTTGAGGCCCTTCTGCATGGCGGGAGACGCGGACTTGTAGGTGACCTTCTCTCTGCCCTTTCTCACCAACTGGTTAAAAGTAGGCATGGTTTTCCTCCTTTCCTCGAAAAATGATTTATTTATACGATGCCAAAAATCAGCACCGGATAAACCGTGATTCTGCCGGAATTTTTTCAGGAAACTCCGGGCTTTTTTGTGCTTTTTATACAGGCGCGGCGAACCGATAGGCGCACGCCCACGCAAAATAGGATTTTAGCATATTGCACAAGATTCGTCAAGCATTTTTATTCAAGTCGAGAGTGAAAATTTCACCGGGATATGCTTGCATATCCCGGTGAAACGGTTGGTATTGGGCGATCAGAGCGCGTTGGAGATGTTGGCGAGATCGGACAGATCCACACCGTCGTCCTCGGGCTCGGCGGGAGCGACAGGCTCCTCGTTCGTCTCAAAGTTGCGGTAGCAGGCAAGGCCGCTGCCGGCGGGGATGAGCTTGCCGATGATGACGTTCTCCTTCAGGCCGACCAGATGGTCGATCTTGCCCTTGATGGCGGCATCGGTGAGCACCTTCGTCGTCTCCTGGAAGGAGGCCGCCGACAGGAAGCTCTCGGTCGCGAGCGAGGCCTTGGTGATGCCCATGAGCACGTGCTCGGCCGTTGCGGGCACGAGATCGGTCTCCCCCGCCGCAACACGCTCGGCGATGGCGCGGTTGGCCGCGCGGAACTCGTGCAGATCCACGATCGCGCCGGACAGCAGGTTGGTGCTGCCGGAATCCTCGACGCGGACCTTACGCATCATCTGACGGACGATAATCTCGATGTGCTTGTCGTTGATGTCAACGCCCTGCTGACGGTAGACCTTCTGGACCTCCTGAATGATATACTGCTGGCAGGCGTCCACGCCACAGATGCGCAGCACGTCATGCGGGCTGTACGCGCCGCTCGAGAGCGGCTGGCCCTTGGTGACCGTGTCGCCGTTGGCAACCAGGATGCCGGCAGAGTACGGCAGGTTGTAAGTGACGGTCTCGCCATCGACCGGGTTCGTGATCGTGACGGCGTAGATGGAGGTCTTCTTCGTCTCCTCGACGCTGACGATACCGGGGATCTCGGCGAGGGTGGCCATCTTCTTCGGCTTGCGCGCCTCGAACAATTCCTCAACACGCGGGAGGCCCTGCGTGATATCGTCGCCGGCGACGCCGCCGGTGTGGAAGGTTCGCATGGTCAGCTGCGTGCCCGGCTCACCGATGGACTGGGCGGCGATGACGCCGACCGCCTCGCCGGCGTTGACCGGCTGGCCGATGGCCAGGTTGATGCCGTAGCACTTGGCGCAGACGCCGCTGCGCGCCTCGCAGGTCATGACACTGCGGATCTTGACTTCCTCGATGCCATGCTCTTCGAGCACCTTGGCATCGTCGGGCATGAGCATATGGTCGGTATCGAACAGCACCTCGCCGGTCTTGGGCGACACGACGGGCTCGGCCGGGTAGCGGCCGTGGATGCTCTCGCCGAGGCTCTGGACCTCCTGTCCCTTGTCGAACACGGCGCGGGCCATGATGCCGTCGGTCGTGCCGCAGTCGGGCTCGCGGATGATGACATCCTGCGAAACGTCGACCAGACGGCGCGTCAGGTAACCGGAGTCGGCAGTACGCAGTGCGGTATCGGCCAGGCCCTTACGAGCGCCTCGGGACGAGATGAAGTACTCGAGGACGGACAGGCCTTCGCGGTAGTTCGCCTTGATCGGGATCTCGATGGTCTTACCGGCGGTGTTCGCGATCAGGCCGCGCATGCCGGCGAGCTGACGGATCTGCGCCATGGAACCACGGGCGCCGGAGTCGGCCATCATATAGATCGGGTTGAACTCATCGAGGCAGTTCTGCAGGGCCGAGGTGACGTCCTTCGTGGTCTTTTCCCACTCGGACACGGCCAGACGGTAGCGCTCGTCTTCCGTAATGAAGCCGCGCTTATACTGCTTTTCAATGCTGATGACTTTCTTCTCCGTGGCGGCGATGAGGGTCTTCTTCTCGTCCGGGACGGTCATGTCCGCGATGGAGATCGTGATGGCGCCGATGGTGGAGTACTTATAGCCGAGCGCCTTGACATTGTCAAGCACCTCGGTCGCAACGGTGAAGCCGTGCTTCTCGATGCAGCGGTCAATGATCTTGCCGAGCTGCTTCTTGCCGACCTTGAAGCTGACCTCAAGATCGAACATGTGCTCGGGATCGGTGCGGTCAACATAGCCGAGATCCTGCGGGATGGGCTCGTTGTAGATGATGCGGCCGACGGTCGTCTCGATCGTGCGGTGCAGCAGCTCACCATCGACCTCGCGCGCAACGCGCACAAGGATCGGCGCGTGCAGGCCGACATCGCCGTAGTTATAGGCCATGATGGCCTCGTTCGGATCGCGGTACACCTTGAGCGGCTTGTAGCTCGGCGGCGTCTTGCCGTCGGCCTCGGCCTGCTTGTGCGCGGCGACAAAGTCGTCGGCATCCACGATCTCGTTCACCGGCAGATCGGTGTCGCCGGCATCGGTCACGAACACCTGCTCGGCGCCCTTCTCGGCCTTGCCGAGGCGGACATAGGTCAGGTAATACGCGCCGAGGATCATGTCCTGCGTCGGCACGGTGACGGGGTGGCCGTCCTGCGGACGAAGGAGGTTGTTTGCCGAGAGCATGAGGATACGTGCCTCAGCCTGCGCCTCCGCGGACAGCGGGACATGGATCGCCATCTGGTCGCCGTCAAAGTCGGCGTTGAACGCGGTGCAGCACAGGGGGTGCAGCTTGAGCGCACGGCCCTCGACAAGCACGGGCTCGAACGCCTGAATGCCCAGACGGTGGAGCGTCGGCGCACGGTTGAGCATGACCGGGTGATCCTTGATGACGACCTCGAGCGCGTCCCAGACCTCGGTACGCTGCTTGTCGACCATCTTCTTGGCGGACTTGATGTTGTTGGCAACGCCGTCCTCGACGAGCTTTTTCATGACAAACGGGCGGAAGAGCTCAATGGCCATTTCCTTCGGCACGCCGCACTGATAGAGCTTCAGATCCGGGCCGACGACGATAACGCTTCGGCCGGAGTAGTCGACACGCTTGCCGAGCAGGTTCTGGCGGAAGCGGCCCTGCTTGCCCTTGAGCATATCGGACAGGGACTTGAGCGCGCGGGAGTTGGCGCCGGTGACGGCACGGCCGCGGCGGCCGTTGTCGATCAGGGCGTCAACGGCTTCCTGCAGCATACGCTTCTCGTTGCGGACGATGATGTCCGGCGCGTTGAGCTGCATGAGGCGCTTGAGGCGGTTGTTGCGGTTGATGACGCGGCGGTACAGGTCATTGAGGTCGGACGTGGCAAAGCGGCCGCCGTCGAGCTGCACCATGGGGCGGATCTCGGGCGGGATGACCGGCAGCACGTCGATGATCATCCACTCAGGGCGGTTGCCGCTGCGGTGGAAGGCCTCGACGACCTCCAGACGCTTGACGATCTTGGCCTTCTTCTGACCGCTGGCCTCCTCAAGCTCGGCGCGCAGCTGCTCGGAGAGCTTGGCGCAGTCGATCTGCTGCAGGAGCTTCTTGATGGCCTCGGCACCCATGCCGGCCTCAAAATCGTCCTCATACTTCTCGCGCATATCGCGGTACTCTTTTTCGGACAGGATCTGGCAGCGCTGCAGCGGCGTCATGCCGGGGTCGGTGACGATGTACGCACCGAAGTACAGCACCTTTTCCAGAATGCGCGGGGTCAGATCGAGGATCAGACCCATGCGCGACGGGATGCCCTTGAAGTACCAGATGTGGCTCACGGGCGCGGCCAGCTCGATGTGGCCCATGCGCTCGCGGCGGACCTTTGCGCGCGTGACTTCCACGCCGCAGCGGTCGCAGATCTTGCCCTTATAGCGGATCTTCTTATACTTTCCGCAGTGGCATTCCCAGTCCTTCGTGGGTCCAAAAATGCGCTCGCAGAACAGGCCGTCACGCTCGGGCTTGAGCGTGCGGTAGTTGATGGTCTCCGGCTTTTTCACTTCGCCGGAGGACCAAGAAAGGATCATCTCAGGGGAGGCAATGCCGATCTGAATTGCATCAAACGGGGTGTAGCTCATGTTTTATTCCTCCTCCTTATCAGCATCGTCCGTGTAGTCGTCACCGTCATCGGCAGCAAATGCGCCGAGGTCGTCCTCATCGACCGGCACGTCCTCGATCGTGAAGCCGCTGCCGGTGATCTCGTCATCGTCGGACTTGTAGGACATCTCGTCACGCATACCGGGGATGAAATCATCCTCATCGTCCTTGAGCTCGATCTCGTCGCCGTTCTCGTCGAGGATGCGCACATCCAGACACAGGGACTGCAGCTCCTTGATGAGCACCTTGAACGACTCGGGCACGCCCGGCTGCGGGATGTTCTCGCCCTTGACGATGGCTTCGTACGTGCGCACGCGGCCGGTCACGTCGTCGGACTTCACCGTCAGGATCTCCTGCAGGGTGTAAGCCGCGCCGTAGGCCTCGAGCGCCCAGACTTCCATTTCGCCGAAGCGCTGGCCGCCGAACTGCGCCTTGCCGCCGAGCGGCTGCTGCGTGACGAGGCTGTACGGGCCGGTGCTGCGGGCGTGGATCTTATCATCGACGAGGTGGTGGAGCTTGAGGAAGTAGACCCAGCCGACCGTGACGTCGTTATCGAATTTCTGACCGGTGCGGCCGTCATAGAGCTCGCTCTTGCCGTCCTCACGCAGGCCGGCCTTGACGAGCGTCTCGCGGATCGTTTCCTCGTTCGCGCCGTTAAAGACCGGCGTGGCGACCTTCCAGCCGAGCGCCTGTGCCGCATAGCCGAGGTGCACCTCGAGCATCTGACCGATGTTCATACGGGAAGGCACGCCCAGCGGGTTGAGCACGATGTCGAGCGGCGTGCCGTCCGGCAGGTACGGCATATCCTCGCGCGGGAGGATGCGGGACACGACACCCTTGTTGCCGTGGCGGCCTGCCATCTTGTCGCCGACGGAGATCTTACGCTTCTGCGCAATGTACACGCGCACGACCTCGTTGACACCCGGGGACATCTCATCGCCGTTTTCGCGGGTGAAGCGCTTGACATCGACCACGATGCCGGCCTCGCCGTGTGGGACCTTGAGCGAGGTGTCGCGGACCTCTCTCGCCTTTTCGCCGAAGATGGCGCGCAGCAGGCGCTCCTCGGCGGTCAGATCGGTCTCGCCCTTCGGCGTGACCTTGCCGACCAGAATATCACCGCTGCGCACCTCTGCGCCGACACAGATGATGCCGCGGTCGTCGAGATACTTGAGCGCATCGTCGCCGACGCCGGGGATGTCACGGGTGATCTCCTCGGGGCCGAGCTTCGTGTCGCGCGCGTCGCACTCGAACTCTTCAATATGAATGGAGGTGTAGACGTCCTCCATGACCAGACGCTCGTTGATGAGAACGGCGTCCTCGTAGTTGTAGCCTTCCCAGGTCATGAAGCCGACCAGCAGGTTCTTGCCGAGCGCGATCTCGCCCTGCGAGGTGGCCGGACCGTCGGCAATGACGTCGCCCTCGCTCAGGCGGTCGCCGACGGCGACGATCGGGCGCTGGTTGATGCACGTGCCCTGGTTGGAACGGGCAAACTTGATGAGCTTGTAGTCCTTGATCTCGCCGCTGTCGTAGCGCACCTTGACGTTGTCGGCCGACACGGCCAGCACAACGCCGTCGCCCTCGGCGAGAACGACCACGCCGGAGTCCACGCACAGCTTGTGCTCGATGCCGGTGGCGACGATCGGCGCCTGCGTGACCATCAGCGGCACGGCCTGACGCTGCATGTTTGCGCCCATGAGGGCACGGTTCGCGTCGTCGTTTTCCAAAAACGGGATCATGGCCGTCGCGATGGAGACCATCATGCGCGGGGAGATGTCGATATAGTCGACGCGGTCGCGGTCGACCTCGACGATCTCGTCGCGGTGGCGGCAGGTGATACGGTCGTTGATGAGGCAGCCGTTTTCATCGACAGGCTCGCTCGCCTGCGCGACGATGTAGCGGTCCTCGACGTCCGCCGTCATGTACTCGACATCGTCGGTCACACGGCAGGTGCCCTTTTCCACGCGGCGGAACGGCGTCACAAGGAAGCCGTACTCGTTCACGCGGGCGTAGGACGCGAGGTAGCTGATCAGACCGATGTTCGGACCTTCCGGCGTCTCGATCGGGCACATACGGCCGTAGTGGCTGTAGTGCACGTCACGCACGTCGAAGCTTGCGCGCTCACGCGACAGGCCGCCGGGGCCGAGTGCGGAGATACGGCGCTTGTGCGTCAGCTCTGCCAGCGGGTTGGTCTGGTCCATGAACTGGGACAGCGGGCTGCTGCCGAAGAACTCCTTGATGGAGGCCGTCACGGGACGGATGTTGATGAGCGACTGCGGGGTGACCACGTCGAGATCCTGCAGCGTCATGCGCTCACGGATCACGCGCTCCATGCGGCTGAAGCCGATGCGGAACTGATTCTGCAGCAGCTCGCCCACGCTGCGCACGCGGCGGTTGCCGAGGTGGTCGATGTCATCCGGCTCGCCGATGCCGTGCGCCAGGCAGCACAGGTAGTTGACGGACGCGAACATATCGTCGGCGATGATGTGCTTCGGGATGAGCAGGTCGATGTTCTCCTCGATAGCTTCCTTGAGCGCGTCGCCCTCATACTGCTCCATGAGCTGGCGCAGGATGATGCCGCGCACGAGCTCCTTGATGCCGAGCTCAGCGGGGTCAAAGTCGACATAGTGCTTCATATCGACCATGCCATTGCCGAACACGCGGATGGACTTGCCATCCACGTCCAGATAGACGTCATTGACGCCGGCCTCGGCGATCTCCTCGGCGCGCTCGCGCGTGAGCACCTCGCCCGCCTCGGCGATGATCTCGCCGGTCATCGGATCGACGACCGGAGCGGCCAGCATGTGACCGGCGATGCGGCTGCGCAGGCCGAGCTTTTTATTGAACTTATAGCGGCCGACATTGGAGATGTCGTAGCGGCGGCGGTCGTAGAACAGGCCCTCAAGCAGGGACTCGGAGCTCTCCACCGTCGGGGGATCGCCCGGACGGAGCTTGCGGTAGATCTCGACGAGTGCCTCCTCGCGGGAGTTGCAGGTGTCCTTGTCGAGGGTGGCAACGATGCGCGCATCGTTATCGAACACTTCCTTGATCTGCTCGTTGGTGACGACGCCGGTCGTCATATCCGGGATGCAGGACAGCCAGGTGTTCGGATTATCCGCTTTGTACGCGCCCATGGCCTTGATGAACCAGGTCACCGGCAGCTTGCGGTTTTTATCGATGCGGCAGTTGAAGATGTCGTTGAGGTCAGTCTCGTACTCGAGCCATGCGCCGTGGTACGGGATGACGGTCGTGCCGTAGGTAGAGTTGTAGGCCTTGTCGGTCTTCTTGTCATAGTACACGCCGGGGGAACGCACGATCTGCGAGACGATGACACGCTCCGCGCCGTTGATGACGAAGGTGCCGCTGGGCGTCATGATCGGGAAATCGCCCATGAAGATCTCCTGCTCTTTGATCTCCTCGGTCTCCTTGTTGCGCAGGCGGACGCTGACCTTCAGCGGGGCCGCATACGTGGCATCGCGCGCTTTGCACTCCTCCTCGGTGTACTTCGGATTCTCGTCCATGGCGTAATCCACGAAGCGCAGCTCGAGGTTGCCGGAGTAGTCGGTGATGACGTCCACATCCTTGAACACATCACGCAGACCCTCTTCGAGGAACCATTTGTACGAATTCTTCTGGATCTCCAGAAGATTCGGCATGCTCTGGATCTCCTCGTGACGGGCAAAGCTCATTCGTTCGGTTTTTCCGTAGGTGACTGCCTTTGGCATGGCGAACACTCCTTCTTTTGAGACTGTGAACACCCGGTAGGGTTGTGAAATACTTTTTTGACCTGTTGCATTTTTACGGTCAATCCGCTAAAATAATCTTGTAAGTTGCGGAAGTAGTTTCTTCCGCTTTCAAGACACATAGCGTGATATTTTACCATTTTCACGCGTAGGTTGTCAAGTGTTATTTTGTGAATTTTCCGCCGGCAGGAGCGTATCGCCCTGCCGCTTTTTTGTATCTTCGGAGGGATGGCCATGGATATCCGCATCTGTCTGCTTCTCACCGCCGAGGCCGGGCTTGCGCTGGTACTGCTGTGGCGCACCGGTGTGCTGCCGAAACCGGCGCACGTACTGTGCGCTGCGCTGCTGCTGACGGCGGCGTTTGTGCTGCGCGGTGCGTGCCTGAATTACGTCACGGACGACTACCGGAATTTTCTGAGCGTATGGGTCGATTTCTTCCGCGCGCACGGCGGTCTCGCCGCGCTGCGCGCGCCGGTCGGGAATTATAATGTACCGTACCTGACGGTGCTGGCGCTCATCAGCGGCAGCTCCCTGCCGGATCTGCACCTCATCAAGCTCTTCAGCATTCTGTTTGACGTTGTGCTCGCGTGGTCCGTCATGCAGCTTGTGGGGCTGTTTCGCCGGAGCGCCGCATGGAAGCTCGCGGCATTTTTCCTCGTGCTCTTCTGGCCGACCGTCGTGCTCAACGGCGCGCTCTGGGGGCAGTGCGACAGCGTGTATGCCGCCCTCGCCGTGCTGAGCGTCTATCTTGTCCTGTCCGGGCACCCGCTGCTCGGCGTGGTCAGCATCGGCGCGTCGTTCGCCTTCAAGCTCCAGGCGGTGTTTGTCATGCCGGTCTTTTTGCTCTTCTGGCTCACACGGCGCGTCAAGTTCCGCCACGCGCTCGCCTTCCCCGCCGTGTGCGTGGTCATGGTGCTCCCGGCCGTCATCGCGGGGCGCGGGCTGTGGGACGCGCTGACGATCCCGTTTCAGCAGACGGGCAGCATCGGCACGGGGCTCAACTACAATTCCCCGTCCGTCTTTGCGCTCTTTCGGGATGTGGCAAACCCCGACGCCGCAGCCAGGCTCGGCATCGGTGCGGCCGCACTCGTGATCGCGGTGCTCGCCGTCTGGTTCTGGCTGCATCGGGACGATTGCTCCGACCGTGCGCTGCTGCTGGCGGCGGCGGTGCTCGCCGCCGCGATCCCGTTTTTCCTGCCGCACATGCACGACCGCTATTTCTTCGCCGCCGATGCGCTCACGCTCGCCCTTGCAGTCGCGTGGCCGCAGCTCGCGCTTCCGGCGCTGCTGTGCGAATTTGCCTCCCTGCTCGGCTACCATGCCTACCTGCGTATGCGCTACCTGCTGCCGATGGCCGACGGTGCGCTCGCGCTCATCGCAGCACTCGCCATTCTGACGGCCGTTCTGGTGACAGAGACGCGCCAAACCGCCGCTGCGGAGAGAAAAATGAAAAAATCGACCTGAGTCGAAAATTTGTGGTTGACATTCCGCGCGTATCTGTTATAATAACTCATGCGTTTGACAAGTGCATATGCGTATGCGGGAGTGCTGGAATCGGTAGACAGGCAGGCTTGAGGTGCCTGTGTCCAACCATAGACGTGTGGGTTCAAGTCCCATCTCCCGCACCAAATTAAGAAGCCCCGGAATCCGTTGGATTCCGGGGCTTTTCTTTGTATATCAATGCTTTGCGGTGCTTTCGGAAATCTTTGCGGTGCGAAAAACGTCGCGGATTTGCGATTGTTTTCAGCATAATGCAAACGCATTTTGCTAACAAAATGCTAACCATGTGCGGAGATCAAGAAGCGAAGCCGACGGCGGCGTGCGTTATTCACGGGGCACGCCTCCCTTCGGCGGCTTGCGCGCGGGGTAGATGGCGGCCTCGCCGTGACGACATTTGGCAGACGACCCCCGCGTTCGATTTCGTAAATCGTGGTTCTGCCGCATTTTGCCTTGCGCGCAAGCCATTGCTGACCGACGCCATGGTATTCCCTGTATTCTCTGACTTTGTTTCCCATCGACACCACCACTATACCATAAAGCGTCGGCCGTGTGTGGATCATGCACAGGATGCGGAACACAATTTCTTGATTCTTGAAAATAATCCGCGATTGTGGTATGGTGCACACAAGGCCGCACAAATATCTTGCTACGCACGGCCTGAGATATGCAAAAAAGGGGGACACGTTGTGAATCACCAGAATGTCACGCCAGAGATACGTAGCAAGCAAGTACCGAGAAAAGCAGTAATTGTTTTGCTGATAACTGTGTGTATTCTTCTGGTCTCGCTGCTTGTGCTGCAAACAATGCGGCTGCAGCGGGAACAGGAACGGGTTTCCGTTGCCGAGGCAACGGTTGACCGGGCGCAAGAATTGCTTGACCTTGCGGACGGCGATTTAGAGCAGTATTGCGCAACGGTTCGCGAATACTATGCGGAAAAGAATCACCCTGTGTTTGCAAAGATCAAGCCGCAGGACTACTCCGAGATTTTTGCCGCATATCAGAAATGGCATCCGATGCCGGACCCGTTACTGGGCAGTAGTACACGATAAAAGTATCGAATCCAAGAAAGTTGAAGAATCGTACCTTGGCGTTTTTGTTTTTCCCGAGCGCGCAAAAAAGGCCTCCGGCGGAAGATCCGCCGGAGGCTTTCTGCAGTTATGAAGAGCGGCGCAGGTTACCCAACGATGAAGTACAGGACCATGAGCGCGCACAGCAGGTACATGATCGGGTGGATCTCCTTGGCCTTGCCGCGCACGAGCTTGACGAGCACGTGCACGATGATGCCGGCGCCGAGACCGTTGGTGATGTTGCCGGTGAAAGCCGTGAACATCATCATGACACACGGACCGATGGACTCATCGTAATCCGTGAAGTCGATCTCCGTGAAGCCCTTGAGCATGAGGAAGCCGACATAGATCAGCGCCGGGCCGGTCGCGGCATACGGGATGGCGACGAACAGCGGCGCGAGGAAGACGGTCAGCAGGAACATAATGCCTGCAACGAGCGCGGTCAGACCGGTGCGGCCGCCGGCCTCCACGCCGGAGGTGGACTCGACAAAGGTCGTGATGGTGGTGTTGCCGGTCAGTGCGCCGATGCACGTGCCGATGGCATCGACAAGGAAGGGGCGCTCAATGCCGGGCAGATTGCCGTGTTCATCGAGCATATTGGCACGGTTGGCAACGGCGAGCACCGTGCCGAGCGTGGAGAAGAAATCACCGAAGAAGCACACAAACACGAGGATCAGGCCGCTCGCGGTGAATACGCCCTTGAAATCGAGGTTGAACATGATATTGCCGAGGTCGCCGAAATCCGGCATGGCCGCGATGCCGTTGAGCGTCGTCACGCCGAGCGGGATGCCGATAAGCGTGGTGGCGATGATGCTGATGAGGATCGCGCCTTTGACGTGCAGGGCGTTGAGCACGATGATGAGCAGCAGTCCGCCGATGGCCAGCAGCACGGCGGGATCGGTGAGATTGCCGAGGGCGATGCCGTTTTCAAACGAACCGATGCCGCAGTTCTGGAAGCCGAGATAGGCGATGAAAAAGCCGATGGATGCGGAGATCGCGATCTTGATGTTCTTGGGGATGACGCGCACGATCAGGTCGCGCAGGCCGAAGACCGTCAGCAGCACGAACACGATGCCGGAGATGAGCGTGATCACCATGGCGGAACCGAAGCTCAGCGCCTGCGACTGGATGAGTGCGCCGAGGATGAAGTTCGAGCCCATGCCGGTCGAAAGCGCAAAGGGGAAGTTCGTGTAGAAGGCCATCAGCAGCGTGATGAGGCCGGACACGAGCGCACAGGTAATCATGATGGCGGACTTGGTGATAACAACGCCGTTGACGTCCGTGATGTACGCCTCGCCGCCGCAGATCGCAGCCGGCTGGACAGCCAGCACATACGCCATGGTCATAAAGGTGGTCAGGCCCGCGATGATCTCGGTTTTTTTATCCGTACCGCGCAGGCCGAGCTTGAAGAATTTCTCCATCAAATACTCCTTATCCTTTCTCGTTAGCCGATTCGTTTATGCTTCCGTATCCGCAAACACGGGTACGAACGTCTGGTTCGTGCCGTTGACGAGGCCCATATCCGTAATGACCACGCTCGGCAGCACCGGCAGCGCCATGACGGCGGTCGCCAGCAGGGTGAGCCGTCCGCTGCTGATGGCATCGAGCGCAGCCTGCACGGCCGCGATCTCGTCCGCGACCTCGGCGCAGGGCTTCTGGCTCATGAGGCCGGCAGCCGGGAGCGCAATGTGCGTCTCCTCTGCCCCATCGATCACGCAGACACCGCCGCCGCATGCACGCAGGATCTCGGCGGCACGGAAGGCGTCCTTCGGATCGTGGTAGCTGACGGTGAAGTTGTGGCTGTCGTGCGAGACGGTGGACGCGAGTGCGCCGCGCTCGAGCCCGAAGTCGCGATAGACGGCGATCGTCTTGCCGCCGCGTCCGTAGCGGTTGGCGCAGCAGACGAACACGAGCGTCGGATCGCCGCTGATGTCGACCGCGCCGTCACGCACCGGCAGCTCCACCGGCTCGACGTGGTGCAGGATGCGGTTGCCGTCCTCGGACACCATGACGTTGACGCGGATCGTGTCGCCGGTGTAGCCCTCAGGCACGCGCAGCACGAAGGATTCCGGCCCGGTGATCTGCGGCATATTGACCGTGTTCGGCAGGTCATAGTCAGCCGTTTTGCAGTCGCCGCCGAGATACTTGCCGTCCTCCGCGACGAGCACGCCCTCGGTGAACACGGCCTTCGGCCGGCTGCCGTCGAGCGCGTCGACCAGCTGCATATCGGCGATGTAGCCCGGTGCAATCGCGCCGAGATCGTCAAAGCCATACTCACGCGCGGCGTTGAGCGTCGCCATCTTGACGACCTCGCGGCCGTCGAGCCCGGAGGCGACCGCCTTGCGCACGACGTTGTTGATGTGGCCGACAGTGAGCAGATCCTTGGCGTGCACGTCGTCCGTGCAGACGGACACGAAATCACGCCACGGCTGATCCTTGCAGCCGTCGATCAGGAAGGAGAGGTTATCGACGAGCGAGCTTGCGCGGAGGTTGATGTGCATACCGGCGCGGAGCTTCGCGCGCACCTCGTCGGCGTTCACGCTCTCATGGTCGGACACCGGACCGCCGATGCGGTAGGCCGCGAGCTCACGGCCGAAGCAGTACGGCGCATGGCCCTGCAGGAACATGCCGCGGCGCAGGCCCTCATCGATGATGGTGTGCATACGCTCGCTGTCGTGCATGACGCCGACATAGTCCATGATCTCGGCAATGCCGACAACGTCGTCCATGTCGAGCAGTTCGCCGACCTCCTCGGCATGAAACTCCGCACCGGCGTTTTCCATCCCGGGCAGGGACGGCACGCACGACGGGGCGAGCACATACTGGCGCAGCTTGGACTTCTTCGCGTTTTCAAGCATGAAGCGCACGCCGTCGAGCCCCATGACGTTGCCGATCTCATGCGGGTCGGTGCAGACGGTCGTCGTGCCCCACGGCAGAATGGCGCGGGCGAGGTTCTCGGGGATCATCATCGTGCTCTCGATGTGCATGTGCGTGTCAATGTAGCCGGGGATCAGATAGCGTCCCTGACCATCGTAGTACGACCTGGACGGAAGGATCGCCTCCTGGCCCTCCTCACGCACCAAAACGACAAATCCGTCCAGTATGTCGACACTGGCCGGATAGATTTCTCCCGTAATGACATTGAAAAACTGTACGTTGCCGATCGTCAGATCGCACGGTATCTGCCCCAGAGCTGCCTGCATGAGGCGCGCGCGATCCTTGGCCTTGCGAGTACGCATCAATAACCCTCCTTGAAAATCGATCCATAAAAAGCGTTTCTGCTCTTTATCCAAATAAAAAACGGCGGAGCGTCTTTGACACTCCACCGAAACGGCAAAACTCACACAGCGATGATTAGCTGTGTGTGCTGCATTCCGGTAGTCGGGCAATTCAAGGGCCGCCCGGTAGAGACGCGGGGCCCATGTGACTTCCCCGCCTATACCTGAAAGTATCTGTGTGCACTTATTGGAACGCCTTGATTATAAATCTCGCGGCACCAAAAAGCAATTATTCAAGAATCTGAAACATACCGGCACTTTCGTTTTTTCTCTATCCATTTCGACGAATTCGCGCGTCCCGGGCAGGAAAAGTGCCCGGCGGTGCGCAAATCCGCACCGCCGGGCACCGCATTTCCTCTTATGCACCGCGCAGCATCGCGACCGCTGTGCGCGCAGCCGATGCAGCATCCGGGCAATAGGCATCCGCGCCGATCTCGTCGCTGTACCCCTGTGTGATGGGCGCGCCGCCGACAAAGATCTTCACCTGATCGCGGATGCCGCGCGTCTTGGTCAGCTCCACGACCGCGCGCATTTCCGGCATCGTCGTCGTCAGCAGCGAGGAGCAGGCAATGATGTCGCAGTGCTGCTCGACGGCCGCATCCACGAACTGCTCGGCCGGGACATCCACGCCGAGATCCACGACCTCCAGTCCGCTGCCCTCCATCATGATCTTGACGAGGTTTTTGCCGATGTCGTGCATATCGCCGCGCACCGTGCCGAGGCAGACGCGGCCGACCGTCTCGCTGCTCTCCCCCGTCATGTACGGCTTGAGCAGCTCCGTCGCCGCCGCCATGCAGCGCGCCGCAATGAGCATCTCCGGCACAAAGGCGCGGTTAGCCGAGAAATCCTCGCCGAGGATGGCCATGCCGCGCACAAGCCCGTCGGTAAGGATCTGCTGCGCGTCATGCCCCGCGTCGAGCGCCTCGGTGCACAGCTGCAGCACGCGCTTTTGCTGTCCGCGCACGAGTGCCGCCGCGATGCGCGCGAACACGTCGCCCTGCGGCTGCTCCGGCTCGGACGCGGGCACGGCCTGTGCCGCCGCTGCGTGCACGCTCCGGCGCGGCACGGGCGGCAGGTGCATATCCGGCACGTGCAGCGCCGCGTTGTATTCGTCGATCGCCTGATTGAGATAGGTGTCCACGTGCGGATAGACCGTGCCCGCAAGACCGTAGGTGATCGATGGGATGAAATGCCCGCCCGGGCAATCACGCCGCAGCACGTCACGCGCATAGGTCAGGATCTCCTCGGGCGCTGCGTCCTTGCGGTCGATGGCCGCGCCGAAGCCGCCCATGAGCGTGAGCCGGCCATTGAGATGCTGCTGCAGCGCGGGGATGTCGTTTTCCGGCAGGACGCCCTGCCAGACCTGAATGCCGATCTCGGCCATATCATCCACGATCGGCACGAGATAGGAGTCTGCATGGTGGATAGCAATGACGCCGCGCGAGCGGATATAGCCGTAAAAGCGGCGGTACGGCTCTTTGAAGAATTCCCGCCACATCTCCGGCTTCATGAACAGGGCGTTTTTCGTGCCCCAGTCGTCGTGCGAGAAGATGACGTCCGGCTGCAGATTGTCGATCAGCATGCGCACATACGTCAGGCGGTACTCGGTGATGTAGTCGATGAGCGCGTGCATCTCGTCCGGATGCGCATAGAGGTTCGTGAGCGTGTCCTCAAAGCCCATGAGAAAGTGGCACTGCTCGAAAATGCCCGTGCCCATGAAGCCCGCCAGCAGGTGGTCCGGACCGCAGGCAGCGCGCGCCTCAGCACGGCAGGCCTCCCATCCCTCCGTGCAGGCAGCCTCCAGATCGGGAGCATGGACCGTCTCGCGCCAGCGCGTGATATCCGGGCACACGGCAAGCCCCTCGCGCGTGTCCGGCATGGGGCCGGGCGCATCCTCAGGAAACAGGATTGTCGTGCCCCAGCGGTCCACGCTCGTTGTGCCGCGCCTGCGGTTGCCGCGCAGGTAGGTGTTGCACGGGTCGGTAAGGCACATGTGCAGTGCCTCATACTGGCGCAGCTGGCGCTCCGGCTGGCCCTCGGGACGGATGAGCTCGAGGAAGATCTCTTTCGGTGTGGACATGGTTTTCACTCCTTGTTGTACAAGACGCAGGATGTATACGTCATGGTGCGCGCCCCGTAGTTATAAGCAAGGCCCGAGCGCGTGCACACGTCGCTCACGAGCAGGCCATACGCCTCCATGGACGACAGGCGCTTGGTCGGATAGCGGCACGGCCGGCCGGGATATGTACAGCGCGCGCAGAGCGTGCACGACCCCGCCGTCAGCGGCAGGCAGCCCGGATAGGCGCGCCGCATCTGGCGGGCAAAGCCGGCAAAGCGCCGCTTATGCGCCGCGCCGACGGCCTCGATGGTCGCATAGTCAAAATCGTCCTGCAGCGTCCCGGTCGTCTGCACGAGGATGCCGCAGGCATAGCCCGCGATGCGGCGCGCAGCCGTCTCAAGGCTGCCGCAGCCGGGCGGACACGCCCAGTTGTGCCCATAGCGGCCGCAGCGGTCGGCCGCACACATATCACGTACTTCCGCCATCGGCACCGCCGCCGCCATATTCATCTGCGCCCAGTGGGAAAAGCCGTTTTCGGCCGCGAGCGTCTCGGGATCGATCATACGCAAAGCCTCTTGACAAAGCAAAGTTTCGCTGCTTAGAATGTGTGTATCTTATCTTATAAGGGGGCGGCGGCCATGTCAAGCATCCATATTGAACAAAACGGCGTGACGCGCACCCTGTCTGTTCCGGCGGACGAGACGCTGCTGTCCGCTTTGCGGCGCGCTGGCTATTCCATTCCCGCCGCCTGCGGCGGAAAAGGGCGCTGCGGCAAGTGCCGCGTGCCGGTCAACGGTGTGCCGCGCCTCGCGTGCCGGGTCTACCCCGCGGACGGCGACACCGTCACGCTGCCGGAGAGCGCCGGCGGTGCGATCCTCACGCGCACACTGCCGATGCCTGCCTGTCAGCCGGGGCGCACGGGCTGCGCCGCCGCCGTCGATCTCGGCACGACGACCGTCGTCGCGCGGCTGTATGACCTCGCATCCGGCGCGGAGCTCGCCACCGAGAGCGGCTGGAACACGCAGGCGCCCTACGGGGCGGACGTCATCAGCCGCATCCAATATACGCTCGAGCAGCCGGACGGGCTGCAGGAGCTCTCGCAGCGCAGCCGCGAACAGGTCTGGGCACTGATCGGACGCGCACTCGCGCGCTGCGGACGTGCCGCGGACACACTGCGCGAGATCACGCTCGTCGGCAACACCGTCATGCAGCATCTCTTTGCCGGGTACAGCGTGCGCAGCATCGCCGCCGCGCCGTTTCAGCCGGAGACGCTCTTTGATGCGTCCGAAACCGTCCCGCTGCACGGCGTGCCGGTGCACTTAGCCCCCTGTGTGGCGGGCTATGTCGGCGGGGATATCACGGCCGGCCTGCTGGCCGCAGGCCTTGCGGAGCTGCCGGGTGAGCATCTGTTTCTCGATATCGGCACAAACGGCGAGATGGCGCTCGGCGGGCGCGGCGGCTTCACCTGCTGCGCCGTGGCATCCGGCCCTGCATTTGAGGGCGCGGGCATCTCGTGCGGAATGCCCGGCGTGGACGGCGCGGTCAGCCGCGTACAGTATGACCGCGGCTTTGTATACGACGTGATCGGCGGCGGCACACCGAAAGGGCTGTGCGGCTCCGGACTGCTCGACCTGACGGCGGTGCTGCTGCGCCTCGGCGCGATCGCCCCGGGCGGGCGGCTGCTGCCGCCGGAGCAAGCACCGGCTGCGCTGCGCCGCCACCTCACACATGACGCTGACGGCAACGGCTGCTTTCACCTGACGCCGGAGGTATCGCTCACGGCGGCGGATGTGCGCAATCTGCAGCTCGCCAAGGCCGCCGTTGCGGCGGGCATACGGGTGCTGCTGCAGCAGCGCGGTCTGACGCCCGGGCAGCTCGACGGCGTGTACCTCGCCGGCGGCTTCGGCAGCTATCTCGACCCGGAAAGCGCCGCGGCGATCGGGATGCTCCCGCGCGCCTGCGCAGGAAAACTGCACACACTCGGCAACACCGCGCTTGCCGGGGCTGCCGTGCTCACGCTCGACGGTGCACAGTGGCAGCGCATCCGCAGCATTTCCCGGGCATGCAGCTATCTTGAGCTCTCCGGCCGCGCAGACTTCGCCGCGGCCTTTGCCGAAAATCTTTCGTTCCCGCAGCCATAACATTTCACGGAGGTTACGACCATGGAGATCCGTTTTCCCCTCATTCTTGACGGTGCGACCGGCACCGAACTGCAAAAGTACGGCTACGCCGGCGATGTGAGCGCCGAGCAGTGGACGCTCGCGCATCCGGACATCATGCGCGAGATCCAGCGCAGCTATGTCGCCGCCGGAAGCCAGGTGCTCTACACGCCGACCTTCGGCGCAAACCGCCAGAAGCTCGAGGAGCGCGGCATCTTCAACCGCACGGCGGATTTTAACCGCCGCCTTGCCGCGCTCTCGCGCGAAGCGGCGGACGGCAAGGCATGGATCGCGGGCGATCTCGCGCCGACGGGGCTCTTTCTCGCTCCGCTCGGTGAGGCGTCGTTCGAGGATCTGGTCGACATCTACACCGAGCAGGCTGCCGGTCTCGAGGAAGCCGGGGTCGACCTGTTCGTCATTGAGACGATGATGACGCTCTCGGACGCGCGCGCCGCGGTGCTGGCCGTGCGCAGCGTGAGCGACAAGCCCATCTTTGTGTCCTTCACCTGTGACGAGAGCGGCAGAAGCCTCTCCGGCACGGATGTGACCGCCGCGCTGACCGTGCTGCAGGGCATGGGCATCAGTGCCTTCGGGCTCAACTGCTCGACCGGTCCGGAGCAGATGCTCGTGCAGCTGCGCCGCCTGCGGGAATATGCCCGCGTGCCGCTGATCGCAAAGCCCAACGCCGGTATGCCCATCACCGTCAGCGGCAAGACCGTGTATGACTGCACACCGGAGGATTTCACGGCCTATGTGCCCGCGATGCTTGAGGCGGGCGTGGCCGTTTTCGGCGGCTGCTGCGGCACAACGGCGGCGCATATCAAAGCGCTGCGCGATGCGCTCCGGGACGCAAAGTTCGTCCCGCCCGCCCCGCAGCACACCGATCTGCTCCCGGCCGCAACGGAAAAGCTCCCCTGCTATCTGCCGGTGGACGCGGGACACGGCGCGGTGCTGACGGCCGGCGCCGATCTTGAGGACCGGCTGGCAGATGCGCTCGACGGCGACGCGCCCATGGTCGCGCTGCGCATCGACACGTGGGAGGATATCGACGCTCTGACCGATGTGCAGTACCTGCTCACGAAGCCCCTGTGCCTCGTCTGCGACGATGCGGAGCTGCTCGAGGCCGCGCTGCGCGTCTATCAGGGGCGCGCGCTGTATGAGGGCGTGCTCCCGGAGGCAGCGCTGCTGCCCCTGAGTGCCCGGTACGGCCTGTTAATTTGAACACTCGCCGCCCGAGGTGGTAAATTTCGCAGCGACCACACGCCCTTGAGGTAAAAAAGAGATGCAGGAGGATGCTGCGCCTGCCGGACGGCCTGTGCAGAAATGCATGTTTTCTTAGCACATTTGTGACAAGAAAGTGCAAAATCGCAACACTTTTTGGTTGACATCGCGGCGATTATATGAAATAATTACAGTGTACTACGTTGGTACATCCGGTGCTGTGGGGTACACCGCGTGGGACAACCGTTATGAGAGGACACCCCCTCATAAACAGGAACGGAGCAGATACATCCCCCCGTATCTGCTCCGTTTTTCTTTTTAAATCACTCCGGCAGCCGCTCTGTGTGCCGCTTGCTGCCGAAAGACAGCACCGCCAGCATTGCAAAAACCGCTGCAAAACCCAGCGCGTCCCACAGCGTAAAGGGTGTGCTGAGCAGCGCCACGGCCAGGATTGCCGCCGTGACCGGCTCGGAAAAGCCGTAGAGAACGCTCTTTTCCGGTCCGATGAGCTTCACGCCCGTCATATACAGGTTAAAAGCCAGCAGATTGCCGAAGAGCACCACGAACAAAATGCCGCCCACGCCGCGCAGCGTCGGCGTATAGCCGAGCGTCCACGGGTGCATCGTGAGGGCAAAGAGCACCGCGCCCATCAAAAACGCCCACGACTGCAGCAGGCTGACCGGATACGCGCGCAGCTCCTGCCGCGGGCCGAGACAGTTATACACCGTCACGCACACCGCGCTGCCGACGCCCGCGATCAGCGCGACCGGCGACACGGCGAACGTGGTCAGGTCTCCGTGCGTGGTCAGCATCGTCACACCGAGCAGCGCGAGCACGATGCTCACGAGCTCATACAGGCGCGGCTTTCTGCGCGCAGCCGCGCAGGCGACCAGCAGCACCATCACCGGCGACAGATCCTGCATGATCGTGCCGACGGCGGCATTGGAAAACTGGATGGTCAGAAAGTACAGAAACTGGCTCATGCTCACGCCGAGCACACCGTAGAGCACAAGCATCACGGCGCTGCCGCGCTGCCGCCACGGCGCGAAGAGGAGCTTGCGATCCTTCACCAGCCAATACGCAAACAGAAGCAGCCCCGCCAGCGACAGCCTGATCGGGATGAGCCACGTGGTATGCATTGCCTCGTGCGTAAAGAGATACTGCCCCATCGTGCCGGAGATACCCCAGCACACACCGCCGCCAGCCGCCATCAGCGCACCCTTACATTGTCTGCTCATGAAAAGCACCGACCTCTCTGACCCGAATACGCGCTATTATAGCCTGTCTCTTATACACATCTCCGAGCCCACGAGACTCGACGTCATCTC